>Ga0209671_1007348_pt1 | contig 11423 bp, 6 predicted proteins | sample WorMetHERISLAND2_2_FD_187401 | JGI IMG/M metagenome (GOLD analysis project Ga0209671, IMG submission 187401) | Marine gutless worms symbiont microbial communities from Max Planck institute for Marine Microbiology, Germany - Olavius geniculatus... | ecosystem: Host-associated > Annelida >...
GCTTTATATTTCACCTATTCGTGGGGAAGCCCCCCGTAAACGGATTTTCACCAAATGTTGCACATCAGGAGATATGCTGGACATAATCATCTGTGCAAATTTTGGTGTGGAAAAATTAAGGGGTTTGGGAAATACGAGGGGTCAAATTTTGGAGTTTTCCATTGAAATGGCTGATCACCTTTACAACAGGGCTGGCGCTACCGCGCAGCCTGTGATAAAAAGTTGCACAGTTAAACGATCAAATTGCACAAGGTAGTGTAGCAACAAATTAGAATTGAGGTGACACGTACGTTTGTTTCTGCATTTTTTGCAGTTTATCGTTAAATGCAAAAGGGGAAAATATTAAAATCTGACCGCAAGCAAACAGACATTTATAGACTAAATTATAGTGTGCCTAAAAGCAAGCTAGCCTAATTCGGCTTAATCTGCTGCATTATAGACACTAACCGTAAAAAGGGGCAATAATTCTAGATTTTGCGACGTTGAACACAGCAGTTAAACATTTTTTTCGTCAGACATACACTTGAATTTCTATTCATGTATTATTTATTTGTGAAACGTAAAGCCAGGACGCATGACGAAGCTCTGTATAAATAAAAAAGTTAATGACAAACTAATACTGTATGAGTAGTATTGACATCAATGGCTTGAAGGTGGCATTTTATTTGCCCTCAATAACATCCTCCGGTAACATTGTTAGAGTGTGTCGTATGTCATGCATGCAAAGTTGAGTTTACAACGAATCACCGTAGCAACTGTGTTAACCATTAGTCTACACGTAGTCGCGAGTCGTGACGTTGTTATCTATCTATCGAAAGGTAGCTCCCACCACGTGACGTCGGAGACTGGCGTGGAGATGGAGACCGGCAGCTGAATGATGCCTCCCAGCAAATGTAGAAAATAGCCCATCACTACACGGTTTACGTATACGTTATGCTATTTTAAGTAGACTCATCTGTACTTGAGCTTCTGACTTCGGGCGACGTTGAGTTACTTTCGCACAACCGCCGAACAACTTACAAGAACACGTCATCGTCAACTCGAACGACCTCAAAGCGGAAGTGGTGTTGAACTATTAAGCGATTCTTCAACCTCAAAGTAGGCCTAGGTATACACACGCGTGATAGGCCTACAAACGGAAATACGATAAAATCCAGTTTTCGTTTAATCGCGTTTAGTTGTTTTTAATTTTATATGACTTTTCCACAGTATGCCACTGATCAATTCTATGTCGTTAAATGCTGCTGTGTATGAGTGGAGCCAGAGGACATTGCTTGAGAAACTAATGTTGACGTGGCAACTGAAGAGGTCGAGGAAAAGGCATCGATACTTGCAATGTCGAAAAAACGAAGAACAGAGAACGATCACATCTTCAGTCTATCACATGTCATAGTCTGCGAGCGCCATCAGCCAAACACATAGACTCGAAAATAATTATTACGCTATTTTCACCAAAAACCTTTTTTCACAAAAATCCTTGAGGATATGTTTTTACATTGCGGCACGCGGTTAAACGTCTGCATTACCTTGTTCAGTAACATGTGAGTTTGTATAGTTAAACTGTTTTTCAACGTAAAAAATAGTCCACTAAAAGTTTGACTTTTTCGTTAGAAAAAAAGTTATAGTTCAACTAACCCATCACTGGTAATAAGTGACTAATGCCACTGACTTTTAGGCACATGTTGTTAAGATCCTATTTCTAAGACAACCATTAAAAAAGACAACAATGCAACACAGATGCAAAAGCTTGCAGAGAATCAAATATGTCACATCTAATAACATTTGCTGTAATCTAATTTCCAATGTGGGCTAAATAAATAAATGCACGAAGATGAATATCCATAATTTATCAACAAAATATGCATTATTTATCACTGATTTAATTTATAAAAATTTTGAAAGAATTAATGCTGACCTAGAAACTTGCCAGTGCATCCGTAAGTCGACTTAAGCAAGCTATAAGTGCTTATGACCGGACACAAGACTGAATGAGTGACCAGATGTCATGCCAAGAAACATTAGACAGAGCATTCAGCTTCAACTTTTATGGCACATCTAGCTGCCATTTGCACGCCATTTTTGTAATAACTGCAATATAGTCTGAATACGGCGTAATAGAGACGTAGGTCGGTTATGGCACGAAACAACGTGTCGCTAGAAATCCGGCGAGTCGTCAGTTCAACTGGCACCGGACGCGCTGGCGCTGCAGCATCCGTTGACCGCAGTGTGAAGAGATGAGGACTAGCATCTCTGCTAGGCTAAACTATGACAGATGGTGTAGGTCATGTCGTTACACGATAGCGTGGTAACGCGGAAGGATAGGACACATTTGTCTGTAGTTGAGATTGGAACAGCGACACATATGAATCTTTCAAAATTGTTATTATATGTGACAAAAGTAAACTTGTAGTTTTTTTCTGACATAATTAGATATAATAATTTTTTGCAGCCAATGACGACATAAGGGGCAGATAACCTCTCATCTAGTGCTCTCGCATACTCTCCAGCGCAGTAGAATAGTCTTGCGTGCCGTTCTAGACGACGTTGGTGACCATGTGATGTCAAAACACTGTCCCCTGATTACAGAAGCCCTGATGAGCTGCGTTGGCTTCACAATATTGTTCCAAGATGCACTTGAACTATCCATATTAGTTCAGTTGTCCCCGCTCATCAGACTTCAGGCATCGCGTTAGACCCCTTTTTGGTGACGACGTTGTTTCGTCATGGATGGAGCCTAAATCTCGGTACAGCGGCGGAGATCGATCGACAAGAAGCGGAAACAGTGCCGGACATCTGCATTCACGTTCCATCGCGCGCGCAGCAGCTAGTCCACCCGGACGACACTCTGTGCTGCTGCTGCTGCTGCTGCTGAGGGCTTGGTGCGACGTCCCGTGTGTCACGAGAGATGAGAACAGCTTTTCACAGCGCGTACACGATCACCTGACACCGCGGAATGGTTGCCAAGATGTCCACTGTCTAGTAGCGAATCATTTGCTGCTGTTGTTGCTGCTGTTGCTGCACACTCGAGACGCTCTAACGTGCGCCACATTCGTCTTTAGTCGAGTTAGAACTGCACAGACCTTCTAGTCTTGAGGGATTCTCGTCACTCAATTCGATGAAAACGATATTTATAGCGCCGTCTGCTGCTGACGTATTTGATGCGTCTCAACAACAACGGTGAGTTTTAAATCGACTGTAATTTGTATAATATTTTAAAAAAAGCAATTTCTCACGATTTCAGTAAATCGCATTGCTTCAGTGGTTTGCTGTCTTTGCACAGTTTTACGTAGTTTTATGTAGTTTTATGTAGCACGTGGATGGTGTCAAAGTGGCATATTTGTAAATTAGTTTTACTATGGATTGTTTTTTCCCATTCAGAAGTCAACGTTCAATCGTTCATCCCATAAATTTCTAATTATTTTGAGTTTGTTCGAAAATGTTTGGTACACATTTATTATCAAAATTGTTTTTTTTAATTTTTTACATCGAGTAAAATCATTCATTAAAAAACTGCGACAAATTGAAGTTAAAATAATGTCGTGCTTTTTTCGTCCGCTTGTTTCAAAGTTTTCAAGTATAACTTGTATAAATGGTCTGTAATTTTAAGTATAACAAACTTCAGATAAATACGCTTTAGTATTTGACATGAGATAAGCAATTGTATCAAAAGCGGTCCAAGAAGTCAAGCATCAAGTTGCTTTTAGCACAACTCATCAAATATTAACCGATTTAACATTTCTTTCACTGGCACACATTTCTTGATAATTTTTTAATACAGTAACTACAGAATTCACCAAATAAAACAGTACGCCTAAACGTATTGCATTTTTGGCCATTTGACAACGTTTATAGTATTGATTTCACAAAAGCGGCATTTTTCGCACTTTTCATAAAATTACGATAATGCCGTTAAACTGCATTACTTAAAGTTTAATTTTCAGACACGGCATGACACTATTCTGAAATTAATGTTACAAATAATGGTTTAGCAAAACGTTTGAGCTGCAATGTGATAAATACTTTAGTGAAAGTTTATTGCTGATTGTGACAGTAAAAGTTTTTTTTAAAAACTGTTTACGTAGTATTGCGACGCAGTTATAACAAATTGCGCACTTTTCGGACAACCCGGTGCGCCCAGAGACCGTGAATAACCGATGCGAATCACCCGTTCGTTTCGTTATACTTGTGTCACTGTGCAGCCCACGAACATGACCGAACGGTCTCTCGCGTTTAAATACATGACAGGCTATACATGGGCTTATTCCCGCAGAGGCCTCGACTGAAAACGAACAACAGAAACTGCATTTTGAAAAATAAATAAATATTTATTACTTTTACACAATTTTCTATGTTTTATCGTTTGTAGTGCCAGTCTTAAAAAGTTTCTTAGCTTTAAACGGCTCCATTATTAATGACGGAATCAAATGAAGAAACCAATTTTCTCCGACTGTTTGCTTCGGCACACTCTTCCTTTTCGAATATACTGCATTCGTCAGTTATTTATAGACCTAATTGCCGTATTTCGTGATATCCGACTACTCAAAAGCACACGGTGAGTCAAGACAGCTGTTTAAGTGATGGTTGAAGACAGATTTTTTTTCGGCTTAGCGTTTTAAACTTATCATTGCGTCATGAACGGAACTACCAGTAACGTTTGACTTACAGCACAATCATATTTGTGTAATTTACAGCGAAAAAAGCTGAAAACGTGTTGCACTTACCGAATTTGGCGCTTTTGTCAACGTTTTAATGAGACACGTCTAACTACATTATTGTTGTCGAGTTGCCGTCGATCGCGAGCAACATTAGTACGCAGATAAAATGATAGTTTGGAAAGTTGAATTACGGCCGCTGAAAGAAAACGCCGTTTCATATATTATAAAAGATGCTGCTTGCAGAAACTATTGTCTGTAGATTGCGGTAAACGTTGTCATTGACAGTACTAGTCTGCAAAAAATTTGTGATGTTTTTGACTGTTCCAGATTCGAGACTGGTCCGTTTTTTCGAATCATTTGCATCTGGACTGATTAACTTACAGTCAGACATTCAGCATCCGTGTTATCAAGAGTGCGTGTTGATGACGTCCATTGATGTTGTAGGCTAACCGAGGCTTTGCATCGCAGATGAGCGGCGCTCCCTTTCAACAGGCTCTTGCTTCAGCAGTTGCTGCCAGTTTGTGATCCGCGCATCAAATAGGCTTTCTCGTCAGTCTGCCAGCAAAGCCAGGTAGCTACCATCAAGCAGACGACACCTCTTACCTATTTTTAAATTTTTAATAATAAGCAGAATATAGCGGCCGAGACGATATGCCAGTGCATTCGGGTTACAGTTAACTTCTAAGCTAACAGATGACAGACAAAGCTTTTCTTTGATAGATTTTTCTAATCATAATGGACATCATCAATTTAGTTAATTCCCTTTGACCGACCGCCGCCAATGCCGCAAGAAAATATTACCGCAGACCAAGAGACGCAGATATTTTCGTCGGCGCGGACGTGATTATTCTTGCATTTTTGTGTTTTCAGCCTGATGAACGGTTTGCTGTCTGTGGTGTATAGGAGACGATATTGGCGTACAGCGCTCGGTCCTACCGAAGCCAGGAAACTGGCTGGATTATTGGCGAGATGCGATCATCATCATTCATACAGCTGCATCGGACAAATGACTCTTTGCAATTATTCATCTCGCCGGATTTGCTTGTAAATCAGAAATGTGCTGTCGGCAGAACTGCGGAATATTGCGGGACTGTTAAACCTACAGCCATTATTCTGTTCTGATCTCAGTCGATGAGAAATATTACAGTAAACTGTTGATCAGTTGGAGCGAGAAGATGGATAGCGCAAACGCAACCGGGGAAAAGCGGACAAACAGGACCTCGATGACCATAGAGCTGGATCTATTCGACACCATCATCGGTTTATGGGTTCCCGGATTGCTGTGCGCGTTCGGCATAGTCGGCAACGCGCTGTCGCTGTGGGTTCTGTCACGTGACCGAAGTAAGTCGGCGTCGATGACGTCACTGAAGGCTCTAGCAGCGTCCGACTTCATCCTGTTGACAGGTGCGTTGGGGCAGCAGGTCGTACCGCTGACGTGCGACTGGACCCATTCCACTAGCCAGTTCTGTGCTCGTCAGGGTTACTTGCAGGTCTACGCCTGGCCCATCGTCTGCACTGCTCAGACGGCCACTATCTGGCTGACAGTTCTCATCTCTACCGAGCGTTATGTGGCGATATGTGCGCCTCTGAGGGCAAGCAGGGTCGGCGTCGGCAAGGTGCGTCTGGCGATACTCATCATCGGCGTTCTGTCGGTCGTCTTCAACGTGCCGCGGTTCTTCGAGTACCGGCCGCGGACCGTGTACAGCGCGGGGGGCGGTGCCGACGTGTTGCGGGTTGAACTGAGAGACACGGAGCTGCGACTGAACAGTGTCTATCGGTATCTGTACAACACGGCGTTGTTCGTCGTCGTCATGTATGCGGCGCCACTGTCGACCATCGCCGCACTCAACATCCGCCTGACAAGCGCCGTGACGCAGGCTCGTCGTAACTGGTCGGCGCTCAACTCGACGCAGAAGCGTGAGCTGCGAGCTACCGTCCTGCCGCTGGTCATCGTCATCGTTTTTGCCGTCTGCTGCACGGTCTCCTTGCTCATCTTCGTGCTGGACGCCGTCTACGCGGCTGCCGTGGACGAGTTTCCGCGATGGATGCAGCAGTTTTCTGCCGTCGCCAACGTCCTCGTCATCTTCAACTCAGCCATCAACTTCGTCCTGATGCTCTGCTTCGGCGCCAAGTTTCGTCGGATGCTGCGTCAGGCGGTACCCGACTGCTGCTGCTGCTGCTGCTGTTCTAGTCGGTGCAGTCGCAAAGATAACGACGCCGCGACTGCTTCGGTTAAACCGTCCAAGCATCGAAACCTACGCGCCACTCTGCTCTAGTTCCATTACTTTTTCAAGTACACAACGACTTTCGGTATACCGTAACTTTGTCAAGCTATACGTATACGTAATATTTCTGACTAGTGAGAAGTTTACGAGATCGCCAAAAATGGTGAGATCTGGGGAGTGAACAACGCCCCTCTCCATATATCGTTAAAATATTGCTCGAAACAAAATTACCTGAAAATAGCACGGACGACAGTACAGAAGCGTTTAGTAAAAATGTCCAACATAATTTTTAAAACAAAATCCTGTTGTAATGCAGTGAATATATTGTAGTTACGTTACACTGCATTCTTATTGATACGTACGAGTATCAATAGGTATAGATCCAGGTTTCGTGATCTTCACTCGTGACTCGTTCCTGGAACTGTCTAGTTAGTTGAATGGCTGTTTGACTGCGCTAGCGACGTGGCCGAAATGATGCTAATATTCGGTCCAGTCTGCGGCTGTGTGACAAAATTTAAAAGTACAACAGACATCTGAACTGCTGCAAAATTGGAGAACGGAATACTAAAAAGGAATACTTTTTTGAGTCATGTTTTATCATCGGCTTCTTGACTTGAAAGTTGAAACACGATTATAGGTGTTCATTAGTATAATGTAGTTGCTATGTCTAGTCGCGAATTATATGCCGAGTAGCTGCCAATGACGTGCAGTGTTGCTTTGAACTGATGTTTTACGATGCCAGTTTACATTGTTAGTTATCTCCGCCAGTGGTGTAGCCCGCGGGCATGAGTGCGTGTGTTTCTTCTCATGAAAGAACAGAAGCGATACTTTTACCTTGATTTGTTTGTTTGTTTATCAGCAGAATTACTCAAAGTTATAAACACGAACGATTTCGGTGACATTTTGCAAAGTTGGCTAGCGCTCAAAAAATGAAAAAAAGTTTGTTATGTCAAAAAGATTTAATGTCTTCCTTTCAGCAATTTCCGGTTTTCGTAATGCATTTTCGGTAGAATAGCAGTAATTAAACGTTATTCGCTAAATGGAAGCAATATGATGTTGCTGTACGATGAAATAAAACATAAGCTGTGTGGGTTTGTGCTTAACAAGTGAGCTATTTTGTTTGATATAACGATAAAACAAAAAAAACAGCAATAGGTTATCGATTATTTACAAAATATAAGTTAACGTTACTTTAACTTAATTGACGTCATATCTGCGAACAAAACAGAAAATACACTAGCCATTACGCCTCAACTGGACTTAGTTCCATAGCAATAATTATACATGTTTTTTTTATTTCTTACCAACGTTAAGTATCTAGCACAATTAACCACATTGTTTTTCACGAAAATATCCAGAACGGTTCACACTACTGCATGATGTTATTTTTAACAATTTTATTCTGCTGTGATTATCCTATGCTCAGTTTCCATGTGAACAAAGTCGCCTGTGTGTGTCCCAAGTCTGCGTTCAGAACCAGCTAATCTATACTTCTTTTACGTTTAGTGCAGCTAAGCAGGTATTACAGGTACAGTATAAAATATTTCCATTATCAACTAGCCGCTGGAGACTACGACGGGATTGCTAATGTCTCCTCCATTATGTACATGCAGTTGATAAAATAGGGATTACAAATATGGGATCTCAGATCTCTTGCCCCTGTCCGTTTTTTATTAATCCTAAATTTCGCGATTAGTCCAATCCAGCAAATTTGAGAATACAACCAAATGTTTGTCGTTTGAGTAATGCCTATTAATTGTAACAATTTATCCACAAAATAAGTTTAATTAGTTCATGATCTATCTGTAGGCCTAATTCTGAAAACGGGATCACGGGATTTAAAATTCGTTAATCCTGAAGTCGGGTTTGATATTGCTATCCCTACTTCAAAATGTTCAACGACGTCTTTAAGATTTGAGTTAAGCATCATCATTATCATTATCATCCTGGTTCAGTGTCCATTTAGGCCTACATTTAAGTCAGCGATGCATTTTAATTCGCAAATTTGCGGTTTGAATTTAACTTTGATACGTTGATCATAGGCCGTTGGAAATGGGTTAGATTAAACACAAGCATTTCTTAGTGTTTGGGTGAAAAGATAACGAATTCCGCCATTATTAACAGTGCACGCCTTTTTGTATCTTTACGAGATTTTCTTGCGGCTATTGCTCTTCCTTTATGAAGGTCATTTTTCAGTGATTCATTTAAAGCTGTGCTGTCTCCAGCAAGGATCTTCGCGGCACTGAATAAGCTTACGGATCACCAAAAAACGGGCCGTACGTGGTTGAGATCGTTTATTAGTTTCATTCACTGCACGGTTGTTAACGAGCATTTGAATTTGTATAAATTAAGCCAATTTATGCATTGCACAGTACCATAATGTCATATACAAAATGGTCGAAAAACTGACACACTTTAGTACGATGGGTTACCATACATACGAAAAAAATTTGTATTTGAGTTTCCACGTTAATTAGATGCATTATATTTGCAATTTTTGTTTACTCGCGTATCATTTGCATTATTTGCGCTCTTTGATTCACAGTTTGCGTCTGCAGAAACACAGGGGTTTTGAAACAATTATGACAATTATAAACATTAAAACTGTGAATAATTAGTAGCAAATGTTAAAGTTGCCGTTATTGCCGAGTTAGAAGCATGTACAGTACGAGACAGACGCACAGCCGGACGGGCAAGATCTGTAATGCAGCTATTTAAGATGGTCGCAAAATCATCACGGAGAGCAGACAACGTCGGCACGAATCTGGTGTAAATTGTGTCATGCCGTGCAATACCAAAACAACCTTGAGTTAGCCACATGCGCTCCAAGAATCGAATTCTACCAACTATTGACTACTTCGTGTAGGGCCTAGTTATCTCCGCTAATAGAACGAAGTGAACATTGGAGGAGATTATGAGATTGGTCGTTCTGTCCTTCGTTGTGTTCGTGTGTCCGTCTGTGTGTATGTGTATATACACGATGACTGGGCAGGAACGGTGGCGCCCTCCTGTGAAAACTTTTACATTGGCGGAGATATGCACTCTTACGAGCGCCTTCCAGTTTAGTTTAGTTCGTGACGGTCGCCGTCATGAGCAGAGATTGCGCACTCGTATCAGTTACGGTTCCGCACGGCGGCTTAGTTGCAGATTTTTACCAGACGTAAAAATGAGTATTTCCCCGTGGACCGGCACGGTCGACTGACGTAATACGGCGACTGTTGAACTCCGTCACTCACACTGATGTGAGGCTTAGCTGCAGAGCCTCATGGGATTCGATATCGATTCTCGCATGCAGTCGGATAGAACAAACTACGTCTAGGTGTAGTGGTTGCGCTTCGTGTTTTTGTAGTTAATTTCGTCATTATTGCTATTAATAGTTTTGAAATGTTTTTTTTTGGTTTTGGCATTGCAAAATATTAACCTAATACGTATGGTAGGCCTATAGGCCTACAAATTGCACTAAACTAAAAAATAACGTTTTATTTAAAAAATTCAAGAAAGAAATAGCTCGCTGAAGTTGCTGAATAGTCATTAATAACTCTAGTTATGTGTGAGCCTACAAAGTTGGTTCTTTCTATGTTTTACATTTTTGGATAATATTTTTAGTGCGATATTGCTTAATAAGTATGTAATTACATCGAAAAAAAAACAACTTTTATGGTTGACGTTTCGGTTACTGCTGCTTTCTTCTTCGGAACGACTGTCCACCAGGTGTCGCTGCGGCGGACAGTAAACAATCATAGATGACATTAGATGTGTGGAAGTTGATAGGACCTTTCGTCTAGGTTCGTCGACTTGAATTGTTTTTTTCTGATGTGTATCGCTTCCCTGATCCATCGATCCAACTTGTTACTGTCTCTGTCGATCACATTGGCGCGGTCCCAGTCTATGACGTGGTTAAGAGAATAGTGTGGTCTGTGACTGCAGACTTGTTTTGCTCTGTTACTTACCAGTGCTAGTTTGATTAATAGTAGTTCATGAGTGCCTTTTTACGCGCGAAAACAGAATGCTTCGGGCGTCTTTGCCATCGTCTGGGAGTCTGTCTGTCTGTGTGTCCGTCCGTCCGTCCGTCCGTCCGTCCGTCACACTCGTGAGCTGTATCAAAACGGTGCAAGCTAGGGTCACGAAATCTTCACCGTGGACTGCCCCAAGGTCTCTAGTTTATCGTGACAAAATTTCGTGCCACTGGGTGCAGGGGCTCCCCTCGAACGAGGGCGTCGAAGAGGGGTACCCCCTTAAAAAGACGTTATTTTGCCGTTATTGGCTCGAATAATGTGAAAACGGTTGCAGATAGGTACATACATGCTGCTTATCATAACAAGCACGGGTGACAGGCTTTTGGGATTTATCAACATCGATGACCTTGAACGACCTTGAACCCCTCAAAAAGGGGATTTTATTGAATTTTTCGCAATTTTTGGATGCAGCGCACATTTCAACACTGAATTGCGACGAAATGGCTGGATATAGACCAGGACAACCTGCATATGAAATTTTCAGCATTCAACGTGGATTTTAGCTGTCCAAGTCCCGACCCCCTAGG
>Ga0209671_1007351_pt1 | contig 11422 bp, 7 predicted proteins | sample WorMetHERISLAND2_2_FD_187401 | JGI IMG/M metagenome (GOLD analysis project Ga0209671, IMG submission 187401) | Marine gutless worms symbiont microbial communities from Max Planck institute for Marine Microbiology, Germany - Olavius geniculatus... | ecosystem: Host-associated > Annelida >...
ATATTTTACAAGGTAGTGTAGAGATGCATTTACAGTGTGGTGGGATACGTAATAATCGCATTATTGCAGATTGCCTGCAGAGTGTGCCAATGAAAGAATTTTGAAAATCGGTCAATAATTGGCGAAGATAAGAACAAACGTAAAGTGTCACGTTTTTATGGACCACCCTGTAGATCAGCCTCATATATGCTAGTCTTTTACCCGTTCTCAGAGCATCGCGTCAAAACGATTGCGGCATTGTGCGGCGGTTTCTTAGCGACAGCACGGTTCTTTCTTGCACTAAGAGCATCAATCACTGCATTTGTAGGCCCTATGCGCATAAAACGGCGATTTGTCGTCAGCTAAATCTGACGCACCGGAGGATCAAGTAAGGTCCCTTGTACAGTGGTGGACTTCTATTTAGTACTCTATTACAATTATTTTTGTACGTATTTTTGTTTTTTTTTTACATTTTTTATTTTGTATAGTACTAGCTATTAGTGTAAGCGTATAAGCAGTGATTTTATGCCTGAGTCGTTGAAAGTACTTTTTATTGCTTTTTTTGCTTCTTGCATAATCTCGTATTGCGTCTCGCTGTCCACGTTTCCGTTTAAAATGCCGCAAAGTCACAGATCTCGCGAGAATCCTCACAAATGCGGATTATAATCGCTCATTAGTTCGGCCTGGTGTCTTCGTAATCTCACCTGCAGTCATTGAACTCGACCAGACTGAGATAAAACTGGTGACTGGCCGGCGGCGGCTGCGACGACGGTAGTAGATGGTGTATATTTTCTTCGGTCCTTCGATCGACTTTGGGCGCGCGGTCGTCTCGATTTTACGATGCGGCCTCAAGACTCGATTTCATCTCGCAGGAAGACGTTAGCAATGTGTCCGTCCATCGTGCTTGCGCGGGTGTGGCGACAACTTGGACACAGGGTGCCATAAAAAGCAAACTGATTGGCAGGATCACGTGACTCGTTACGTCACCGCGGCCATGTTCTTAGGACGACAACGACTGGCGATAACAAAGCACCGGAGAACGTTCTAATGGCGTTGCTGAGTAGAAATTTATTGCCCGGCTCAGCAGCTATAAGCTCAATCGAACCGCGTTCAGTACCATCCTTCTTCCGACGGTTAGTGATACTCCTCGTTAATGTTACATAGAATCGTTTGCAAAATTATTTCTTGACAATTATTATGCCGGCGAAGGCATTTATGCAGTGCGGTCGCGGTCGATGACAACCGAGACGATATGTCTTATTGCAAAGAACCCAAAAATATTTTGCGTCAGTTTCGTCTCCGGATTTAAGCCTGGGCCAATGAACAAAATAGGCCTACGTAAATTTTGTAATTTTAATTTAAACGCTGCGAGTGTTCTGTATGTTGTCAATATAGAATGGACTGTCAGACAAAATGACACGCGCCAGCTGCTGAGATCGGCTGAACACGTTCGCGTGACACTAGGGCGCGTCATTATGATACTGTCATGTTTTATCATCGATCTCGAAGCCGCGAGATAGCGCTGCAGTTTGCAGCTGACTGACAATGTCAGTGGCCCAGACACCTTTCTGTCCATGGGGGCGGGCTACTGATGTTTTAATTCCAACTTTAGTTGTCAAATAATCTTAGTTTCAGTTATGAATAATGGCTCAACAACAACCAACATTAGGTCTACACAGTAGCCTGGGTCTAACTGTTGTTGCAACACAACTTCCAGTAGCTATGCAAGGCTGCATGTCAGTTCAGGAAAACGCATTAGAAGTTCTAACGTTTCTAGCGTTTAACCACAGCATTATTTGTACACGTAGTAACAAATTGAACTAGTGTTGCTCTGAATCGGAAGAAAAGTTCTCTAAATGTTAAAACTTGAACTTGATCTTGATCTTAATGATAGAGAGTGAAATTTTTTAGTCATTTTAGTTGTGAAAGTAATTCCTATGGTTCCAGTTTTAATTTTAATTCTTGGTGCCAATTTTAATTACAGTTATATTTCAGTTACCTGGACAGTGTTAATTTCAATTACAATTTTAATTCATTGAATTTATTTATTTTAGTTTTGAATCTCATTAATTGTTATCAAAATATCGATGCTTGCGGCAGCAAATTTCGTTGATGTGAGTCGTCAAAAGCGTTAAAGAGGTGGGGTCGGAAAAGTTATGTTACTTACAAACACCCCCAACGACAGCAAGGTCGGAGGGGACGAAGAGTTTTGTCCGCTAGGGCAATTTTGTGCAATTCTGTAGGTGACTGCAGTGACTATACATGTAGTTTGCGTAAGATGCTAAGTAAACCCACTAATAAACAGAATATGATTACCAGCGGCGTCGTGGGCTAAAAAAGTAGACGGCGTAGGAAGTTGCAATTTTTCGACAGAGGTGATTATGGGTGCTCATAATTTTAATTTTTGGCCTTAATTTTTAACATAAAAGTTTTTGAAATTTTTTTGAGAAGGTAAAGATGTTCCAACGATTTTTTTGACAGTTCAAAATTTAGGGTGGCCGGTGGACAATTGCCCCGTTGCCTTTTTCCTGATAATTGCAGATTTAACATTTGACATGACTGTTCTAATGCTGCATGAATTTTTCAAAACTCAAAGTCGGAGCAGCGTAAATACTATTGGCTGCTGCAGCTGACCGACCTTTGTAGTTAAGGCAACAGTTCGGAATCCGAAATTTTTAAAGTGGCCTAAGTAATACTGGCACTGCTGGCTTTGCAATATAGGCGTTGCGTTCTGTTGACAGTATACAATAACGCCTAAAAGTCCAGCTATACAACGAAGACGCGTCGAAGTGTCGTAGTGGCCGTTATAATTTCGTCCTATATGCATTCTGTTGTTTTTTTTATCACACTGACGACAGATAATTCAATCGAATATAGTCTATCGCTAAACTTGTTGTACTTGTATGCTGTAAACGTGTTGATAAACTATTGAAATCCAAAAAAACCCACGCACACACACTGCTTGTCTTGATGAGTTATAGGATAGCGAACTGTGAATGTGTGTGTGTGGCATTGACTTATAAAAGCTGCTGTTTGTGAGCATTGAATTCTTAATGCTTAATAGCGTACTAAAAGCTACTCCATCTGTCCGTTTACTTGTCACACCATATCACTCATGTCGTCTGTCGTCAGAGTATTTCCTCAGTTAAGTTTTCGTTCCGTAGAAAGACCTTCTCATTGTTATAGCCATGCAGACTATCAAGAATTCATCAAAATAACAATAAGCCAGAAATGGCAATTTGTTTTAAAAAAGTAAGCGTAAAAATTTTTAAAAACTGTTTAAACCTTAAAAGTCCATTTTTAGGCTTGTGATGTTGTTTTATTAGTTGCACAATTTTATACATGTCATATTTTATTTTATATTTTAATTGTAACGTTTGAGTTTTGACGTCACTTCATTCACTCAACAAAAAAACGACGTGACAGGAGGTTTTTCCTGTGTCTTACAATTTTGTAATCTTTGTACGTTAAAACCTAAAAAATTTAGAAACGTAAAAAATTGAAAACCTTGTTTTTTTCCATTCCTGCCATAGACTGTATACAAATTAGTGTTGGTTGTACGTGCTGATGTTTCTGATCGGAAGCTATCACTTTTTGTAGCGTCGTTTGGACCTAATATGGTAACATCTGTGTGGGTAGCCGATTCCGGTCGCAGCGCCGCAGTTATTGGCATTAGCTTATTCCGCCCACAATTTGACTTAGTGAGCAGTGTCACGATATGCTATTGTGGACATGTTCATTACGTAACTAATAAATAAGTAAGTAAATATGTGAATTATAGCGCACAATGTCGGCGAGAAAGCCACCAAATTTGAGAAAACAAATTACCTAAAAGCTATAGATTAACTAACAGATTGTTAAACATCTCACTTCATTTCACCCGCGTTGCGACATTATAGTGTGAAATGTTAGGCATAATGACTGAAAACTAGCGCTACTGTAGTCTGTCTACACACTCAGGAAAAGTTTAACGTGCGTGACAAGTTGGCAATATTTTAGTAATTATTTACTCCGGGTGTCTGGCAAAAACCGGAGATTCTAGCGCACTTGTTCTAATAGAAGCCGGGAGGGAGGGAGAGACACCAAAAACTTCACGGTCTCATAATGCGCGACGACGTAGACATCTAGCGCCACTGAAGATTAACCATTTCACGTGATGTCAGACGCCAGCCCATGCACACAGCGCTAGTTCTCGGCGGCGTCTCCGTCTGATCGCTCGCCCACGCAGCGTGGACAGTAGCTAGGTCTGCTGCTCAGTTGCAATAGTGCGTCTATCGCAGACTGCTGTGTGCTGAACGCAGCTTCCGCTTGCTCGTCGCTATACGACGTCACGTAGACCTACCGACGGACGTATCGTCGTCACGTGTAGCAGAAATCTAAGACGTGTTGATAACATCGACATTTTTCTCGGTAAGGTGTTTGCTGTTGTTTTTTTCCTGGTGTCGTGTTCTCAATATTTCAGCAAACTAGATACTGCATGCGCATTTTAAATTATCGATGTCTGCTAATTGTTTTAAAAGCTTGCGATCTGCCAATCTTCGTTGCACAGTTCCCTTTAAACGGTTTTAGTTTTTTACTTTACGACTTTACATGCTGGAGATAAACTTGCAGCCTGCCAGTTTTTCAACGCAAAGCACATGTCATATCGTGTTGGCGTCATGTTCTTTTGGGGGGGATGGTCGGATGGACGCTTTTGCACTACTGTATTATGTAAAAATTCGGGGGCTACGTGTACGCAGGATAGACGTCTGTGGATACGAATATGGATATGGATGGAAAATTTAATATCCACGGCAAGCCTGATAAACACATTGCGCACCTTTGCTGCGCAGCGACGTTCGCTGTCACTTAGCCTACGGTTAATTAACGCCGCGAGTGGGGTGGCTAATGGAAAATGCCTGCAAAGCGGATGTGAAATTATTTGCAAGTCGGCTTTGCAACGTAGGCGTTATCAACATCATCCAGTGCGACTGTCAGAGCTTTTTAATGCTACGCAGAGAAAACTGCTTTGGATTTTTCTTAATGCAGCACGTTCTGCTTGAAAACAATAATTGTGACGTATAGATGTTCATTTTTTTACTGCACACTGTTAGACTCCGCGCACGATGAAAGAGAACACTTTGAGTTCGAATCCAGTCACTGTGCTAATGTCCGTGGGAGTTTTTTGTCGAAATGCAACTGCCAATGCTGCCATTGCATACAGTCAAAAAATCTAAGTTAGCATAGTCACGAGACACCCAAGACTCGGATAAAAATAAAGACTAGTATCAAGCAGAGACTATACGCCAATATCTCGCCGATTAATATTTATCTTATCTATGCTATAGGCCTACTGGAACAACCGTATACTAGAACTTGTACCCTCTTACTGTGCCTGCCGGTAAGGACGTATGCATATTCTGGTCATTCTTAGTGCAGCTAGGGTTTTATCGTTGACGCAAAAGCACAGTCGTCGTGAGTTAGAAAGGTTGGACGAAGAAAGAAGTTGCGATTCTCAGACATCTTGCTAACTGCCAATTTTCTACAGAAAAAATAAACACAGATGCTCAGAATTGCAATTTCATCCAAAATAAAAAAAAATCGATCCTCAAATTTAGTATGATCAAAGAAAATTTTTTCAACGAGCTAAAATCTAGGGAAGCAGTTGTCGTTTGTCTGCCTGCCGCGACTCTGTGTGTACAATAAAATCAGCATGTTATTGCCTCGTGCGCTTTATGTTTAAAGTCGCTAAAGCATTTCATAGTCGAACAATACCGGAAGAATGCTGCCTGGTTTCTGTCGAAATTAGAAACGTTGAACAATGCTGCATTGGCTGCACTTTCCGCCCATAAGTCAACGTGCTTTTCAATCGTGAACGTTGTCCTTATATACTAACTTTTTGTTTTACGTAGGCCTACACGTATAGGAACGATTTTGCTTATAGCTACCGTACCCATTTCTCTATAGCGTGATGTCTGTCTGGCGTCTGACGTCTGTCGCATTCGTGCACTTTGCTTAAACCATTCGACGGATATAGATGCCAGTCTTATAGAGTCCAACGACACATTGTATTAAATGGGGGCACATGACACGCAGAAAAAGGAGAGATTTGAAAATCGAATTCTCGGCTAACGTATGCAAATGCTAATTGCTGCTGTCACCTGGCGGATAGAAAAGATGAGCGATTCTCCGTTATTTGCTCAATCGTCTCACTTGAGTAGGAGCAGTAGATGAGTGACTTGATATCTATTGTCATCTTTTTAGATGCTACTTGTCAACGACACGTTTCAAGCTATAGGCTTAAGTGGCTGTATATCGGAAACGGTAAGAGCTAGGGCCAAGGTTGCTATTGATTGTATGCTATAGCAAATCGCATACGGCTTTTCAGATGAGATAAAAATTATCGACCTTGGATGACCTTGAAAATTAGTACTGCAACAGGAACTGTATAGGCTGTAGCGCGTCTTCCCCAGCAATAGCCGGGCTTTCTTGTTAACGTTCGATTAGGCCTATCGTGTAGTATTTTAATATTACAATTTTGTAATTTTGCATCGATGAAATTTGGACATCAAAAAACAATGTATTCTAGTTTAACATTTTATAAGTCAAATTTGCGTCATTACGGTCACAAACTGTCTCAAATAACACTGATGAACCATGCGCACACGTTGCTTCGTGTTTGTTGTCAACATATGAACAGACTGATGTCGTCGTTGAATGGCGATGTCTAAACTGTCACTCAAACGTCATCTCGTGGCTAGCAGCTTTTGATTGCGTTCGATCCGCTGTCATGAAGGTTGGTTTCTCAAAGCTGAGCTGAAGTCATACAAGCCTCGTGGCAAGGTCGTCGACATTGTCAGTTGCAATTAACAACAACAACAATATTTATTTGGAAAAAAGCAACCAGGCCCATCAAAGCTGGCCACCCAAAAGTCAAATAAGGAAAATGCAATACATGCACAGAAAAACATACAGAACAGAAATAGTCTGAGTATATTCACCTAAAATGTCTAAATCAAAAGTCAAATAAAGAAAGAAAATGCAGAACTTGACTTTTCCAAGCTGTCTACAGGTTATAGGTCTAGCACGCAACTGACATTTTTAACAAACCAGATAAACTGAGTAAATCTAATCTGAAATGCTCCACTGTGAGCTAAATGAAGGCCAGATTAAAAATTATGTACACTGTGTCGCAAAAAACATCCTCGACATTTTCGATTGTAACTTCAAGCACAGTTATCAGATTTTAATAATTTTTGGTGTAAATATTTCTGACACACTTTGCTATTAAATGATTATTTAGCGTCCCATCTCAGCCAATGTTTGTTTCTGCACTACCAAGGGAATGCAAACCAAGCGAAATATGCGTTGAAATACCCAAAAACGTGGATAAAACATCCCCGACATTATCGATCATATCTTAAAGAAACATCATCAGATTTTAATAATTTTTGGTCTGAATATTTTTGACATTCCTGGCTATTGAATGACTGTTTAAATTCCCACTTCATTTAACTTCTGCTCTTGCACTACCTGGGGAAATTAGACCAAGCAAATCATGAGTTGAAATAAATAAAAAACTTCAATAAATTCCATCTATCAAGATCTCTGGGCCCCAACAGGTAGTCGATTACAAGGTTTGACTGACATAAAGCAGTGTGTCTTACCAGATGACGTTCAGAAATGTTTATGAATTCCAGACGTGACAGATGAAGTCTGGATTGGTCTGAAGCAGAACATTATCGATACTTGCTGTCAATAAATGCGGAAAGCGTCTCCATGTCTGTGTTCGCACAATGCGCCCCATATTTCAAGCAATTTTGCTGTAAACAGTTAAAAACGAAACAATTAGATGAAATATTAGCTAAAGTGTCAAGAAAGTTAACAAAATATGTTTATGAGCGTTATTTAATTAAGCAATAATACTGCACTGGGTAAAAAGCAATATTTTATTGGTTCTGTTTTCCCCATGCACAAACAGACTTCGGGTGAGGTGGGAATCGAACATTTATTTCATGGCAAGTTGTCTAAGAAATATTGGTATTAAAAATTATTAAAATCGGATAGACCTTTTCAAGCTACAATCGAAAATGTTCGAGATGGTTTTTAGACACAGTGTAGACCCCTATATTAGTTTAAGAAAGTATCTTATATCGAATATTGTATCATTAACACGCAATGACTAGACCTATACACTACATGTTTGCTGGACTGCCAGACTCCACACTTGCGCCGTTGCAGCGCGTTCTTCATGCTGCTGCGCGTTTCGTTGACGATTTGCGACCAGGTGACCACGTCAAGGCGACACTTATATCATTTACCACGGCTGTTTTAGTGCGACAACGAAATGAACGTTTTACATAATATTTAAACTGCGCAGCTTTCAGACACGAATTCATTGTGAACAGTCACGCTCCAGCATAGGCCTACTTAGTCGTCATGGTCATTCCGGTAGCAGACCTTGCTGGAAGATGTCATCTACGTTCAGCGTAAGACGGTCTTTTCAATGTTTTACGATCAAGGACCGTGTTCGGTTGAGAGCTTTCTCCGTCGCTAAACCACCAGCCTGCAATCAACCACCTGTTCTGTTGACGTCATTTTTATAAAACGTCGCAGATGCAGTGAAGTTGCTGCTGATGATGAATGATGACCAACAAATACGCAGAGTCTTTACGAGCTATCTCAGGCAGCTTCTTTCCCATTTGATTAATTAGCGGTGCACTCCGGTCATTAGGGTCCCGGATGTTGCGCATCAGCGCTGCAGCTGCTGCAGCCGTAAAACCACTGCCATACAGCTGATGGTAGTGAGTCTACAGCGAGCTTAATGGATGACTCGGCCACTGGAGAAAACGACCGTTAGACGAAGTCATTTCGTGCTCATGGCAATTTGACAGAGTGAGCGAATGAGTAAAATCAGACTACGTCCCGCTTGACACTCGTAGGTCATTCCAGACAGTCACTTGCAGCACTAATGATAGAATTCTACAACAGCCGGCACGGTTTCTCTATCAACGTCTCTATAGATGTCCGCATTGCAGATTTCACCCCAACTCAATTATGCCATCAATTATGCCATCGAGCAGTGACGTTTGTGACTTACATCTATAACGATCTGTGGCAACAGGGTTTCAATATCTTTTATTCAGATGGTTAGTGAGTTTGTGTGTCTATGCGAGACTTTCTTTCCTACATGTAGCCTATGTTACAGAAGAACGACTGTCAAGATAAAGCCTATTATATGAAAGGACTAGGCCTATGCCTCATGGATGTTTAATTCTCGAGGCCAAACTGGTCTTGATGTCAAATTCTGAGCCATATTCTGAGCTTATTAACATCCCTGCTAAGCCTATGGATGATCCTATCGAAGTTGAACGATTGGGAATTTTTAACCTAGCTGATCAACGATTGAGATAAGGAGAAGCAAGTGCTGTTTGTAGGAAGCTTAAACAGAGATTAAGTTGCAGACGCATGGAAAACTTTTAGAGCATTATACTCATACAAATTCGTTTGCTTATTTTAAGAAGTATACAAAATAGAGAATGACAGAGACATAAGAAGATTAGCTGTTGAAGACAATTCGTGTGAGATTTTGGAAGCTATCATGTAGGTCATCAAGCTGCGCAGAGACATCAAATGCACGCGTCACTTATACTTATATCTCAAAGCTGATTTGACTGCAATTTGTTTTCTCCATTTCTAGTCGATGGTACGAAAGTAATCATTAATTAATGACATTTTTAGCCTGTTTTACTATAATGGTCACACATTTAAATGACATTAATACCTAAAACCACTGAATTAGTTTTGGACGCACCAAAAATGTTGAATGGCCCTAATTTTAGTTGGAACTGCAGGTCAAAAAAGTGAAAGTCATTAAAACCCTTTTCATATCGGCTTTTAAATTTAACGTTGCATGGCCAAGCAATATTAATGACACTTAGGGTACTGCAATTTGCAATGCATATTTTGACTGGAGTTTCTGTCTTTTCCCCAAAATATGACATGCCATAAAATTTAAGCCAATCTTACGTGAAACGCAATTTGACCAGCGGACATGTGAGCGATCAAATTCGATTTGTCGACAACTCGGTTCACGATTCGCACATCAGTTGGTGTTGCGGCCTGTTCGAAGCGATCGATCTTTAACAGGAAACTCGCCATCGTCGACCGACCGAGCGAGCAATGCATGACTTATGGTGATGGCGACCAGTCAGCGCATCCAACCGACACACGCCGTCGTGCTTACCACGTACCACCACCGCGGCGCGCGCGTCACATACCATGTGATTTAGACGATCGCCAACACGACCGAACGTCCAGCCAAGCTAACTGGACTGGCAGCATGCTCGCAGCCACCATGTAATCCGCTGCGACTGATGAGCAGTGTGCGATATAAGCACCGGGAACGCTGACTCGCTGGCTGAATGCTCAATGCTCATTGTCGACACAGTCAAACGTCGTCCATCACCGTCTGCTGTCAATCGTACCGTCTTCTGCCAGCTTCAGAGCATCGGTCACCAGTATTCTCATGTCCCAGCAGAGCTAATGAATCCAAATGGCGAAAGATCGACCTCAAGCACGTCTTCAGTCGGGTTATGGCCAGACGTTATCTTGAGCTTCTCAGCAGGTCCGAAGCATCTGGAATTCGGTGAATAAGTCGTGAACATTCGTCATTAAAAACTAAGCATATGCTGGTGTTATGGTAGCACTCTATTTCTGCTAAAATTCGTTGGAAAAATAACGAATTTTGCGTAGCGCAAAACGTCCAAAAGAACGCCAATCGTGTGCAAAATAACGCTCGCGCATAATTGCATAATTCCGTTTCATAACACCGCCGACTTAACGGCTGCTGCAGAACGGCGTTTGCGTACTGCAGCGGCGTCAACAGTTGCTGCCAACGCGATGAAAAACTGAGCGGAATTTAGAAAAACATTTTTTTTATATTTTTGTCATATATAAAATTATATTACGATTTTTTAAACAACTGCTTTGTTGTTCGTATCTAAAGATCTGTACTAGATGCTGCCTTTTTTCGAAAACGTCGTGTTCGATGACGTCATAAGTATGTCAGCATTTAGCAGTACTTAGGAGTGTCTAATGAATTTAAGGAGGAGTCAATTTTATGTGCTTTTGATCAAATAAATTACGTACTCCTCGTACGGATCTTGTTTTATCATCGCGATGTTGGTTTGAAATGATTAAAGACGCTCTCGTTGGCAATCTGTCGCCGTCTGGAGACTAGCTGAGACTACTCACTCTGCTCGTAACCTTGGCTTCATATTTGATGAACACCTCACTTTCTCGGATCAAATCTCTGCACTGTCTAAATCTTGCTATACTCACATTCGTCAGCTTCGTTGCATCCGTCCTTTTCTTGATTCTAAAACAGCCAGCCTCATTGCAACTTCCATCGTTCACTCCAAACTTGACTACTGTAACTCTCTATACTATAATCTTCCTAAGT
>Ga0209671_1007354_pt1 | contig 11419 bp, 8 predicted proteins | sample WorMetHERISLAND2_2_FD_187401 | JGI IMG/M metagenome (GOLD analysis project Ga0209671, IMG submission 187401) | Marine gutless worms symbiont microbial communities from Max Planck institute for Marine Microbiology, Germany - Olavius geniculatus... | ecosystem: Host-associated > Annelida >...
AGCCTACACTAAGATGTGATAAACGTCAAAAAATTATAATAAACGTTAATAAACGCGTTTATTAAAAAAAAGATTGTAAACGTTTGTAAACTAAAAGTAAGCGTACACAGAGCGTAAGTTTGAATATTAGGCCTATTATTTGGATAATTCCAAATTGAAATAAAACTTTTTTCACTGTCAAAGAATGTCGTACTCCAGCTCTGTGACAACCGTTTTACAAAAATGCCAAGAATTCACTCACTTTAATCTTATAGCTACGTGAAAACTAAGTTGAGTTGTCCTGTCCACTAATTATCTTCGTCGCTCTCATAATTTTGCTTCGTTTCGCTCATGTGATTTTTATTCAGATAAACGTTGACAAAATAATAAACGCGCTTACAAAGATTTTTTTTGTAAACGTTGTAAACGTTTATTACATCTATGCCAAGATTAGGTAGGCCCTATAGGCCTACTATCCAGAGACGGAATGCATTTCTTATCAGATAAGCTTACAGACCGGACTATCAATAAAATTCGAACGACTCCATAGGGATTGCAATCCCGGCATCCGGGGATAGGCCTACCGGCCGTTTTCGCCAATCCCGAATCATTGGCAGCGCCCCAATCCTGGAATTTCGGGATTACAAGAATCAGCAAAATTTGTACTTTTTCGCGTGCCAAATGGTGCAATTAAGAATTGTAGCTGTCTGATGAATAAAATATTTCATGCGCGCAACACCCTACCTCCACCTTTCACCCCTCACCCCAAAAATTAGGGGGAATTCTGATTTTTTGACTTTGCCATTTGTAGCTACCTCACATCGAAACTTAGCACTGATGTCTTGTAGCCTACCTGCTTTCTGTTTGAGGTCGGCGTTACCCCACCCCTCGATTCCGAACACGCTGAGTGTGCGAGTGAACGCGTAGACCTAGGTCACAAGCGGCGTCGGGAATTAATGGGTTACGAAAGTAGGTGCGACAAGAAAATGTAATTTCCCAACGGACAACTGCAAATGAGATTAATGAGTACTCAAAATTTTAATTTGGCTTTTAAATTTTTTCCCAGATAGAGATTTTTAGTTCCATATTTAGCATTTTGCCCAAACACTTTTCGACAAAAAAACATTTTCTGTCATTTTTTCCGACAACCAAAAATTTACGGTGGGCAACTGCTCTCTGCGCTCTCCCCCACCCCTCGGCACGACGCCACTGGATTCAGTGACGGGGACGTCACGAAGAGTAATAAGGCAAATCACGCGGAATGGCGCATGCGGCATATTGTGACGCGGCGTTTTCTGCATGTTATTGATTCTGTAATGAACCGCCGCTGACTGGCCGATTGAATAACCCACCGGGTGGCAATCGCTTTCTCTCCCACTCTCCGCCTCTCTTTCGTACTTTTTTCTTCGTTTGCACGGAGGTGTCGAGGGCTTAACGACTGTTTATCGTCGCATTATTTATCATAACGCATACGTTGTTTGCGTGTCCCATAGCGTGGAATCTGCTGTTTTCGTCGTAAGTACGTTATAGGTGTCGACGCATCTCTTGTTCGCTGTACAGCTCCGAACGTCGAAGAAAGGACCTTAAGGCGTGATTTCCGTTCAACGCAACACACGCAACGTACGCATGGAACGCAAGAAAAGTACGCGACGAACGCAGCTAGAGCAACAGCCAGAACGCAAGGATAAAAGCGGTCGTTGCGTGTGTTGCGTCAGCTGCGTGTGTTGCGTCGGATGAAACCCTGGATGCTGCTTAAAGACGTCGTAATTAAAGGTATCTGCTGTACGGTAACGTCGAACGTTGCACTGTCAGGTGATGGAGATAAGAGTCAGTCTGTTGCTGACGCTGTGCGCCGTCTGTCTGCTCCCTGCATCGCCCTTCTCATCATCATCATCATCATTATTAGCAGCAGCAGCAGACGATTTACCCGGGCCGAGTCACCACGACGACCTCCAGTCGACCGACGCATGCGCCAGCAGCGGCCGTGTCGCGGCAGACTGCAAGGCAAGTTACCACCAGAGAACAGTGCCGTCGTGGCACACCGCGCGACGCACTAGCGTCGCGTTCGTGATCCGGCAGTGTAAACTGGTGTCTGGCTGAAGGCCAAGAAAACATAGATCAGTACTGTCCAATGGTCCTTGTGGTTACGGAACAATTTCATGTGTTTTTACGTTGTGTTTTCCCACATTTTGGACCTTTCTGGCTGTGCATCTTAGCTTATACAGCGCCAGTCGTAAGTTGAAGGAGACTTTAGACCAGGGTTGTAAAAATCTAGTTTTTTTTATAAAAGTGTTCAGGTTATCAAGTCTTTTTAGATGTGTTTTTGTAAGTGACGTAAAGTCGCAACTCAAAAAAATCATGATCGAAATACGGAATTGAATTTGATTTAGAATACACGATGATGAAGAATTACAAATCCGAATTTGGACTTTCGAGGCATTTAGGCATTTAATTTTTAAAAAAAACAACACCTAGAAGTTCTAGGTTTTTTTCGAACCGATTTTTCAGTTCTGTTTCAGTCTAGATAGTGTTATAACTTAATTGTTCTGCCAAAATTGAGCGACTGTCGTTCTGTTCTGTACTGCAAGGCATGCGGCGGCGATGACGCCAGTGAAGGTTACGTCGGACGTTGTTGCCGTGACGTCGAAACTTATGCCACGTGCCGAGACGCGCTGCAGACCGAAGCGGCCGACGGCAAGTCGCTGACAGTCAAACGCAGCGTCTACACGCCTCTCGACGAGATACAACTCTATGACGACGACGACGACGACGACGACGACGACTTCCAACAGGACAAACGTCGACGTACTCTCCGCTGAAGTGAACTGCGGCCCTTTCGTGACGAGCTTATTTAATCAGCACTAACATTTCTGCGCCTGGACATCGTCTATGCACAATGCACTCAGCAGTGACACTGGCCAGGAGACTTCAACTTGTTGGAGTTTCACCAAACTCAGAAGAAAAACTCACGACTTCCAAGTGGACAAACGTCGAACGCCTTTCCTCGGCAAGAGGCGCGCCCACCCATTTCTCGGCAAGCGCGGCCGAGTCAACCCGTTCCTGGGAAAACGTGCGCGCCACTCGCCGTTCCTAGGAAAGCGCATGACGCCACACGAAGAACTGGAGAAACGGCGCATGCCGTTCTTGGGCTAGACAGCCGTGCTATACAGTGTACACAGATACTAGACGCCTGCAAGACCACGAACACGCAGTGGCCGTATCGACCGCCAGCTGCATGCAATTACATGTCTATAGGGTCGTAGTTACATGTCCATACATTTTACAAAAAGTGCCAAAAAGGTTTACTCAAAACGCTAGAGTGAAAAAGCCGGCAGTGGAAAGCATGGCACCATACTGCTTGCTCTCGCGCGTAAAAAGCACAAAACGACACACTGAATAGTAAGTAGGCCTATCCGTAAAAACTGAAGTAAAATTGCAGCAGCATAACAGACTAGATGCTTCAGTTCCGTTTCAAAAAAAAGCTTTTAGAAGCAAACAAAAAACCGCACCAACATTTTCAGGGGTCCAATAAAAATTCTAGGGACAGAAAACAGCAGCAACAAGTTTTAGTCTATGGTGCTTTAATACTGTTGTTTGGGCAACAAACGGTCTATCTAAGATTATTTTTATTCTTCTTTTATGAAACGGTAACAAAATCACAAACGTTTTGGATTCCTAACAAATTTAATGCTAGTAGGAAGTAGGCCTACAAACCAACTGCTCTTCAAAGCGTTCACTCTATCTATACCTGTAGGCGTACATGAATGCAACATGCGTCTTGGAAAACAAAAATCCCAGCTGTTGCTGCGATGGGCCGACCGTACCACTTATATCTGAAGGCTTCCGGTTGCGATTTTCCAGAGTGACTGCAGTCCCATACACGACCTGGTGACGTTCCTATACTGAACGCTAAAATCAGTGCTAGGATAAGATACTGTAATTTGGCGCACGTAAGTGACGGCTGCAGGCAGAAGCATTGCATTCAAAATTGCGGCCAAAAAGCTGCAGATAGAGACATGGTTACTTTCAACAGCTTAAAGGTAGTCGTTATCGCCCTCCAACAGCATCGCCAACTCCTTACGACGTACCGTTTAGCCGCAATACATTTGATACGGTTAAAAAGACGACTGAGAGACGACATATGGTACCCAAGGCTCAACGGTCGGCTCTAGCAAGAGCAATAAAATAATTACGGTAGATTTTCAAGACAGCCAAGAAATACTTTTCTTAAATCATATTTCAATGCAAATGTGTTTTATTTTTTACTTTTATTTTTAACAGTTTCACACAAGAAATGATTGGGGGAAATGGACGCTCTGGCACTGCTGTGCTGTATTTCGCAAAAATTTAGTGGCTATATGTACGCACGATAGGCACGATGGATATATCCATGGATATATCCATGACATCCACGGAAAATCTGTGGATATGGATGGCAAATTTCATATCCACGGCAAGCCTGCACATTTACCAGTCCAGTGTCGCTCTGGTTTGGTTAAAAATGATCATATAGCTCTTAATGGGAAGCCCATCTCAGAGCTACGGAGCGTCACCTGACGTATGGGATCACAGTGTTACCTGCCACCTGACACAGGTGAACGCGCCCCGCCTTAACCCCAGCCAGATAGGCTGGTACTCGATTTACCTACCCCGTAGGGATGAAAGGCTGAGTTGACCAGACGGCTGGTTAGATATCGAGATTGTTTACCTGCCAGAAAGCAGTCACCCATCGCAGTACTAATCCGGCTCAGCGTAGAGTAACTTTGTTGATCGGATGAAACGCCAAGCCACCAAGCGTACACAATACACAGTAGGCTACTGTATTAGGTCTACGTAGTGCAGTTTGACTTGCATATGAACTGTTTTGTACTCAGCTTACATTGTTTGGTTGCACAACACAAACATTGGACTAACAGGTAATCGATATTGCACAAAAAGTACGGCATTTAAAATAAGTAACTAATGTCAAGAACGATGATATGCTCATGTGTACAGAAGCATTACTACACAGTGTTTCATAAAAATGGACCTCTTTTTTCTTTCATAATTCACTCGAATAACAATCAATGTACACAATTTTTTGTGTTGTAGTTAAAGAAATACTACTTCAAAATATTTCAACAAAATATGGCTGTTAATTAAGTATTCTTTGCTAGTGGTGACGTAACGCTGACGTCATTATGTGTCGTGAGTACAAGCTTGTTTGTCTCAACTGGTGGCGTAATTGCAACCCTGCTTCGATTGTGAACTTAATCTGGTTCGCTGATGAAAAATGTCCCTCGTGTCAGCACGGAGCAACATGGGGGCTGAAATCAAGTGTCTCTTGAGCCAGAAATTTAACCATCACGCAAGCTCTGTGTGCTGGTGCACTGTCTTGCTCGAACGTGTAAAAGTCCAACTATCTGCTCCGACATGTAAATGTGATTGCTTTGCATGTTTTTTTTGTAGCTGCAACTATAAAACTTCAAGCACTTGTCATCAGCAAACCGGGTTAAGTTCAACATTGGAGCAGGGAAGCATATGACACACCAGTTGAGACAAGCAAGCTTGTACTCACGGCAAATTATGACGTCAGCATTATGTCACGACTAGCAAAAAACATTTAATCAACAGCCACATTTTGTTAAAATATTTTTAATTAGTATTTCTTCAGCTACAACCGGCAAAAATTCTGCGTAAATTGATCATTATTTGAGTTGAATATGAAAGAAAGCAAATGGGGTCCATTTTTTACGAAACACCATGTACAGTCCTGAGAAAAGAAAAAGAATGATATTTAGGCAAATTAGGCCTAACGATTGCAATCAAATACATTTGCATTTGTTTTCCACTTCCACTTTTCCATTTGCACCACTTCATTTGGACCTATCAACACATTTCTGTGCTTCTAGTTGCGGTCTGTCAAAAGGCAGAAACGAGGAAATTGATTTATTTTTTAATTTCATGACATTACATGTAATTTTAATCCACAGTTGACAAAAACAAAGTGCCACATTGAATACGACGTGCGAGAACTAAACTAAAAATGCCGCAGCATAAGAGACTAAATGCAAACAGTTGTGTTTAAGCAAAACTGAGAAAAAACAAAAAAAATGAACCAACATTTCCAAAAAGGCTTTTTTAGAATGGACGGCAATTGAAAAAAGCACAGGAATTTTTTTACGCCTTACATGTTATGTAACCGCGGCCGTTTTTATGTCAAATTCAACAAACATGCTTGTCAAAATTTGTTGTTATTGTTATTGTTGTTGTTGTTTTCCAGACTGAAAACAGAAAACGTAATGCAGTGCTTGTTGTAAACAATACACGATCTATAAAATCATCACACAACATTCTGTCGGCCAGTTCAAATTCAAGTTATCATGGAATTGGTAATAACAGGTCCTGTCAGTGGACTCAACAAAACACTGTACAACAGTAAGAAGTAAACAACGTTGCGTTGTTTTACTCACTGCTGAACTGAACTTCACTGCTGACAAAAGTGACAAAAATTTTCAACAATACCATCAATGACAAAATCATTTCTCACTGCCAAATTAATGCAAAACTGATGCAACAAATTGACTGTTACTGCCAAACTAGAAAATTTAATGCAAGAAATCTGAAAAGTAATGCAAAAAGTGTCAAACTGCCGAAGAGAAAATTCTACAGCCAAGTTGAAAAATGGGACTTATTTCGCATATGACAGTTGACAAGCCTTCGATGTGATCAACGCCAGGTAACAGCACACAAAGTGGATTAATAATGTCTCATCTAGTTGTTCGGCGTTCACTGTTCAATCGCTGCTGCTGTTGGCGGGGTAAGTTGAGTGAACGGTAAGCGTAGAGCGCCATCCACTGTTTGGCACGTAGCTTAATGTGAGGTCGTTTTGAGCGAATGAACTCCACCGACTGTTCCACCGACCAGCCGTGCCTCTACGCATACATAACAACCACCAGCTTACAGCTCAGCTCAGTAGCCTAAGATAGTTTGTATCATGACGTAATGCCGATGACACACAGTCAGAAATCGACGTTGAAAACGGATCCGAAAGTCGGCGTCGAAATTGGTGCCGACTTCTGTGTTGTCTGTCATGCAAATTTGTATCTGAAATCAGCATGTAAACTTGGCGCCAAAAACCGGCACTCTATTCCAAGCTAATAATCAGCGTGAAACTCGACACGTGATTGGTCAATAGTCATTGTTGACATTTTCATCTGCTTTCAGGCCTACTTGTGTACGCATATGTGATAGATGTTATATGTTATAGGAAATCTGGTGTAATGGTATTTGGGCTGTACGACACAAAACTAGGTGGAGGCACAGGACAGACAGACAGACGGATGGACAGCATCAACACATGATGGGGCCTCCTTCTAGGAAGGACGGCCCCGTAATAAACTTAAACAGCACCACAAGACTACCTGCATAAGGTAGCATGCAACAAGTGTGGCACTACGCGTACGTCCAGCCTTGCAGTGCACGTAGACAGAGCCTCGCCGCTGTTTAACCTGCTCCAGTAGAAACCTCACTCCAACCAACAGGTTTTCTTGCGTCGGTGCCGCTATGAAGTCCGGTGTACTGAGAACCAGCTGCGTTATACAAAGCTCCGCCCACTCCTACGTACCACAACCGCAATGACATGACAACTATGACATCCTATGACAACTGACTGAATACAAAATGGTTTAGTCATCACACAGCTAACTATACCACACAATTATTATTATTACTGATCAAATATGACAGACAGTAAGGTCTACGAACAGAAAACATTTGATGTATGTATTTCTGGCAACCTTTTCACTGGTGACCAGGAATCTTGTCTCGTATTCTTCAGTCATTGAAATAACTGCACGTATGTTTAACCTTAGGATCTACAAACAGAAATGCACAACCAGACACATTCAGACATGACTTGAGTTGACTTACTGCCAATTCTCAATGGCCTCAAAGTGTTCCTGCTGAATGGCACCTAAATCCATCAAACAGTTTAAGCAAGAAACACAAATTTGAGTATGACAGACCGACGACACAACAGATATTAAAGTTAAAGGGAACCATGCCCCAGCTGGGGCATAGGTGGGGTGCTCATCTCCCACTCGTGGCCGTTGAGCCCGTAGGTGGATAAACCACTTGAGTCCGTGATGCATGGCCAGTGCAATGCCAGACCTACGGTTACCTTCCCAGCCTCGGGGCATCACCGCCCTTTGACCGGTACCATATTATACTGCTTGGTGACAGAGGCACATGTGTCTGAACAACTTGCCTAAGGTCGTTACCCGGCAGTGTCCTGGTGCGTATTTGAACCTGCACCCCCGAGTGACCTCAGGATTACAAGTCCGGCATGCTACCGTTAGACTACCGAGCCACACTACAACAGATATTGCTAAGAAATAATGTGCAGGAATAGGTAGATTCACTCCAACTGCAAAAAAGAATCTGCCTAAAAATGTTAGACAGAAGTAGCAAATAACAATATGGTACCAGTGGTTAAATGTCATGGACTGAGATGTAAAAAACGACAATAGCAATGATAACCATTACCACAGTTCATGATTAAACACAGTAATGCACACAATTTTGAAGCTTCGCAAATTCTGAAAACCTAAAAAATATCACCAGCATACCATCACTGCAATTTAAATATAATCGGATAAAATAAAGCTACCTCACTAGTGATAGATCGCAGGGGCAATGCTCCAAGTATGACGGTTTCATCGATTCTGTCAAACCAACGACGACTGGAAAAACGCTCCATCATGACATTATACAGCAGCGTTGGATAGAATACTGCTCGGGAAAACATCACTTCACAATAGTCATCTATAACAGAAATATATATAAACAAATTCATCTTCATCAGCACTACAGTTCTGCACCTAAGGCCTAATCTACAAAACATCTACATAAGACAATCCTAAGATTGACGTAAAATCCTTGCAACTTTGTCGTATCTTTGTCGTAAATCAACAAGTTACGATGTCGTAAGATTGTCGTAAAAATGTCGTATCCAAATTTTGGAAGCTGATTTTATGACATCGTAACTCTCTCACAATTTTGTCGTAACTCTGTAGCTGCTAAAAATCGCCAGCCAATCAACTGCCATTATGGTAACCTCAACCATGACCTCAACCAATCGCAACACAGTGTCACTGAGCTGGCGGCGCATGGCGCAGCACTGCACGTTGATTGTCTGCTTCCGCCATTGCCAACAATTGCCAATGTAAACAATAACAAGTGAACTGATTTCACAGCGATTTCGCTGCCAGAAGTTACTACAAATGAAATTTATACGTATTACGACATTATGTGAGAATTATATACTAATGAAAAATCGAAATAATTACTGCATGCGTGCTTGTTGCTGTCGTAGGATTTGTTGTAACTTTCTCGTACAATTTTTTGTCAATCACAGTTTATCATAAATCTGTCGTAAACCTTCCATATGTTGTAACATTGTCGTAAATTTGTCTTACAACGTTTTGTAAATTTGGCCCCTGACATTGTTGCACTATCCACTCAGCACTGCTGACATGTCCACAGCCACTGGTCAGGAGACTTCAACTTATTGATGTGTTAACCATACACTGAAAAAAAGTTTTTCGCTGACCAGACAAATTGATTGAGTGTAAAGTATGCAAGTGGTAACAGGAACTTTCGTTCCCTGAAACTTTCGCTCCCCTAAGCGAAAATGAGGTGAAAGTTTCGCTCCTCACTAAGAGTTAATATTATAGGCCTACACACTTAATAGAAGCAGATGAAATCAAAGAAGGCCAGCATGCGGTGTAAATGCTCAACATCCAAAACAATAAAGCCCAGCTGTCGCTAGGGAAGACGTGCTACAGCTAGCCTGTAAAGGTTTTCCGAAAGATGGGTTTAGGGAAGAGACTAAAATTCAAAATAATGGTAAGAACTTGACGAAAAATATAATTTAAGGGAGAATTTATAAACAAATATAATTTGAAGAAGAATTTGGAGAACTTGGTAAATTTAAGATAAATTAATTAATATAATAATTTGCTAGATCCTGCCATCTTTTACAACAACGAAGCTGTACAAAAATACGAACAAGCTATATTTGCTTAATTTCCATTAGTTTACCAATTAAATAATGCAGCGTCTATAATCACGAATTCGTGATCACGTCGCCGATTGCCTATAATCATGGCAGCCAATAGGAAGAGCCAATACAGTCAGCACGTGCACTGTCATTATTGACCAATCGGAGCATGGTTTAGAACATCGATGGGCGTGGCATTGTTCGAACGAGTTTGGTTTTGTTTACATTCATTTTGTGTAGTTAATCTAGTTTTTGTTTGCGATATGGCTTCCATAGAATTAGGTGCAAAATTTAACGACTGGGATACATTTGACACTGCTTTAAAGCGGTAGCACTAATTGCCGAATCAGCTGAATCGGCGCCGATGGAACATACTTGCTGCGTTCATATTCTGCAGCTTATTCAGTTTTAAAGCAATTTAGCGGTAGATGTATATAGAATGTCTATGCCAGGAAGTGCCGATTAAGCCGATTCAGCAATTAGTGCTATTCCTCTAAAGCTTTTTTTCTGAAGCGAATCAGGTTACGTTTGTGAAGCACAACACCAAGACGCGAATCGCAAATTCGTGATCATAGACGATCAATGAGAACGCAGCCGTGATCGTAGGCAATCGGCGTCGCGATCACGAATTCGTGATCATAGCACCGGTTATTAAATAATCATAATTTGTGTTGGGGAGCGTAACCACGTTACGTTGACTGTGGGAGCGAAAGTTCCATCTATGGAACTTTCCCGGGAGCGAAAGTACGTGGGAACGAAAGGTCCATAATTCATGGGAGCAACGACCACATCGTGCAAACAGTAAGTACTACAAACAGTGGATATTTTGTGTATGTATTTACAGCTACCTTTTCACTGGTCAGCACTCACCAGTTCTGACAAAGAAAACGCTGATATTAAGTCAGAAATACTTGCTACTTGTACTGTTACCGGTATGTTTACTAACAAAAGTAAATATGACCTTGACATTGGAAACGGATAGGGCTGAGCAAATAGAGAATTCTTCATAAAAAATAACTACTCGAATATTAGTAGGCTTCGAGTCTGCGAAACCGTGATTTTGTTGTAGAGGCGCTAAACATGTCTAAAACAAACGTTGATTTATGCAAAAGGTTGTTAAGTTTTGTGGGTTTTGTGTTCGGAATTAAGTCGGGACACAAAATTACAACTGGTCATCGATTATCATCATCCTAGAAAAAAGAAGGCATAGGAGTGATTTAATAGAAACATTTAAAATTATTAATGATTGTTATAATTTGTAATCAGATTTATTTTTTACATATGATGAAGGTCAAAGAAGAGGTCATTCTAAAAAAACTATATAAAAAATGCAGTAGATTGGATTTGAGGAAGTATGTATATAGCAACAGAGTAATTGATCACTGGAATGCACTGTCT
>Ga0209671_1007356_pt1 | contig 11417 bp, 5 predicted proteins | sample WorMetHERISLAND2_2_FD_187401 | JGI IMG/M metagenome (GOLD analysis project Ga0209671, IMG submission 187401) | Marine gutless worms symbiont microbial communities from Max Planck institute for Marine Microbiology, Germany - Olavius geniculatus... | ecosystem: Host-associated > Annelida >...
GGACAAGGGGAAAAGAGAAAGGGAGAAGGGAAAAGGGAAGGAGGAGAAAAGCAGGGGAGGGAAGGGAAAGGAAGGGGAGAGAGTGGACCCCCCCAAGAATTTAGTGAAATGACGCCACTGTATTACTGGCTATGCCACTGGCCACTGGCCAATGGCCAACTACACCAGTTGATGCACAACGTCAAACAACACAATATACCCGCCTGCACCTTAGACAACTTTACGTTGCACTCAACACACTGAACGTAAAATGTCGTTTCACAGACGGTCACTTCTGGTAATCATTTGCTCTGCAGTACTGACAAATAAGAAAAAAAACAACAATTCAGACAAACTAAGACGAGAAACCTAAACTGCAACAACAAATTACCTACATACAAAATTTTACACATACACACTAACAAAATACTAACCAACAAACGATTTCCATGCACAATCTGACCATACCAATACAAAACTAAAACCTGGTTTACGTGCCTTTTTGCACCATATATGGGCAGGAAACAGATTGGGCCTGTTCTATAGCTACGAGATCCGCATGGAACTTCGACTGCTTGAAACTAGAAATCTCAGCTAACGCTAATGAGATGCGCGACGCAGGTTGTCTCTGTCTATCTCCAGAAATTTTGCCAAAATTTACTCCTCAAATGTGTGCTGCAGCATCAAGTCACAAAAGATTCCCTAAAACCGGCATTTTCAGAGGTCAAAGTGGTTCAAAATCATCAATGTCTGTACCCCCAGAAAGCCCGACAGCACTGCTTGTTATGATCAGCAGCAAGTGCCAGTCTGTGTCTATCTGCAACTATTCTCATGCTAGATTAGTGAATAGTACCTAAAATAATGCGTTTTGAAAGGAGTACCCACATTTGATGCCCTTGTACGGAGAACACGTTCAACCTGAAAGTCTGAGACTTAAGCTTAAACTGTTAAAATCTACATTTAATGCTGTAAATTTTATACATGCATGAAGGCTATCCTGGTCTATCTCTGTAGAGATTTTGGTGCAATTCACTTTTAACATGTGTGTCACAGCCCGAATTAAAAAATAATCCCTACAACGCTCTATTTTAGAGTTCAAGGTCTTTCAAGATCATCAATGTTGATACCACCAGATACCTCGTCTGTGACTATCTGCAACCATTTTCACACTAGAACTACCTCTTTTGACACCCTCCTTACCTTACCTTACCTCTGGGTGGGCAGGCTCGTACACCTGCCCAGCGCTGAGGCTGTATCAGTTTGGCCCAATGTGCATCCCCAAATGCAACCATAAGGTTACAGGTAACAGCTATAAAGCCGTGAACAGCTGTGAAGCCGTAGTCGGCTGTGAAGCAGAAACCAGCACAAAAGCACTGGTAACGTGTAGCTCTCACGGGTTTGGTCAGCTCTTAGTTAGCTCCTACCCTCCAGATTTTAGAAATCTATCGGGTCATCGGTGCAAAGCCCCACCACCACGACAAGGCGGCTGGCCACGGTGGGGCTTTTGACACCCTCATTCGAGGGGAATTCCTTCCAGCAGCAAAGAAAATTTGCTCACACAAGACTAAAGACACCAGGCTATCTTACGGTGGAAACTCAATCTCGCCTGGGCTTGACTCAGTACCAGGCTGTGACAGATGAACAGACGGAAAAACAGACAAAATTATCATAGCTAAGCACTAGCACATAAAGCGTCACACGACAAAAACCTCAACACATACTGGAAATGTCTCAAAACAAAATATGAAAACGTATTTAACCACTTTAGCATATCTGGTCATGCCACCCAAAATGCCCCCATCGACCAAAAAAGTAAGGGCTGGTCATCACTACCATATACTGGTTCACACTGCAGAGTTTTTTAACGCAAAATCTTCAACTTTTGGTTTTTCTTTTATATACAAATGCACAAAAATCTTTCAGCTTCAGGGGACTCTCTGCTTCGGGTGTCTCTGCCACAACCCCCCCACTGTGGGCACTCTGTCCCTGCTGACTCTCCACCAGACTAGATTAATTTTGTGCTCTGTGCTCCCTTTTCTTGGCAACTCCTGGATCCACCCTGACCAGAAGCTTAGCCTATACAGAGCTGGTAATTTACTGATAAGTCAGTACTACGCTTTCTCATGGTTGCACATCTCACAAAGGTGTGCTGAGTTGTCGTTGTAGTACGTGCAGTGCAGACACTGCCACCCTGTTCTGACAGTGTCGGCTGCAGGACTAGCATGTCGTACATGTCGACCAACGTGCCTCGGCGGCAGATCAGTTTTCAAGGAGCTGGTATGGTCAGCTGATGGGTAATTTTCCAGCTGCGACATAATCTGCTGGCGATGCACCGCATTTTCCATCAGCTGCGGGTCGATGTCCTTCAGCAAAGCGGCCAACGCGTCAACTTCGTCGTCCGGGCCATAAGCAACGTTCTGCAGCCTGGCTGACGGCATGTGCCTGGCTGCAGCATACACAGGCGGTGGAGTCTCAGGTTGAAACGTGGCTCCGACATTTGTCCCTGGAGAACTCTTTGCCACCTGACCGGCTACATTTGGCAGCTGCCTGAATGCAGAAAACGCAGGAACAAAAGGATCAGGTAACTGTGCTTCTGTTGAGATGCCCTCCAAAGGTGAACGAAGAATACTTGAACTCTGCGTAGAGGAAGGCTGCATTAGAATCCCATACTGAGGTTTTGAGTAGTCAGCAGCTGACTGAACATTATCGTACGGACTACCAGCTCGTTTTTTCGCTTCAGTGTTGAACTTCTTCACCTGTGGCTCTACGTCAACAGTCTCAAAAGTCAGCGGTTTCTCGCTGTCGGGAGGCAGAGGTCTTCGAGAGAGGGTGAGAGTATCGATACACACTTGTTCATCGCCGACATTCGCACGCCGCATCCAATATACCTCGACGGGCGTGGAGTGCTCCACTTTAGATACGACTGATGCAATGACTCGACATTCGGTTGCCGCCAGGAAGAAGTTGACGGCAGCATCGATCAGTATTTCCTGCGAAGGAACTCCTTTGATCAGGAAGAGCCGGTCGTCCGGAACACGCTCGTATCCAATGATTCCCAGCAAAATGTGCGGCTCTTGTATGTGTGGCTCGAGTCGAGTTTTATAGAATCCGGAATAAAGCTACAGAAAACACAGGATCAGCTGTTTAAAACCAGTAACCATATCTACTACAAAGAAATTATTGCACTTTTTCATTCAGTTTGCAATTGATTATAACAATCATAATAATGAAAGTTGTCCCAATTTAATGAGGGTAATATGCGAAATGAAACAAAACTAGACCACACTTAGGTAAAAAAGTAAATATCGTATGGCATAGCGTTATCGTCAAAGATGAAACAGAAACCAGAGAGAAACAACAACATTTTGCTCCAACTAACCACTGGTGGCAAAGTGTAAGAAAATGTATATGCAAAAAAATGCAGACCACATAAACCAATTTTGATTGTGATCCAAATCACAAAACCCTGCATCTTAATTGCTTTTGAAACAATTATAAAATCTAAGCAAGTATTAGTTGTGCTACACTTATACCGCAACTAAATATAAACTTACCAGCTTACGCTACCGTGTAAGGGCAACCAAGTCACACATCCAAAACAGCAGAAATCATTTTAGTAGGACACAGAGTGATAGAACGACAAACTGGCTGCCCTTACAAACCATGTGACGTGACACCATTTAACCTTTTCCACCCCGCATTATCCCATAAGCCAGTAAATATGTGAAATTGAAATTTTGCATTGTACCTTGTATCAAGTGGGCCGCCGGCCCAGCATGAATGAAGTCCTTTTGTCTTAACTCTGCCTTAACTCCTATAACTTCCACACAAAGTTGTGTACAACTACAGCATATGAATCGTCCGTGACGACTTAACGTTACATCACAGGCGCATGGTAATGCAGCAATATTAATAAGTTATGTCTATTGTAAATCTGTAATATACCAGTACCCAATAGGCAAGGTACATTAAAAGTCTTTCACCATCGATAGTTATCAAATGACACGTTCCATTTTTCTTAAGTAAAGTAAGCATTGAACACAGATTCTTTGCGCACACAAGTGGCAAGAAACATTGTGGATCGATTTCATTCTTAATCTTAAAATGTTCATTTCTTAGTTTTGAGGTTGATAAGATGAAGGTTAAATTTAAGTGATTCTTGACGTGTGAGGTGTGGATAAGCTGACAAAACCATGACTTTTGCCATCTGCATGTATGAATGAAATACAGCCCATGGTAATTAAGGTACCGTACACATATATGCCCGTATATAACCAGTCTTCCAAAAGAGGTGCAACTATTTTTCCAATTTAAGTCTTTTAGCTACAGAGCAGCGGCACACTTAATCAGCTGGAAAACATTTGTATCGCACTTGCATTCACAAAGTTTATTGGCTCACGAGATAATGCGTGATTGGAAAAGGTTAAATGTGGTCACGTCACATGGGTTTGTAAAGGCAGCCAGTTCGTCGTTCTATCATTCTGTGTCCTAGTAAAATGATTTCTGCTGTTTTGGTTGTGTGATTTGGTCGCCCTTACACAGTAGTGTAAATTGGTAAGTTTTTTTATATTTAATATTTGCTGTCTTATTAGCAAATTTAATCATGAGTTAAAAGCAATAATGTGACCCAAATCAATCACGTGACCAATCGACTTGTGGCGGGCCACTTCCTTTGGGTGGTCCATTGTGACCATGCATCTATCTGGCACCGTTAGGGAGATATAAACCTCAAACTTGCATTTGCTCATGTTCAAGGCCAAAAGTTCACTGCACATGCGCTGTGTCACGTGACCTGTAGACAGGGGGTCCAAAATAACTGCATATTTGGAATTCCTGAGGCCACACTGCCTATTCACTATGCCACTTTGGTGAGGCTACGATGACAATTAACGGTAGTTTGTAGATGAGCATCTCCATTGTTAAGCATTTTCAGTCAAAATTTTTCCAAGTCCGAAAATGGGCCTAAAATTTGCACTTTTTGGGGGATTAGAGGGGGAAAATATAAAAGATAAATGTTGAAACCCCCCTAGGAAATCAATCCCCACCGAAACACGTCATCCAGTGCAAAGAATGCGGTGATACTCCCAAAAATGTGTTCCAGAGCTTGGCAAGAAAAGTAAAAAAAATAATCTAATAAAACATTATATTTCACCCCTTTGCCCCGCCGACCCTGCTGGGCTGATTTGTACCATTTTTGGCATGTAGGGTCAGACCGCCGACATAATCACCCAAGTCAAATTTTAAGTCGATTGATTCAGAGGTTTGAGGGCTACTGGTGCCCAAAATCTAAGGTTTCCCATTGACTTTAATGGTCGCCCTTACAACAGTGTTACGCACTACCGTGCTACACTGTGATGACACCACCTCTCAGAAAATGTCATCAAAATATGTTCTATTTTTGACTAGTGTTGTGGACAAACAACGAAAAAAATTGTGGGATAGTTCACCAGTATAGTGTGGAACTCTGTCTTCCAGGGATACTCTAGCAGATTGACTGCATAGGTCTCCATTGCTTCAAATGCCACCGCCACTTGCTCAGGCTGCCAATCATCTGTCAGTTCATCCATCATTTGAACAATGGTTGGACGCAACCGATCTGAGAGTTTACTTGTTGCCAGCAGTTTTAATACACATTCGTGAGTGCGAAAACGCTCTGAAATGGCAGGCCTCTCAGCTCGTGACGTTTTCAGAATGCAACTAGCATACTTCCTACGAACATCCTCGCGAAGCTCACTAAAGTTCATCGCCACTTCTGTAATGAGGTTCTTTGATCAAATCTGCATGCCAAACAAAAAACAGCTTATTCATTAGTGCCACAACAACGTGTTCTTCGGTAACACCACCATCGGCTAAATGCTACATACTGCTACCAATTGTACCAATTAGAACCGTATTCTGACACACAGCACACTACAAATGCTGACTACTTACATACTAACTGAACACCAAATGTCATTAACAACAGCAACGTTTTTGGTTCGATTTTAACAAGATCCGCTGTGCAAACCATGTTATGTCACAGTCACCGCTTTTGTTGGCATCAATTCGTACAGAACGAAGAGATTGCCGCTCGCACCGGTCTCCCTCCTCTATCGACCACCATCTGTTGCCGTCGCTCAGCCATCTTCGGACATCTAGCGAGGCTTGGCGACGAAGTTCCAGCGCACAAGGCACTCCACAGTTGCGTCAGATTGTCTCAGCGACACTTCCCTGACCCTACACGGAAACGTCGTCCCGGTCGTCCACGTGGCAGGTGGATAGACCAGCTCCAAAAAGACAACAACCACTCACCTGCTGATCAATGGAAGCTGGCTGTTAAGCGCGGTCACGGTGAAAGAGCGATGCTACGGTCTCATGACTACACGACTACCTGACCTGACCTGACCGCTTTCGTTGCAACTGTATTTGCTGAACTGTGATATGTCGTATTATTGGCTCACCACTCAGAATTATATACCAATATAAAAAAAACTCCTGCATCATATACCCAGTAGGGTGCATCAAACCCCCCACGATTTTTTGAAATACTGTATTTTGATTCAGCCCTATATCAGCAGTGTTCCACTTCATGAAAAAAAAATTTCTGGCAAATTTTCAGAAATTTCTGGCAAATTTTCAGAAATTGCTGGTCCACAACAACCACAAAATTTTGAAATTCCAGATTTTTCGCAAATATTTGCAAATACAACCTTCGTTTGCTTTTGCATGCTTTATTCACACAACATCAGTATAAAACAGTCCAAAAGCTGCTAGAACATTTAAAAATTGCTGTTTTACTATGCTGTAAGCGAGATAAGTGTCATTCAGTAACTATTTACATGTTTAGTTAGTGTTCGGTTGTTCACCATAATCAGTCATCATCAACAGATCAAATCTCTGCATTTGCATATAATTGATTTTAAATGTGTACATTGAACAAACTGCAAAAGCCAGTTTCGGAATGTTTCTGTGATGTTTAGTCACATCAGGATTCAACACTCACTGTTCAGTCAGTTATCTTGACCAGTGTGGTCCTTGAACAGAAAAAATACTTCTTCCAAGAAGAAGCGCTTCGCATATTGTATAATGCAAAAATTGTCATTTCTGATCACCTTCCTCCCCATATAATGTTGAGTAACAGTACGGCAGACCCTTCAAATTATATAACACTGGCCTGAACGTGATGAGATGTGAGACCACAAACACTAGCTAACGAAGCAGCATGCTTTTAATCTGTTGAAATTCAGCAGCAGAAAACTGAATACAGCAAAGCACATGACCATCAGCTTGAGGCAAATGCAGGATCTAAACTACACTTTAAATGCACGGTAATAGTGTTTAGATACTACACCAAATCACAGTTGCCTAAGTGATGGTTTTTTTTGTTATTATAACAAAAGACAAAGACCCTTTCCGTCAAACTATAATGCAAATAACAAAGTTTCAACATCCCTTCCCCCTGTCCTGGGTGTTATATAATACGTGAATGGCCAGTTTGGTTTTGTACCAGATAAAATATGCACTGCTTCTGACCTTCATTTGTTGTTAAAACTGCATTGCGTTGCTGAATCAAAGTTACTGCCATCTCAGCTGAGTCAGTGACTAACTGTCGTAGTTAGTGTTGCTTATCTTAAATCACTGGTACAATGGATCATCAGTCCAGTCTTGAAGATCCTTTTGCATAAAACCTTCTGCCTTCTGTTTTTCATTCACACCAAGGATGTCAGATCACAGAAGTTCCATGTGGAAAGCAAGATGCAAGACCAGTGGTACTACAAAGCTCAGAAATGTTCCCAGTATGAAAAAGAAAACTTTCATTCTATGTGCACCATCCAGCAAAAGCAAACACAATCTTAAGAATTCCCTATAGTCCTATTTTGGTTGGACACCTACAAAGCCACATTGCAAAATTTCACCATTTTCGCTAACAGACCCCCAGTGTGTGCATTTAACACACTGTCTGGAGCAATGTCATATGTCTCCTGGTTTGGCCATCTTTGCTGGAATCACTTGAACATGGCAACTTCAGGCTATACAGTCGCTCTAAACAAACTGCTTAAAACACTTCTAAGCATCAGTTCCATGATCAGAAGCTGGTAACATCATATGGTCGAGTCACCAAAAAAATCCACACTGGGTCCAGTTAGTTAAATGAGTACAGGCAAACCATCTCAATATGTAACCAAATAACCAATTTCCCAGGCCATCCCCCATAGGTAAGCATAATGTGTACCACTGAGAGCTTAAGACATAAAGAGGCACATTGCATGATGCAAAAGGCCCCATATCCGTGATGGGATCGTGTAAGCTGTTGTCTGGCTGATAGCTTAGGCTAAGAAACAAAATAGAACAAATTTAAAGTTGTGCAGACTTGTTGTGGTTAAGTTGAATTTATCCACTGTCTTGTGGACCACTCTGGTAAGAATTGTGCATTAGTAAATGAGAGTAAAAGCCTTTTTCAGTCCCAATGAAAATGACCGAAAAACACCAGACCCCATAGGTGTTGTCATTTTTTGGCAATATTTTACACAGTACATTACTTTCATAAAAGGAACACAGAAATCATAGAGCCGTACTTAATTTCTACTATGAGGGGGTTTGATGCACCCTAATACCCATATACTTGCCCATTTAACGATGAACCGTAATACATCAATACCACCTGCTTTTCAATGTTGCCAATGTATAAATGTAAACACTGGCAATGTGTGGTAAATTAACCAATTTCACTAGCTAAATATGCCAGACACAAAACTTACATTTACTTTACACAGAAATTACATCAAAATGAAAATCGAAATAATGAATAAAGTGGGCTCAATGTTTTTTTAAAGTCAGCTAATAAGCTCTCATTACCTTTTCAGAAGTTTGCCTTATGATTTTTCAAAATAGCATTTTTTCTACCTTCAAAATGACCAGTTTTTAGACTGACGATAAGCAGTCGGTAAATACGACAATGGTGGTGTTTCGACAACCCACCAGTCATGTTCTGTCAATCATCACTGTCTCGTGAGGAAATAGGAATACCCATTTAAATGCAGGAAACATTTTACTGTACACATACACGATAGTGACAGAGAGATTCTCCACAACCCTGACTTTCAGCACTAACTGATAGAGTTAAGGTTAGAGACCAGAATGTCAAGGCATCTACACCAGTGGCATGAAAGCCAAAAATTCAGCTTCCTCCTTGATCTCAGCCACTAAATTCTGACAGCGGCCTTAGCCTCATGATCCTGGCCTTGGTCTCAAAAATCGGGCTGCACTCAACATCACTGATTGGTACAGAGTAAAAACTAACGCCAGTATATGGGCCAAGGGTTACCAACCTGTCCTCGGATCATTGCATTCTAAATTACTTTTCTGCATACTACTTCGTCTTAATAGTTGATATCTAAAACAAAATTTGCAAGTTTTTGCTTAATTTTTGCTCACGAGCGATTTAAAGTGGCTGGTGTAACCAATGGCCGTAACGGTAAATTAACTGATTTCACTAGCTAAATTTGCCAGAAACAAAACTTACATTTACTTTGATGCTACACAGAAATTACATAAAGTGAAAATCGAAATAATGAATAAAGTGGGCTCAATGTTTTTTTGAGGTCAGCTAATAAGCTCTCAATACCTTTTTTCCGTAATGGCCATTGATAACATCGCAGCACTTTAAATCGCTCGTGAGCAAGAATTTCGGTTAGGGTTGGGGTTAGAATTAGACTTTAGGGTGCAGGGTTAGTGTTAGCTATGTTACCTGGTCATATATTTCACATTTAATCGCTGACATTTCATCGAACATGCAAACGTAAACAAGCGTAGAATATTGACACATTATGATTACTATAGCTCGGACTTGTAAATACGTTACGTTACTTTGTGTTCAATGTTTTTTTCTGGTTCAAATGTTGATGCTGACAAATTCTGCTTCACTTGCATAAAAACCCGAACGAATCTAAGTTGGAATGATTATATCAATGACTGCAACGCCGTACCATCAAAAAGGTACGTGTAATATTCTACATCGAACGGAACTTTGCTAAAATTATACATGACATCGCATTGCCTATCGAAAGGCATAATGCCATGTTTACGCCAATTCTTGCTGTTTTGGTGTAAAAATCTCTTTTAACAGAAAAAATAACAAAAAACCCCAACAATTTTATTACAGATAATATTGTTAGATACTCCACACTGTCCAAAAATAATTAGAATAATTACGATAACAATTAACAAGTAAAGCTGTCACAACTGACGTGTTAATTAACGCATTAATACGTTAATAAATTAACGCGCATTAAAAAAATAACGTGCTTTGAAAAAATTAACGCACATACGTAAATTTATGTTATTTACTAAATTTTGTAAAGCAAAAGTTGAAATATTCTGTTAAACTGCGGTTATTTGACAATTAAATGAATTTGAGTAACTAAACTGTAGTTTTCGTTCCATCACTACTGTAAATAAATAATTATTTCAATTTTCGATGACATGCTAATAGATTTCTATGCTACCTATGACGTCAGTTATTGTTGATTATACGTTTAAAATGTGTTTCTAACTTTCTATATTAGACAGGCAGGGCCCCTCAAACGTCGCGAGGCCTGTGATAACTTATTCCCCTACTCTCCCTCTCGACGGGACTGGATGCGTTAATTTACGCGTTAATTAATGCATTGAAAAAATTAACGCACTGCGTTAATGCATTAAAAAATTAACGCCTTGACAGCTCTATTAACAAGCCATACAAATAGTTCTAATAGCGTAGGTGGGTGTGACAACGTTGGCAACGGTGGAATATTCACAACAGACCCGGAACAAAGTATTACCCAAATAAAGCCAACTCACTGCTATTGTTTCTTGTTTTCTACTAAATCATCTAACGATACGTGCAACTAACATTGCTACTAACTGCCCAATTTAGTAATTTCTTCAAAAACTCCGTTACTTTCACATAAACAATCAACATAAACAACGACTCGACTAATCACAGTACTGAACGCAAATATATCAGTAAGTAAAGAAATTGTTAAATGCCTACTAAACTTCCGCAATTTTCACATAAGCTTACGGTAAGCATGCAATTATTGTGATACAACGCTGTTCATTGAGATTGATTAACTTGAGTATTTGGCTAAAACACTGAAATCTGCCTAGTTTGTTTATTCATATGGCCATTTCGTGGATATAAAAGGAATGAATTTTGTTCAGTATTGCCAGCATTGCAGGCCAGCAGTGACGTCATGACTGACGAGTGTCGTTTGCTTTGTTCAGTCACGCCATTAGATAGTAAGTAACAGTTATAAGCGACTTGGCTACTGTAAGAAATATCTCTTCACTGGCTCAAAATAAATGAACGTATTGAATATAAAATTCTCTCTCTTACCTTTAAACTTCTCTATACTGCTCAACCTCCTTACCTGTATAACTTAATCTCTCTCCAGCCACCACGTAACACTCGATCCTCA
>Ga0209671_1007357_pt1 | contig 11417 bp, 8 predicted proteins | sample WorMetHERISLAND2_2_FD_187401 | JGI IMG/M metagenome (GOLD analysis project Ga0209671, IMG submission 187401) | Marine gutless worms symbiont microbial communities from Max Planck institute for Marine Microbiology, Germany - Olavius geniculatus... | ecosystem: Host-associated > Annelida >...
CAATAACGGCAAAATGACGTCTTTTTAGGGGGGTACCCCTCTTCGACGCCCTCGTTCGAGGGGAACCCCTGCACCCAGTGGCACGAAATTTTGTCACGATAAACTAGAGACCTTGGGGCAGCCCACGGTAAAGATTTCGTGATCCTAGCTTGCACCGTTTTGATACAGCTCACGAATGTGACAGACAGACAGACAGACGGACAGACGGACAGACGCCCAGACGATGGCAAAGACGCGCGAAGCATTCTGCTTTCGCGCGTAAAAAGTAAACAATAAACACACATTTGCATTGAAATATAATCTTAGTTGAGTATTTTCCAACTTTCGTGAAAATCTACATAATTTTATTGTCCCTACTTTTGGCCGACCGTTAGATCGAGCTTTGGATACGATATGTTGTCTGTCTGTCGTTTGTCTGTTCGTAACGCATGTATTGTGGCTGAACAGTATGTCGTTGGCGATGGTACCGTTGGATAAGGAGATGACGAGTTTCTATAGGCTGTTGTCAGTAGTAACCATGTCTCAATCTGCAGCGGTTTGGCTGCAGTTGTTTGAATGCAGCGTTGCTGCCTGCAACCGTCATCCACGTGCGCCGAATTATCGTATCGTATTCTAGTCTTCATTCTAGTGTTCGATAAAGCAGCGTCAACATAGCGTGAGTAAGACTGCAGACTCTCTGGGAAATCGCTTACCTCCCACAACCCAAAATCGGATGCTGGCTTTTGGATATAGGCGGTACAGTTGGCCTACCTCAGCAACAGCCGGAATTCTTGTTTTCCAAGACGCAGGTTGCACTCCTGTACGCCTACAGGTACAGGGGGAGTGGACGTTTTTAAATCACACTTAGTTTGTACTTTCTATTAGCATTAAATATGTTATTATGCAAAAATCGTTTGTAATTTTGATACTATTCGATAAAGAAAAATTAACAATAAACTCACAAATAAATAGACCTTTAGTTGCCCAACCAACAGTATAAAGCACCAAAGATTCAGATATGTTGAGCTGCTATAGTACTAATAAATTATATTTAGGCTAACTAAATAATGACATGCTGATGTCACTGATTATTCATTTGAGTCAGCATATATAGGTACTGAGTTTAATTAGCAGTTGCACCAGCATAATATCCATGGATATATCCTCAGGATGGCTTTAGTCTGATATCCACACATGGACAAACCTGAAAATAAAGTTCATAAAGTTCATTATTGATGTAATTCAGCTATAAATAAGTCATAATAATGGCAGTATTGACTTGTCTTTAGATCACAGTAATTTTGAGCTTGAGTGACTATAGATCTTCAACTTCTGCAAATTTTATGCGAACTTTTGTGCATGGCTAAAAAGAACATTGCCGAAGTGGTCTGGTCGCAACAATTTGGATACAGAATGTTGATCTTGAACTTTTTCCATCCCTTTCAAACTTTATTTTTTTCTGGAACTTTTTGAACCTTCCCAGATTCTAAAACAAACATGTCAAAGTTGGCGATGATCTAGTGAGTGAAGTGTTGTTGCTGTGGTTAGGTTGTACGCGGTGGGTGGTCGTGACGGAGCATCGTGTCTGAGTAGCGTCGAGTGCTACAGCCCACATACAGACGCCTGGTCGAGCTGTGCGCCAATGAACAGGTGTCGAGCGGGTGTCGGTGTGGCAGCGTGCAATGACTTCATCTACGCTGTCGGCGGACATGACTCTGTCGCTGGCCAGACACCCAGCCTAGTCCGACTGGATTCCGTCGAGAGGTAATAACATACGATCGGTGGCTTGTGGAACGGTACTCGATCTGGGCATCGGATTCGCGATCGAGAGATCGTGGGTTCGACACTTAGCCGGTTCATCGCCATGTAACAACTCTGGGCGAGTTATTCACACACCGGCATGGACAATATGACGGCCGCATCCTGGTGCGAGTGGTCCAGTAGTAGAGTGTCAAATAGATATGTAAGTTGTAGCCTTCACGTTGCTGTTCAAATCTCACCTTGGGTCATTTGCAAGCAACCTTGAGCAAGTAGCTAACCTACTGCGTGCTCAGGACAACTCAGCCTCCTACCCCCAGTGGGGAAGGAAATGAGTAGTAGCTCACAGTTGAAGGCCTACTGTGGCTGATTGAGGCGGTGGTATGTCTGCTAGCTGCAAACCGCGGGACCAGCCAGCTGTTCACTGACGCGGGCAATGAATGGCCGCATAGTGTGCTCATGGAAATCAGCTGCCACTTCCCAAATTGTAAAGCGCTTCTGGTCACGGGTCTGAGTCGTGTAAGAAGCGCTATGGCAATTACCGGACTTTACCTTTTTGGGTAAATAGAGTACTGGTCTGCCTGAATGGGATTATTTAAGGCTGGACGGCGCGGACGCGTTAGGCCTAACCTACAGTGAACACTGTGTAGATTTATATCCCATGCAGCAGGTAATAAGTGCTCTGTAGCTCTGAGGTAGGCTTTCTTAGTCGCATGAAGACCGTATATACACAATTTACCTTTTACATACACACACCGTTTGGGTACTTTTTATTGATATATTAAACAATGATGCAAATAATGTAACTGCGAAAACGTTAAACTGACAGATACGACCCGCGGTCGGACAGTTGGTCGCTGGTGTCGGCTATCAGTCGAGCTCGTGACGCGGTCGGGTTGTGTGGTGTCGCCGATCGGTTGTATGTCGTCGGTGGATGCGATGATGAACAGCGATATGTGGCCGGCGTCCAGTGCTACGACACACTCGCCAATCACTGGACATCGGTAAGCTTATAGTGCATTACTCACACACACTCGGTTCACTTAAGATCTGTTGTGACGGCTTTGTTGTAAGACATACAGGATGGGCCAAAAATGGCACCATTTATTGTACGCCTCATAACTTCGCCAAATATTAACTGATTTTCAAAATTCTTTCACTGTCAGAATCAGAATTAGAATACAGTTTGCAATAAAACTGTTATTATATATCCCACCACACCCAAAGTGTGTCACTACCCTACGTCGTGAAGTGTCAGATGATGCACTCAAGTCGGCGACGCCACTGACCAGTTGCGTGACCAACGTTGGTCGAGCCTGGCATGTGGCCCCCAAACAACCCAGACTTAAATCCAGTCGATTATGCTGTTCGGGATGCTCTTCAACAGATGGCCTATCAATGTTGATGATTCACGACAGTCAACCAGCTAAAGAAAGCCATTGTCGCTAAGTGGGGCAAAGTGCTGCAGCGTTTAGTTAGTTGCACTATTGGTTAGTGGCGTCGCCGATTTCGATGCGTCGTCCAGCAGCAAGGCGGACACATGGAAAATTTGATGCGAAAATGTGAGATGTGATTTCTTAGACAATAACTGAGACAACAAACACTTTGTTTCTGTTGTTAATTTCTTAAAATGTGTTGTTACAAAAGTCGCCTCGTTTTTAATTGTTATTCTTAAGATACTGACATTTCACAAGGTAGTGTAGTGACACACTTTGGGTGTGATGGGATCTATAGTAACGGTTTTATTGCAAACTGTCTCCTGATTCTGACAGTGGAAAAAATTTGAAAATCGGTTAATATTTGGTGACGTTATGAGGCGTACAAAAACTGGTGCCATTTTTGGCCCACCCTGTGCAACACACTTTATGGCCAAAATACGCATGCGACTTGGATTAGGCGTTTGCGTTCTTTGCAAATTTATCATCAACATGATCGTCATCATCCTTCTTCTTCTTTTTCTTGTTCCTCTTCTTGTTCTGTCCAACTCACTTGCCTCAAACATTTTACCGCAAAACCAGGGACCTACACAACTAACGGGGAGAGAGGTGAAATTTGGCAGATAGCATGAGTTTAATGACCAGCAGCGTCCTATGACCATCATTGCTATACGACCATTTTCCCGGAAAAATACGACGGGAAAGCTCACTCAAACCAATCTTGCATTGCGATTTGTGGCAAAACAGTAATGGTTAGTGATTTATTGATAGGCTTAATTGACGGCCCATAGAACTTATCTTGGCATGCAAGCGATGCCACTACAGACAGCAATCACCCGTGATCTACTGTCACCTACACAATTTCAATAAGTCATCGTGGTCTTATCTCTAGTAATTTTTATAACCCCAATCTACAGCACGTTAGCTAATTCGAAGAATTTTTCATTGACTTGTACATAATAGAGGCCAATATATCACTGTTTTACAGGTGTCATCGATGTGCAGCGGTAGAGCGGGACCATGTGTTGTAGCAGTTGAAACATTAAAACCGGACGCGATCGCCAACCACTGCATCAAAGCAACGTCAGACAGATCAGCTGAAGACACCGACCCTTCTTAACAAGCATCAACGTTTATTTAACCGAGTTTTAGCAGATTCCATTCGCCTGCTAATGTGCCTGTGCTGTATTGTCTGAATGTAACAAGTTTTCATACAGTTTTTAATGAAACGCTTTACATTAGCCTGTGCCATCATTTTTTACAGGGCATACTCATAGCTACTTGCTATGCAGATCCCGTGTCTTAAATAATATGGCAAAGGCGTCCGTCCGTCCATCTGTCCATCACACTCTGCTGCTCTTGTCAAAACGACGCTAGTTAGAATCATAAAATCTTCACTGATAGCTGCATAAGGAACTCTACTTTCAGCAACCATTAAAACTTTTGAGAAATTCCAAAGAGGTCACTTTGAGCAAAGATTGCTTTTTCTATAATCTTGGCTTTGAGGGCGGTAAACAAGAGAGCGGTAGGGAGAATTTCTGATTTTTAATCCTCGCACGCTACGTTCCTAATGCAGCAAAGAGGAGTATATGAGATGAGTGTAATATTGAGGACCGGCCATATCTCCGTAATGGTGCTAGATAGACGCATGGTCACTATGGACCACCCATAGGAAGTCGACCCCCGGGAGTCGAATGGTCACGTGACAGATGACGTCACGTGATCCCAAAAGATCAAGGTCGTGACCCCATTATATTTGAGGCGCCATATCTCCGTAACAGTACCAGATAGACGCATGCGTTGAGATGTACCAAGACAAATGGCCACTAGGGTCACTGACCATTATTGGAAATTTTTTCCTCTCAGTTCCTAAAATCGGGCAATATTTTTTCCAATAACGACCTCGACGTCAGTCACTGTTAGTATAATATTAAACGGGTCTCAATTAGATGCCGGGTTTCCAATACATGCTGAAAGGAACGAAAAAGCTGTTAAAAGAATACAAAAGAAAATGATGCACGCGAGGAGTACATTAGATTGGTTACAATCCAATAACATTTCTTGTTAACCAATAAGTTGCCGTATCTCGGAAATGGTGCGAGATAGGGCCAAGGTTACTATTAATCACTAACAGGAAGTCCCAAATGCCCTTTTGATAGCTACCAAATCAACAACCTAAAACGACCATACCACACTTTCTACTGCACTTTAAATGATGCCTATTTCGGAGCACACTGTAGAAATTTGAAAGAAGATAAACCCAAACTATCAGCAGCAAAAGTTTAGCCCAAACACTCTACAATCAGACGGTATAAGGCTTATGGGGGTTCCATGCTGAGAAAGCCTCAAACGACAGTGGGGTGGTCACAAAACTAGCTTTTCAGTGATGCTAAAATGATTGACCTTGAATGTTCTTCAAATGCCATTTGATGCTAAAATTTGTTTTTATCATTGTTTTGACTAGGTTACAATTTTGACAGCACAAACGTGGAAGCCACACTAAAGGTATAACTACGGGCGTCCATCTCCACGAACCAGGATGCATGCCGATTCTCTCTCTGCTTGGTGGGCTGAACTGGGGTTTGGCACTGGCATATAGGACTTGCAAATTTCCTGTCAAAATTCATAGATAGGCTGTGCACAATGCCGGTCTCAGATAGGTGCTGTATTAGATGTGTTGTTTTTAAGTGTCTATTTGTATTTCTTGTTGCAATATTCAACAAAAGAATCAATTGTTTTGTATGACGTCAGAATTTATCGTGTTGTTGCTGTATTTGCTGCATGTAAGACTTTGACGATAATAGGCATAGGGCCTGTAAGCGTGATAGGCTTATACAGTGGCTGGCAGACCCAAAAAAAGGTTTAGCACTCTTCAGCCGATAAGTTTTCACAAATATATTCCAGGGATTGTAAATGAAAGCAATTCATATTACTGTAACACAGAAAAAATTTGAAACACAAAACATCAAAAGTTGTATAACGAATGATAGTGTCATTAATACAGTGTGCGGCAAAATAAAGTAGCCCCCTAAAGTTTTCGCTGTTTTCTCAGCAACCGCTTGGCATTTTAATTTGAAATTTCACAGGTTTATTTTCTAAAATGTGCTACAGCCATATGCCAAATAAAATTTGATTCTCTTGACAAATGACGCAGTTACAGATTTTTTAACATGACCGCCTACCAAATTTTCAGCATTAAAAATGTTCAAGGTACAACACTAATTGAATAACATCGTTGAAACAACACAGATGCTAAAATTCCATTGTCACTGTAAATGTTCGAAGTGAACACCAGTGCACCACCACCTCCTAGCTCCAACATAAGCCTTCAGTCGCTTAATTTAAGAAGTCTTTAACAGCCTTGTTGATCGGTCTTTGTGGCAGGTTGCCCCAGATAACCTGGAGCGCTTTCTTGAGTTCAGCAATTGTTTTCAGCTTTGTTTTAAGGTTGCAGTAAGCCTCCAACATTGCACCCCACATTGGGTTTTTATTTGGCAAATTTGGAGACCACTGGTCCTTTGTGATGAAATCTCTATAGCTGGTTTGCAGCCAGTTCTGTGCACTAAGTGTGCTGGCGCACCGTCCTGCTGGAAGATGAACATGGTGGTGGGCAGCTGGCGATTGCTTTAAAAGAACGATAATCTAGTGATAATTTATAACACAACTAGAAAGCAGTCAGAGCCCGCACACCTCCACCAAGGTAATGCTGTTCGCTAGGTGGCAGCACCATCTTCGGTTTTGCAGCGGTTTTCAATTATGCCCCATTGAAAGCAATGGTAACGAAAATTTCAAAATGATCCAGAATCCAGGATTCCTTCCGGATCACCCCCAAAATTGAATCACTTTTTGAAAATTGAATTTGAATTGAACAAAATTGAATATACATTTTTAATGCTGGAAAAATCAGTAGGCGGTCATGTTAAAGTCTATAATTGAATTGAATCCGTGCCATTCCCGACATAACCTCAAAATTTCAGAAAGATCTGTACATAGCTTTTTGAGTTATCTTGCTAACACACAGACAGACAAACAGACAAACAAAGTCTGGCAAAAACATTACCTCCTTGGCGGAGGTAATAAATTAATGACAAATTATTGTTTATTAAAACGTCACTGAGACGTCATCGACAGTAACGTGGTAACTGGTTTTTAAAAACCAAACAGCATTTTTAGCTTGAACATTTTTAATGCTGGAAAAATCAGTAGGCGGTCATGTTAAAGTCTATAACTTCATCATTTTTCAACAGAATTACATTTTGCTTGGCAATTAAATGTAAAACTTTTCAGTAAATAAATCTGTAAAACTTCAAATTAAAATTCCATACAGTTGCTGAGAAAACAGCAAAAAACTTTAGGCAGCTACTTTATTTTGCCACAGCCTGTATATAATCCATATATGACCGACTGTCGTTGGCGGAAATTGTGCCCATGCAGCAGATATAGTCGCTGTAAAATAAAACACCTTTATTGCATAATCTAAACAGCACTTTACTGCGTTCGACTCCATACAACGAATACAGCCACCTGCTGACAATTACACAAAAAAAAACAGCTGTAATACGAACCATTAGTAACAAAATACAATTATTATAAATGAATGGTAAATGGACTGGGAATCCTTTCACAACTGGAACGTATCAATAAGAATAACAAGAAATATTATTAGATTTTGACCAATCTAATGTACTCCTTGTGCGCATCATTTTCTTTTGTATTCTTTTAAGAGCTTTTTCGCTCTTTCGGCTTGTATTAGAGACCCGGCGTCTAATTGAGACCTGTTTAATATTATACTAATAGTGACTGGCATCGAGGTCGTTATTGGAAATTGTCTCCCTGAAGTTCATAAAATATTGCCCGATTTTAGGAACTGAGAGGAAAAAATTTCCAATAATGGTCAATGACCCTAGTGGCCATTTGTCTTGTTATACCTCAACGAATGTGTCTATCTGGCACTGGTGCGGAGATATGGCGCCCCAAAGATAATGGGGTCACAACTTTGACCTTTTGGGGTCACGTGACGTCATCTGTCACGTGACCATTCGACTCTCGGGGGTCGATTTCCTACGAGTGGTCCATAGTGACCATGTGTCTATCTAGCACCGTTATGGAGATATGGCCGTTTGAAGTTCTTCCAGGAAGGCTCTTCCAGGAACAGAGGTCGGTCACCGGTCGGTCGGTCCTCAATATTACACTGATGTCATATACTCCTCTTTGCTATGTTAGGAACATAGCGCACGCGGAGTAAAATTAGAACAGGTTCTTTAACGCTTTGTTGGACATGCCTATGAAATGTCTTGAGGAAATTCAAAAGATTCCCAGTTGGAAACCAGTGAAACCTGCATAACTCTGGAAAACAGCAAAGCAGCAGTACTACGTCAATGCACAAAAATACCTTTTGGGGGGACACTTTAGTGTCGTAGATTCAATTAGATGCTGCACATCTCTTGACAAAGTTTGCAACTCATATCTTATAGCAGAAAGAAGTGTCACTGTTCAATGGTAACACTTAAGAATTAGCACGCACACACTGATAATGCCATATTTTTCACAAAGTTAAAGAAAGCAAAAAAATTAAGCCAGATACCCCAATTGATTGCTTCTTGTCCACTTCTGAACAAAATTCCTAGAAATTTGTCAATAACTTGTGAAGTAGTCCCAATGAAGCAAACAGTAGTTTATGTAGCACAGGCAATAAGCTAATGCATAGACAACAAAAATTTTATGTCTGTACACGTACATTTTAATACTCACCTAAATGCCCACGTGTAGCAGTTTAAACAAAACATTACCAACCAAAAACTTTACACAAACAAATGAATATGTACCATTCACAAAGATGCAACCAAATGAAATTCAATCTGCTGTCTCTGTGTTAGTCATTCTTCAGAAGCACATAAATAATTTTGCATATTCATAGAAAAAGTCAAAGAACGAGTTCAAAATCTAACAATAACAATAACACTGACAATTTCTAACACATGGCAAATATTACAAAGGGGAATGCTTAACGTGTGTTTTCGTGTAGACAGCAGGATGTTATTTTTGATAATCCCGACTCCCACTAACACAATCCAATTCTAGCTGAGAGTTGCCCATGTTTCAGAAGAGGATACAACTTGCTTTATGACATCACACGGTTCACACTGCATATGATACGTTAACACACTAACAATATTTAAAAGATAATACAGAGAATAAATGTGCCAATTCAGTGATAAGTACACAGAACAACTCAGCTTCATCATTAGTGCATGATTACTGCAATCAAATGTAACAAAAAACATTAGTAAAATATTCGTAACTAAACATAAATTCACCAAATCAACCTGACAGTTAAAATTAAGCAGCAAACTTCGGAAATTCTGTACAGCACTTTTGTATAATTCTGTAATTCTTTTGTTAATTCAACATTGAATTAGTGGTGCCAAATATAGTGCAAATTCACATAGCTCTTGTTTGCTTTGAGTAGTAAATGCATTCTGCTACTGCTTTACACAGAACCAAAAAAGTGTCACAATATTTACTAACACAAAAAAAACAGGCCAAAAAGTGCAACATAAGCACGAGGCAATAAAGTGAGAAAACTATTTGAGAGCTAAGTCACTTAGTTACGCAAGACTTTGGTCGACACCGGTGCCAAATCTGAGCTAAACACTGCACTGCGCAGAATCAATAGATGTGTACAAGATGTACATCGATGATCTTAAACACTGCAAACTACAGACGATGACAAATGCACAGTGTGGCAGTCCTTTTCATTCATTTCTCCTGCTGCTTCAGCACCAGCGGTCCCACATTGTCACCCATGGTCTTGTTGTGTTCGTTGTGGGAACCATCGCACAGTGGAAACTGCACAACAAACGACATGATCAAACTCGATATCAGGAAGCAAAAGAAAATCAGCAAAATGTAAATTATTACGGTGCTTGCACGAAAGTATTTGGAAATCAGATATGTTTTCAGTAGTTGTCTGAATGTGTCACTGTCACATGGCACGTCTTTGGTGTTGGGACTGAAATGTTTTCTTTAGCATCAGCAGGAGTGACACTGGAAGATCAGCTTTGGGCTTGAGCAATGAAATCATATGATACATCACATGACTTCCATATCAATTAGTGTTCTGCTACAGGTATACCACTTTGACAATTTCTGAGACATATTTCTATAAAGAAAATGAAGCACACTCATTAACTTGCCATAAAATGACAAAACAGACCTGACATTTCACAAAACATCCACGGTACGCAGTAAAAGTTATTATACACTATACACATAAAAACATATCAGAGTTACAAAATGCTAAATGATAGGACAATCTTGTAAAGTCAAGTCTATTCCACTGTGTTACTGTTATCATACATTTTGGTGGCCATGGTTTACTCTCAGTGTGAAATCATATACAAACAGAGCAGATTTGAAGGCAATCTTGTCCATCAAAACAATGTCAATGACACACTAATGAGACTATAGTATTAAGGTAAAGGTATCCCATACTCAATAATAAATGTACAAAACATCAGTTTATACACTTGTTAATGGCAATATGCAATGAGTGACACATCGAAAACAGCAAAAATCATAAAAAGGTGATATCACTCACCATCACAACATCTAACTGTCAATATGCTGTTGAATAATATCACCTTTTTATGATTTTTGCTGTTTTTTCGATGTGTCACTCATTGCATGTCGCCGTTAGCAGTTTTATTACAATAACAAAGTTTTTATGTTGATGGACAATTATAAACCATCTGCTTTCCACAGCCATGAAGACACCAAAGCTTATATGTTGGGGTCACGATTTTGATCTTTAGGGATCACATGACGTCATCGGCCACGTGACCATTGGATTCTGCATTATGTGGTTTCCTCTTGGTGGTCCATTGTAACCATGCATCTATCTTGCACTGTTACGGAGATATGGGACCCAAAGATATTGGGGTCACGACCTTGACCTTTTGGGGTCACGTGACGTCATCGATCACGTGACAATCGGACTCGGCGTGAGCACTTTCCTATTGGTGGTCAATGATGACCATGCACCTATCTTGCACAGATATGGAGATATGAGGCTTCAAAGATTTTGGGGTCATGAGTTTGACCTTTTGGGGTCACGTGACGTCATCGGTCACGTGACCATTGGACTCGGCATATGCGGTTTCGTATTGGTGGTCCGTTGGAACCATGCGTCTATCTTGCACTGTTACAGAGATATAAAGCCAAATGCAACTTTGAGGCTTTATA
>Ga0209671_1007359_pt1 | contig 11416 bp, 8 predicted proteins | sample WorMetHERISLAND2_2_FD_187401 | JGI IMG/M metagenome (GOLD analysis project Ga0209671, IMG submission 187401) | Marine gutless worms symbiont microbial communities from Max Planck institute for Marine Microbiology, Germany - Olavius geniculatus... | ecosystem: Host-associated > Annelida >...
GCGTTTGTTTATGTTTATTTATTGTTGTCTTTTGGAATAACTTTCGTTTTTTTTCGTAAGAAAAACTGAAACGGTGTGTTAGCTACTAATGTTGCTCAGATTATATACTCAAATTATTATATTTTTAGCGGGAACTTCACGGCATGTTGAGTGCCAGTTGATGCGGGAGTTTTTTGGGCAGTGCTTTGGAAATGATTTTGCGCAGATTCTAGCCGACCTACAATATGATGGCTGACCCTAGACGTCCCGAAACAGAGAATTTGTGACAGAAACTAATTAGTGCCTTGTTTCTGTTAATAGGTCTGTGAGAGGTTGAGATCGAATTAAGATGCAACCAGGTCTGCGAGTGATTCGTCGTGGTGACTGGAGCTACGCTGATCAGGATGGAGGCCAGGGCCATGCGGGTACGGTCTGCCTACCGGCACAGATCACCATAGACTGTCTTCCACATGGCATGGTGTTCGTGGCGTGGGATTCCGGCGTTATTGCTAACTACTTGTACGGTGGTAAAGATGACAACCTTACCTGCGATCTGCGCATCTTTGACAACAGTCAGGCTGGTAGGACCTCACTATTATATCGGCTCTTTTAGAGCTGATCTTGGGATAATTTACTATTTTTTAACTCTCGGTAGGAGTTTCCAAGGGAGTTTAAAAGTTAGAAATAGCAGTGGATCTGGAGTGGTTATCACTCTGGCTAAACCTTAACACCAGGGATGTCGAGAGCCACAGCGGGGCCTGTGGAAACATTCTTGTGGGGGGCCTCTGCAGAGAAAATTTTTTGAATTTTTTTAAATGGCGTAGTCTGGTGTACTTTATATTTTTGAGTGACGGTGGTGCCCCCTAAACGTCACGAGGCCCGTGGTAACTTACCCTATTACCCTCCCCCCCCTTCTTGATGGGCTTGCATTAACACAAAAAACTGCAACCAGAACACTGTTATAACACTGCTTAACAACTGAAACATGATTGTTGTCAGTAATAATATTAGATGTATTAGCCACTTCAATATTTGACTGTTATTTACCAGAAGGCACCATCTATTTTGTGCTCTTCATGCCGTCCTGACATTGGCTTGGTATCTGTTGGTTATTGTGTGCTAATCTTACAGGCACTCGGCACGTGTTTGTAACATGTGATATATGTGGTCGTTCTGGCATTATTGGCATTCGATGGCACTGCTCACAGTGTCATGATTATGATCTGTGTCACGACTGCTACAGGGCAGACAAGCATGACTTAACTCATGCGTTTGTTCGCTTCGACACTCCAACATCAATTGGGTGATTAAAGTCAGCATTTGTTTTACTTAATTTTCAAGAAAAGTACCTCTTTTTACGATAACTAGATTTAGTTTTTATGAGCGAAAGTAGCTAGACTGCTTTAGCGCATCTTAGCCATCACTATTCTGTCCATCTGTCTGTCTGTCCATTCGTCTATCTGTCTGTTTGTCACACGGGTGGATCAGCCAAAAACGCTGCAAGCTAGGATCACGAAGTTTTCACCATCGGCTACATGGAGGACTCTAGTTTCAGGAACCGTAAAGCTTTTCCATAAAGTCAAAGGGGGTCACCCCGAACGAGGGCACTAAATGAGACGGGGTGGGCAAAATTTGTGATTTTTGGTTAATAAATCGCTGTATCTCAGTAACGGTGCGAGATAGGGCCTAGGTTACTATTAATCACTAATAGTTGTACACTGGCTATCGATTGCCATCAAATTCATTGACCTTGAATGATTTTGAATGCCAAAATAGGGGTTTTTATGGATTTTTTTGGCAATTCCGGGCTGCAAGACACATTTTAAGAGCGAATTGCGCCAAAATCAATTAAGATAGACCTGGAGATGCTGCATATGAAATTTTTAGCATTGAACGTAGATTTCAATGGTCCAAGTCTCAATTTTTTTAAGTTCAAGGAAACCTGCACACAAGGCTTTTAGCCCATGTATATTGACTTTATTATTACCAGTATTATTATGTGGGAAAGCAGCTACTGCTTTCAGCGCATCTTAGCCATCGCAATTCTGTCCATCTGTCTGTCAGTCTGTCACATGGGTGGATCAGTCAAAAACGGTGCAAACTAGGATCACCAAATCTTCACTGTCGGCTGCCCAAAGACTCTAGTTTCAGGAACCGTAAAGCTTTTCCATAAATTCGAAGGGGGTCACCCTGAACTAGGGCGCTAAGTGAGAGAGGGTGAGCAAAATTTGCGATTTTTGGCCAACAAGTCGCTGTATCTCGGTAACGGTGCGAGATAAGGCCTAGGTTACTATTAATCGCTAATAGGAAATCGTATACTGGCTCTTGATTGGCGCCGAATTCAATGACCGTGAATGACCTTGAACGCCAAAATAGGGGGTTTGATGGATTTTTTGCCGATTAAGCGCTGCGACACAAGTCTATATCGTTCACAAAATGGTGCCATGGTACTGGCGTCAGTGGCGTGGCGTAGTTGGTAACGCGTTTCGGCTGAAATGAAGTTACTCTACGCCGGGCCTGGTTATTACTGCGATGGGTGACTGCCTGCGGGTAGGAACTGCTTTCACGCATCCCGTGAGCATTAGCTCAAATTTCTTGTTTTTATATTATTATGTACACTGAATTTGTGCTGCTGCTGCTGCTGTTACTACTAAGGATGATGATGGTGGTGTTATGTGTGCCAGGAAAGAGGTTCCGGCTCGCGAGCATTCAGCTAAGATGGAAGTGAAAGGCTTGTTTGTTGGTGCACGAGTTGTCCGTGGAGTAGACTGGCACTGGGGTGATCAAGACGGTAGTGAATTACATTATTCTGTTGTTCGGTAAATTGTAGTTCACATAGAAACATGAACAGGTGTTAGTACTGAGTACTGAGATTATAATAAATTATGCATTTTTCAGGCACCACAGGCTAAATTAGTTTACCGCACAAGCTGGGAATCATTACCGGTATATCAGATATGTATCAATTTCTTGAGGTCTTTGATTTCCAGTGAACTTGACCTTTGATTTTCTGAACCAAAATTTGGCACACTATGTTTATGCCAATTTTGTTTTAAACAATTTTTTGTTTGGCAATTTAGGAGCTCTTACAGGACTACTGGACAGACAGATGCAATGTGGCATAGGTTTGAAAAGACGTTTTTTGTGTTTTATTGTTTTTTTGGGGGGGGTTGTGGGTTTTGCAAATTTAGAAATTTTGGTGTTTCAAAAACTTAACTTCAATAAAATATTTCACTATTAGTAGCACAAAAACCAACATTGGTTCAAGTTTTTGTGTTTTTTTGTGGATCGGTTTTTAATCTGTGTTTACCCAGTAAAACATGCCATTTTTGGGTGTATCTGCTTGGGCATCTTAGCCCCGTATAGGATGGGCAGACAAAAGATTCTAATACTTTGTACTCCTTTTTCCAACATGGGATGGTAAAAGGGGTCCAGCTTAACCTAGGGTAACTACAGAGAAGTTTATCATTTAAATGTGAAACACTGAACTAATAACGTTATGGTTTCGTGTGACAGGGGGTGTAGGTAGTGAGGGTACGGTGCAGGAGGTGGGAGGACGAGATGACTCCTGGAACAGCGTGCTGGGCGTACAATGGGATTCTGGTAGTGATAATCGTTATCGGCTTGGTCTTGATGGAAAAGTTGATCTCAGTGCTGTCGTGGAGTCTTCCGGTGGATTTGTCTATGCGGATCATTTACCAAAACTATGTGAGGAAATTTTGCAGCTAGTTTTTATATACTTTTAAAATATTTTATACTCGGTGACTCTGGTTATATTTAAAGTTGCACTCTTGTCTGTTTATCTTTGCCTAATAGTTCACTGTAACTTTGTCATTCATCAGTGCATATGTGTGCTATTTTTTTCGGATTTGATGTTTTTTGTCAGTCAGCCTTCAGTGTCAAAGCACAATCGGCTAAGTCTCGGAGAACAAATGAAATAGAGTAATTTGGGGAAAACGTGGAACTTCGCGGAAAGTTTTTTATATTGACACTGCTGGGATGCTACTTAATATGGTCAGCAAAGTTATTACAGGTATCATTAATGAATGATGAATTAAGGTATTACCGCAAAATTGACAAATGGAACAAGTTTCTTCACACTGCGTCTTGGTCTGCGGCATGTGGAGGTCTTATACTTTTCATGCGGCTGATACTCCATAACTCAGCATTAAATGCCTGTGTGTTTGTAGGTGAATACGCTGAGTCTCCTAAAGGCCTGAAGGTCGGTGATCGAGTCAAAGTGGACGTTGATGTCCAGCGACTGGAAGAGCTACAAAGACAGCGAGATGCTTGGGACCCTGAACTGGCAAAGGTAAGAAGCAGCGAGATGTTTGGTGGAATCCTGAACTGGCAAAGGTAAAGACTGCGAATGCTGCGACTGATTTTATTGTGACTACCTAGAAGCCTGTGCTGTTTAATTTTAATAATGACGATTATTAATATAATGGTAATAACATGTTAGCTTTGTTGCTTTATGTGCATTTGATTGTGAATTAAAATTTTATTATTGTTACATTTCTGTATTATTAGTATTATTGTAATTTTATCGTCATGATATTCATCATTATTATCATAGTCATTATTTTTTATCTATAGTCTTAGTTTTTAGTGGTGGTTTGGCTCAGTTGGTAGTGTCGTTGATCGCATCAACGAAGTTAATCAACACCAGGTCCGGTTAGTATTTCGATGGGTGACCATTTCGGTATGTAACCAGCCACTCAGATCAACTCAGCCTGGCCATCCCTCCGTGGGTAGGTGCAATGAGTACCAGCGAAAGCTGGGACATAAACAGGCACACCGCGCGATGCACTGGCCTCGTATTCATGGTCTTGCAGTGTAAAAACCGGTGTCTGGATGAGGGCTAAGAAAACGAACATCAGGGTCGCCCAATGGGCCTTAAAGCTCGGGAAGGACTTCACGTTTTACATTAGTTTTTATTTTTTATAATGGTCATCATCTTTTTATCACATGTTCATCACATGGCCGAAAGTTTTGATCACATAGAATGTTTCTGAGAATGTTTTTTTAAAAATAATATCTTTACCTGTATATTAGCTCTCAGAAGACTTCACAGTTCTGAAAAGTGCTCTCATACAAGTCTGGCGTGGGATTATTTGCAATTTAAATGCTGTGTACTAAATGATATGCTAAATGATATGCTAATGTTGCCATGTGTTGTGTCGGGTGCAGCACATTGGTAAGACTGGCAGCGTTTGTGCAATTCGTCGCGACGTAGACGTCTGCGTGCATTTCAGCTTCAACAAACGAACATGTCACTTTCACTACGAAGCACTCATCAAGGTCATCTTGTCATTCTGAGACGTACTGACTTTGATGTCGTGTGAGAATGTCGTAGTATTTAAGACAATAACTTACTAATACTACTTGTGATTTTTGAACAGTTAGCCATTTTTTCTGAATGGTTTTAGGATAAACAACCATCCCCAACGGTAAACTTTGCCCAGTGGACAGATTACGGAAGTTTTGCAACCTTCGATTGATGACAGAGTTAGGCTGATTTAATTTTGAAGGCCGAGGGGTTAATTCAACGTCAAAGTTAGGTGTGCCAAGCTTTGGGACTCCATATCTCTTGAAGGGTTTTGTGGATTTTGACAAAATAACTATATATAGCATGTATTTTGTAACAAGAATAGAACTGATGAACTGGTTAGGTTTCAAGGTCATGCGTTGAAGTCAATGTCACAGCACGGTTAAATACTGGAGTGAGTTAATCACAGAGCGTGGAGACATGCACACTGAGGTTTGAGCATATAAGTATCATCTGATTTTTGTAGTTTGTTTGTCGGTGGAAAAAATGAACAGTTTCTGTTACGTTGTTGCAGGTTCCACATGCCAAGCTTGGTGATAAAGTTCGGGTCATCGACTCACTGGAAACTGTGAAGCAGCTTCAGGTTGACCATGGCGGATGGGTGGACAGCATGCAAGAGGTTCTTATGCAGATCGCTGTTTACCATGTTACAGTGAATCGGATTTTTTTTTGTTAGGAATAGCAGAATTGAATTCCATGGATTTGTAATGCTTTGCTACTATATTGGACTGCGTGTCTTCTAACCCAGGTGGTTAAAGGTGCTGGCTACTGATGTGTGGTTTGGGTCATATATCTGTTGCATTGCAACATTGCAAATCGTTAAGACACTGAACTTACGATTGAGATGTCGTGGGTTTGACTTCTGGTTGGGTGGTTAATTCTTGGACGTAAACTTGGAAGTCGGGTGGATCAAGTCGACTCAAGTTGACTTGGGCTTTCCAAGTCGTGTCAAGTCGGTCTGTAATAGCGTTGCCATCAAAATTTTCTGGCGCCGTCGGTTTCATTACAAGGCATTTTAAGTCGACTTGAGAAGTCGACTTGACCAGTAATCTTGCACCTAACAGTTCTCTCAACACGGCTTTCGATGAGTTCGGGCGAATAACGCATTTGTAACATAATTATTTCAATAACTTTGTAAAATAACGGTAGGCCTGTACTGATTAGGGTGAATGAATTGTCGAGTTTCAACGCTTTGCACAGTTCTGATTGTTAGATGATGTAGAGACTTACGTGTGAATTAGCCTAGTGTGAATGACGAAATTTTTGTTGTTTCCTTGCACTAGGTAGCTGAAATTTAGCATGCCTAGGTTTAAGACACAGGGCTAATTATTAGTGTAAAAGTTTTCCAATAAGCCGGGAAGCCCTAACGGTTAGCCACAATACGTCCGTTACAGACTGACAGACGGTTGAACGACAGACGGACGGACGACAACGATGCCAAAAACGCCGTACAGAATAGCTGTATAGTGCGCCAAAAACAGTCACAAAAACACAGTTTTTAACTCTCTGTACAAACTTTCTTCAAGAAATGACAATAATAAAAGACGTCCGCCAAAGGAATGAAACACTTTATGAATAGCTTATAGTATACGTACAGCGCTCACGCAAGTTCATTGCAACTTCCGAACATCTCAAGTCGTTTGACGTCGACTCAAGTCGACATGCTGCTGTCAAGTCAAGTCAAGTCGAGTCAGATGTGCTCAAGTCGACTGCCATTGGTTTGGGGTCATTTTAGCCTCAAGTCGGGTCAAGTTACTGTACCTCAGCGACTCGCAGGTCTACTTGGATGGGTGACTGTCTGTGGACAGGTAAACCATTTTGGTAAATAACAACTCAGCCTTCTATTCCTCCATCGTAGGTAAATTGAGTACCAGCCTGCTTGGCTGGGGTACAGGTGAAGTGCATTTACCTGTGTCAGGTGGCAGCTATCACTGTGTGATCCCACTTGGCCGTTGATGCTCCATATAGCTCTGTGATGGGTCTCTCATAAAGACAACTTTTTACGTGCGACAGCAGCTACCGTTGTGACGCGTCTTAGCCATCACAATTCCGTCTGTCCGTCACATGGGTGGATCAGTCAAAAACGTTGCAAGCTAAGATCACCAAATCTTCACTGTTGGCTGCCTGAAAGACTCTAGTTTCTGGATCCGTAAAGCTTTTCCATAAATTCTATGGGGGTCACCCCAAGCGAGGGCGCTAAATTAGAAGGGGTGGGAAAAATTGGCGAGTTTTCAGCCAATAAGCCACTGTATCTCAGAAACGGTGCGAGATAGGGCCTAGGATTAATAATCACTAATAGGAAGTCGTACACTGGCTTTTGATTGGCACCAAAAGCAATGATCTTGAATGACCTTGAATGCTAAAATAAAGGTTTTTTATGTATTTTTTGCGATTTTTGACTGTCACACACATTTCAAGAGCGAATTGCGCTGAAATCGCTAGAGATAGACTGGGACAGCCGGCGTATAAAACTGTCAGCATTAAACGTAGTTTTCACTAGTTTACATTTTGCCCCCATGCATTCAAGAAATTCTCCGTACAGGGGCGTCAAACTTGGGTATCGTCTTGAGAATATTCACATTCGGCCACTCGAATGGCAGCAGCTACACGAGACGGTGGCGCTATCTGGCGTATATGAATGCATCATACCCAATGACAGTTGCTGGGATCGGTGAACTTATAGATTTTGTTTGCAATGGGCTTTCAAACATGCACTGCTGTCACGCGTTCCCCTTGCATTAGCTAGGCTTTTGTTGTCACCTCTAACTAGCAAGTTTCGTGTTGTGATATGCAGGCGTTGGGTCGTCGAGGCAAGGTGGTCCGAGTGTTCGACAGTGGAGACCTGCGAGTTGCTATGAAGTACGGAGACACGTGGACCTTTAACCCCGACTGCTGTACACTGCTGTCAGACCAACCTGCTGCTGCTGCTGCTGCTGATGCTGCGGCTATTGGTGTTGATGGTAATGGTGATGGCTTTGTGGATGAGTCGTCTTCTGATGATGAAGAGGAGGACAGCATCCAGATAGCAGGTAAGTTCTCATTTCAGCAGCATCGTGTGTCAAATAAGTAGTCAGGAAGGAAGTTGCAATTTTCCAAAAGATAATGCCAATTTCTGATAGAATTTTGACAGACAGCTGCAAATTTTTGACAGAGGAGATTATTGGTGCTCAATATTTTAATATTGTCTCTAAATTTTTTAAAATGGGAGTTTCTCGTCGTATATTTTGCATTTTTGGACCATAATTTTTAGGCAAGAAGAAGATCTCCCAACAATTTTCTGACAGCCCAAAATTTAGGGGGAGGGGACAGCTGCCCTTTGCTCACTCCCTCCCCTAGCTATGACACCACTGTCTCAGCTGCCACTGTGTAGTGGCAGAAATTTTTTATTATGCAGCTGTCTCAGTAGGATGCATTGTGGGTTTTGGCCTTGTTCGTTCGTTCATCCATTGATCTGTTTCATTCATCTGTCTCTGTCTGTCTCTCTGTCCATTTATCCATCTTATATGGTTTTTAACTCGGAACTGAAAAGGCATATGAAAATTGGTTTGAACGTTGCTCTGGAAAGGAGTTAATCTATAGGTGTGCCAATTTTAGCTTAAAAGTTCAAAGGTCAAGATCATAGGTCATTAAAATCTCCCAAAATGATACATACATGGCTTAAGCACGTTGATGTAAACATGACTTGATCCGCTTGACCTGATTACTTGCAAATGATAAGATGAGTCAGGCGTTGTTTAAGCCAGCCATGAAAATATTAATACAGTATGTTTGCTTTTTTCATCATTAATGATATTAGTATTTTGCATTGTTTTGGCCTGAGGTGACTTTAGCTTATTAAGGTTGTGCACCAACGCTCTAGACTGTAATGAAATGTGTTTATTTTATGACTGCATTCTGCATGGGAGGTTCATGTTATAAGCAGATTTGATATGTTTCAATCGTCACGCTTGACTGGACTGGGATTAGTAAGTAAGTAAGTAAGTAAAGTGTAAATTTATACAGTGCATACGCAAAAAATCTCTGATGTGCTGAATACATTTTGTCATCAATATTTCGCGAAAAAGTATGTCTTCAGCTGACGTTTGAAAGTGTCAAGACTCAGTTCACGAAGACTGTCGGGCAGCGAATTCCAAGTCGACGGGCTCACAACAGCAAAGTGTCGACCACCGAAATTTGATAGCACAGCACGACTAACTTCCGTTGACTGGCAGACTGCAGATGTTGACAACCAGTGACGTTCGCTGTTAGCATGCAACTATCCATGGGTCATTATAACACTGCAGTACAAGATAGGAAGTAGATTGTGAAATTTAAGAGAATTAGCGCATTTTTTACATGACCTTCTTTTGTCGCCTATCTCTCACGCCAGTGTCTGGAGTGTTATATCTGCCCATTATTTCACTCCATTCAAGCGTGACGACTGAAACGTGACTAGCATTTGTGTACAGCACGTGTTCACATGCAGAACTCACCATCGCTCATGGTCACGGAATAAGTACGTTTCACTTGTATACAACACTGTAGACCGTGTTGAAACTTATTTGTGTATCATGTTGTGTCCAGTGCCACCAGAGAGTCTGCCAAGCATTCGGGGTCTACACGGTGAAGATTTGCTCCGGCGTTTATTGGAGCTGGACCAGGCCAAGAGATCGTCAGATGTACGCACGTTTGACCCAGAGAACCTCGTACACCAGGTGGAACGAGGAGACCTTCTAGTCGTCAAACAACTGGCGAAGGACCACCCACAGAAGGTCGGAACACTTTCAGTGCAGGACAGCTTGAGATACTGAAATGTTGGAAAAATAACCTCTTATTGTCACTCTGCTATATTAATGTGTTTTGCCTTTTGATCGATAAATAATGTATTTAAGTAGTATATGTAAGTAAAACGTAAAGTTATGTAGCTGAATGATACATTACTGACTATTGGACAGTTCACTAGCCAGCTGCGTTGTATCCATAGATACTCAACTATTATGCATCAGTGTAGCCGTTTTTTAAATTTTGATTATAATAATCCTTGTGTGAAACATAATATGGCACTGAACTGAACTGTTATCAATGGTGCATGATTATTATCATTGTTGTTACGAAAACATTTATATAGTGCGCTATCATTACAACGATTGGTTGTGTTGATTGAGTGGTTGAGCGGTTGGTCACTCTATCCGTGCAGGTGAACCAGACAGTGGATGGTAAGCTGCCTCTCCATGTAGCTGCAGTCAAAGGTCACACCGACATCATCCAGGTGCTACTTGATGCTGGAGCTGATGTGAATGCTGCTGATAGCGATGGTGATGTCGCCATACACTACGCTGTCTTTGGGTACCGTGGATCTGTATACGTTTTATAATTGCATATTAACTGAGATCGGGGACATTGAGAGCCACAGCGGGGCCCAGGAAAACATTCTCACAGGGCCCCTCTGGGGAGAAAATTTTTGATTTTTTAAATGGTACACTTTGGTATACCGGTACTGCATATTTGTGAGCAACAGTGGGGCCCCCTAAATGTCGCAGACATGGGGCAACTTCTTCCTCTACTTTCCCCCCTCTGTCCTCTAATAGACAGCATTATGAGATTGATGACTGTCTGGAGGAAAACAGGGAAGATTATTAGAACTGCCATTTTCGATACATGCACAACTATAATCAGCAGTTCTTACAATTTTAGGTTTCCGTCATTTTTTGTGTTTTGTGTTTCATAAATGTTGAACTTTCTGTAAAGGTTTAACTTTTTGTTCCATTATTATGTGTATGTGCAATTTTGCCTGGAAGGGCCGTCCTCAAGATGACCAATACTGTGTCAGGCGGGACGTTAAACCCTACTCACTCACTGTACTTCCTTTCTCCACTGACCTGATTTCTCAAGATGTTTTTTTCATGCCAAAGGCGAATTGGTGTTTAGTGAACTCGTAGCTGTCATTGTATACGTTTTGCTGCATCAAATTACTTCTCTTGTGTATGTCTGACATTACCTCTGCCAACGATGGATGACTGTTACAGAACGCTTTGGTTCAAATTTTCAGTGAAGCTTGGCTTTGGCCCAACTTAAACGTGATTAGATTTTGCTGGTGATCCGGATCGGCATGCGGATTCACAATAGGAT
>Ga0209671_1007360_pt1 | contig 11416 bp, 6 predicted proteins | sample WorMetHERISLAND2_2_FD_187401 | JGI IMG/M metagenome (GOLD analysis project Ga0209671, IMG submission 187401) | Marine gutless worms symbiont microbial communities from Max Planck institute for Marine Microbiology, Germany - Olavius geniculatus... | ecosystem: Host-associated > Annelida >...
AAGTACTACGTGGAGAGATCCCGTGTGGAACAATCACAGCACAGCACCTAAGTTGAACAGGACATATAAGAGTCCTTAGTGTGAACAACATCTTTGTCGAACACCTTACCGGCAAGATCCCCTTCCCACCATGGGAAATCAAGCATCTTCAGCTAGCCAGATGCTGAACCCGTGGAAACGAGATGTGATGCCCGACAAACCCCCGGCCCACCATGGCAGAGGCGGTACAGTGGGTGAAGGTGGGAACTGTGCCGTAGACACAGAAGTAAGTAAGCAGAGTAATGTAGGACGAGATGAGACCATGGTAGGTTCGAGCAAAGTCGTGATAGGTCACAAGTACTGCAAATCAAATACACGGTTGTACAGAACAAGCTAGATGACATTTGAAAACTGTTAAGACTGCACTAGAAATAGAGGAACATTTAGGGCCTACACTTTTAGTTCCCAGAGAGAAGGGGAAAGAGAAGAGAGAATATAGATATACTGCAAATCACTGCCTAAACGCCTTCAGCTTCAGGAGGGCTTCGCCCATTAACCAGGCCCCTGGACCCAACTGCATGGGGGCGTTAGCCCCCAGACCTCCATTACAGGGATGTGGTCTCAATCGAGACGTCTCGGTCTCGAGACGGTCTCGAGACGTACTAACGTCTCGTCTCGGTCTCGGACAAAATCCTCAACGTCTCGGTCTCGTCTCGGAGCAATGTCTCGGTCTCGGCCCAGTAGGTCTCGTCTTGGGTCTCGGGCCATTGGGTCTCGTCGAGACGTTTTGTGTAGGCGGGCGCCGTGCATACTGTAGCTGCAGTTAGAACGATACTAACCAGCATGACATTTGTGGCTTAGACATATTTGTTTACAGTCTTTTTACTCTTTCATTTACTTATTTGTCATAAAGCAGAATTGTCATGTCAGATTTTTTTCATCATAAAATGACCTAGTTGCAATGAAAAAAAGTGTATGATGTCAATAATATCAGCCAAATGTAGACGACGTATAATGCTATAATCAGCTGTAGTTTACTAATTTTAGTTGCTTGCAAATTGTGATAACATATAATGGCTCATGTCTACAGCACTGCAGTTGCGTGCATGTCTTTATGGTGCAAGCCGTTAATTTTTCAGTGATAATTGTAAAAATAAAGTGCAAAAACCCACGATATCACAAATAGTAAGCGCTTACCATGGTGCGAGTTAATTAATCTGTATAATTTTTTTCATTGTCAATCTTTCATCATACGTCACGCAAAACGTCTCCGCGAGACGTTGATTCAAGGTCTCGGCCAGCGTCTCGGAAGCTGCAACGTCTTGTCTCGGATATTAAACGTCTCCTCTCGGACAAAATTTTGAACGTCTCGGTCTCGGCTCAGAAAGTCTCGTGCACATCCCTGCTCCATTATAGGCTCGTGCTACCATGCTCGCTATGCCCCCTCACTTTTCTAGTTTCTGGATCCACCAATGTTCATCCTCACAGCAAATCTGCAAGTAAACAGCAATGTGCCGAACCATTCTGGGCCAATTTATTCACAGAAACATAACTTTATTTTATTACACGAGTTGTTTCTTTCCATGGCCTGAATCCAAACTGAATATCATCTACTGTTATTTTCTATTTGAACATTACTTCCTTTGACTCGTACAGTATACACACATTCTACCATATTCGTGATTCATCTGCTTTCAGCTCCATTGTACTGCAGCAGCCGCATTCCAAGTAAAATTATATAGCAGAGTAAATTTAGTCACTGAGGCCCCACCCCTTTTCCTTCCTGCTATGAAATACATAAACACACTAGCCATTAAACACCAAAATTTTCAGAAGCTATATTACTCCCAATTCTAAAATTCCAACAGCTTTTCCATCATTCATTGATCTGATACTTTCACAATTTAACATCAGAGTCAATATAAAGTAATTTTATTACCTGTGTTCAGAAAAACAATCACATTATGCAACGTTATCACAGACAGTTAATAGGTTTTCACATGCAACAGTCAGCATAGGCATAAGCGGCATAACTTTCCATCACAATGAGACAAATAAACATTTTCAACCTCACTACAAATTTCTACCAATTAAATCTATTCTAAACCAAACAACTTTTTGGCACTGCACAACAGAAAACAACAACAACAAAACATATAGACTGTACCGGTAGATATAGCAAAACATCACAGGTTTTCACTCAATAACGAATAATTATATTTACCATGTACAGAACGGTTAATAATATTCAAAAACAGGCTATTGACAGTGCAAAATTTTTCATACACCACACTGTAGGCCACTGCTCAGTTGGAACATTTAAATTAGAATTAATTGCCCAAAATCGTCTTAGCACATACGCGTACCAAGAGTATTTCTAATACACAGCAAAGGTGCAAACAAAATTGCTACTCCACTGTTGCATTATTAGGTGAGAATGCTATGCCATGGCCTACAAACATCATTCATCCATAGGACTATCAATAACTTGGAATGGTAAAATAACCAATGCTGTTGTCTATTTGACCATGCAACATAAAATGATAAATAACACGATCATTGCGATGTAAACAATGACCTGGCATGATAAATAGCTTTCGTTTCTGATGACTGTACAGTATCTTGTTTTTTTCTGATTCACACAGTTCAGCATTAGTGACAATTCACCCAACTGCCATTATGCTTACTGATGAAGATTGCTGTGAAAGACACCTATTGAAGATCAAGACATTACAAATGCTGAAAACATATCATTCAGTGATTCAGTCAAAATAGCATCAGCATAGTCAGCATCATATTAAAGACTGAATCAGAGGTATATGGCTGACAAATACAAAAAGTACATAAACTTATTAAATTACATGCAATCACATCTTAAACACATAACAGAAACAAAAATAGAAGAGCCAAAACTGCAATAGACAATCCAGTGACACGATGCTATGTGCGCTAATGTTATAAGTGAACACATTAATACAAACCAAAAAAAACAGTATTTTAAAACGTTGTGAATATTCGGTGCTAAATGAAGACAAAAACCTTAAGTGCAGAATATATTACTGTTAACAAAATTCTCTGAAGCATCCTCAACAAACAAATTGAAAAGATCAGCCAGTGCAATTTAATCTTAAACTACTCCTTACTATCCAATGAGATATGCATATACAGGGTGTGCCATAAAAACGTAAAACTTCACTTTTGTCCATATCTTCACCAATTAACGACCGATTTTCAAAATTTTTTCACTGACACATTCAGCGGACAATTTGCAATATTGGTTATTATATATCCCACCACTTCGTAAATGCGTCTCTACACTACCTTGTGAAATGTGTGCGGTTTGCACCTACCCCCTATTTTCAAGCCCGGGCTTTCCGATGGTGTCATTTAAATTTCTCCCCCGCCGACCCCCATGGTAACAAATCATAGGAGAAAATTGACTAACTCAGCACTCGTAAAAGATAATTGGATGCTATTTGCACCTACCCCCGCCCTATTTTTTATTTATTATTGTTAGGTTTTCTTACATTTATGTTTCACAAGGTAATGTAGAGATGTATTTATGGTGTGGTGGGATATATAATAAATCGGACAATAATTTGGGAAGATATGGACAAAAGTAAAGTGCCACGTTTTTATGGCCCACAGTGTATGTGATGAACAAACAGAGAAACAAAACAGTTAAAAAGAACATTCCACTTTGCATAGCAACGCTTATTTCTTGACCTGCTTCGTGGTCATATCTCTGAGCAAAGTGACCAAAGTGTGATAACCGCCTATAATCCAACTCCAATCAAGTCTGATGGTTGAAACGTGTCATATGTCTGTTTATATCACATGTCCCATGCAGAAAAAACCGTCGATCACGATCATGAATGAATGAATGTGTAGAGGTGAAATGTCCCAGTCAACACTCTATAGTCATTTCGCGGACGGCCTTTCCAGGCAATGTACACATAAACACATAATAATGAAACATACAATTCAAGCTTTACAGAAAAACCCGAAACGAAACACTCAAAACACAAAATATCAATCCTGAGCATAAAATTGTAAAAAAAAACGTGCATTACGAGCATGCATATGTTACAGTAATGGCACTTATAATAATCTTAGCTCTTATCCTGTAGACAGTCATTAATCTCAGAATACTGTCTACTAGAAGAGAAGGGGGTAATGAAATAATCATATTTCATTATGGTCTACAATTTATTATACCCCTAGGCTAGGCTTGTACACTCGCATAATATGTTGAGATGAGATGTATACATAATTCACACACTGGTACTATTATTAGTACAATTCTCCAAGACTGAGTATAAACACTTCATTAGAAAAGGCCGGCAAAATGCAATCAAAATGATGCAGTTCCCGCTATTCGACGAATCTGTTCATAGGACAGCCAGAAACAAAGTGACCACGGAGCCTGCAACATAATTTAATCCTTCGATTGACTGTCTAATCAATCCAGACACATTTCTATAATTTAGCACCATGTGCCATAAATGAAACAAAGGCAGATAAATGCAAACAGCTGTGCACAACAGTTAACCCCTTAACTGCCACATGCTGGATATTTCCGGCACCTGCAGTAATCAGTATACTGCTCACGCCACATACCGGAAATATCCGGCAGTACGCCTATAGAATACATTGATGCCCGGCGCTAGGAATTTTTTACGCTTAGTACACTGGTTATCATGGAAGACTTCTTGGTCACATGCTCGGCAGCATTACTGGTTACATTAAATTGAACACCTACTACAATAACTAGTACTACTACAACTGCTACTACAGCTACTAAAAGGACAACCACTACAACACCACTAAGCACTAGTGCAAAACTACTACTACTAAGTACTACTACTACTACTACTACTACTCATACTGCTACTGCTATTACACAGCCTATAGCATCTGGAACAACAACTACAACAACTACTACTAAGCCCTACTGCTACAACTACAACAAAAAAACTACTACTGCAGCAACTAGTACTCCTACAACTGCTACTACAACAAATACTGTAACTACTACTACAACTAAGACTACTGCAACTACAATATACAACTACAACAACCCTTACTGGGGCTGGCAGTTGAGGGGTCAACCTGTAGCTTTTCACAGTTCCAGAAAATTGCACTGTTTAATCAAAATTCTCCAGTAATGAGTGTAAGTGATGACTGTTAAGTTTATATAGTCTTACTGTAAATGACAGAAATGACTGTAACGTATGTAACCACAGCAACTATTCATTTATTTCTAGACCAACTTTCCCATAATGCATTGTAAGCATACAATATGCTACGACAATATCCAGTAGAGAAAAGATATCATTCTAAAAATGGCAACAGACTACAGCGGTTGCCAAAATGTCCACAAATTAGTAAACAAAAACTTCCAATTTGGTAAATTTATACAGCTTATCCATGTGCTATGGCAAATCTGTCACACATATGCCACTGAGAATGAAAATATGCTAAACACACAATCAAGCTTTCTCTGATCAGCTTTATCAACAAAGTTATTTCACATCAAGCTACCACAATACTTTTTTCATCACTGACACAATATGTTCTATGCTTTATCCTGACTTTGTACACTGTGGCCTAATAATTCAGCAAATTTCACAATAATAAGATGAATAAACATGAGCATAAAACAAAATATAAAGTCTATAAACCACCAACAGCAAGCACACAGGAAGTAATCAACATATTTACCATTCGCGCCCATATTGGAAGAAAACCTTTGTAGAGTGCCCAAAAGCCTTCAACACGCACGGTTTTGACTAAACAATCCAATGACGATGAATACATAACACCCCTGTCAGCAAACACAGAGAACAAATGTGACTTATCCCCTTGTCTGACACATCATGTCCCAAAAAACTGTGACAGCACAGTGCTGAGATAAGATGAGCAAAACTACAGGGTGGGCCAAATAAATTGAACCTGTTTGAGCCAGTAGTTGTTGCTATAGCAGCAGTAAGTAATTAACAATGAAAATGTTATGCAATACAAAAGCATAATGTGTCATCCATGCCTGAGAAATGAAGAAATGTACAGCTCAGTAAAATATGTATGGACAGACACTAAACACAATGAAAATCAATACGGTCTCATTACCGGTAGCACAAAAAAGTGAAGTTTGAAAACATATCTCAAAGATGACAAAGGTGATCTGGTAAAAATCTACAAGCTGTAGCCAGGATCAGCATCAATTGAATAGAAAGAACCTGACTGACCTGCCATTGACATATTGCTGGTTCATTACACGAGTCTTGACTACATCAGCCGGCGTTCCAAGCACTGCTGATGTGAGACCAGAACATACACTAAAATACAGAATAATTACAATCAGAAAACTTGACGAAACAATTTTTCATACCCCTCCTGTATTTAGTGTCCCCAGACAATTGACATCATTTGGTATGAGAAAACTAAAATAACGACCAAATGCTTAAGATAACTCTGATATTCACCCATTTTAACAAGGTTCATAAATGCAACAAACGGATAGATGATCGGAAAATGTGGTTTCATTCTTTGGCATTTCTCCTAATTAATCTTCCACTTAGCAATTTACACACTCTATTTACATACCAAGCCAATAACTATGTGCTAGTAAAAATAAAAATTGAAATAATCATACCAAAATCAATCACAAAATTTCTACCGCAGCATATAGCAGTGAGTTCTGAGATAATTATAGTGGCAGGTTGTGTTAACACGTGTTGTCGTGTTAACATGTGTTGTCCCAATCATAACAAAAGAAAAATGCCTTACCTTACACATTTTCATTTGCATTGCATACTAAGCTATCAAAACCCACTGATCAAAAACCAATGTGCCAATAGGACATATCAACAGCAATCAGTGATAAATATGTAGGACAACAAAATGATTATTTGTCGGTAAATATACTGTAATCCATAAGGCAATAAATAGGGTTAATTTAGCTAGTAACACAACAGTTTAGCACCATTTACTATCAACATGCAACATGCAACATCCTCTAGCATGCAAAATGTATACCTGGCAAGTGTGTGAGTCACTGGGTTATCTTCCAGCGATGTTTTTGTCAATATAAGATGCTTTGCCGTATCATATGTTGTCAAATCTAAAAACAAAAACAGCAACATATAAGTTCATACAAGAAGCCATGAAAGCTCAGTATTCGTTCAAAATGTACTCAGTATATGTCTAGCAGATGCGACTTTTATAAATCCACAATTTATAGTCATCATCGACAACATTCGCACCAGCTGTATTATATCATAGCACATATCATCGTGATAAAATTAGTGTGTTATATGTGTAAAAGTGCTTCAAGACATGTATAATGATGGTGAAAAACATGAAAAAATAAAAAAAAACAAAAAAGATAAACGATAAAACAAAAATGGAAAACAGACTTCTGCACTACTTCTGCATTAACCTCAAAATCAAATGTCAACGCTAATAATTTATCTTAAGAGATCAACAAATGATATACCCCACCATGCCTATCAAGATAGTCAGACCACATGCTATGGGAATGGCCTGGGCACAGTGGGCTGCATCAACAGCCTCAAACAAGAGCATGACCAAGTGCTACATTGATGTGGTGTAACAAAACCCTACAAAGATGAGATGTAAAAAGAGCTGGTGTATCTTCAGCAAGTTTGGGACTGACCAAACAGTAAGTAAGTTCCAGCAGTGGACGGTTGATTCTAACACAAAGGTAAAATGAAAATGATGTTCCTAAGTGCTGCATTATGTAACAGCAAAACATTATTCCACATCAAAGATGGGGTTCTTAAGAGACTTTGGGGACAGATTGAGAACAAACAATCTGGCCTTGGCCTCAAAAACCACTGGCCTTTGTCTTGGCCTTGAAAATGCTGGTCTCAAACCCATCTTTGTTCCACATACCTCCGAGATTGACAAGTGCAGCTCTCTGAACGTTTGGCACCCAACCTTTCCACATGCCTCGTACTCCTCCCTCACGCGCTATCATTGTAAAAGCATGCCAGGAATTCCGACACCTTCCACAATAACATAAGGTCAAAGACTATGTTGATATAAATGGCTCTGTCATATGGCCACATAAATGGTTATGTAAAACTCAACACATGATCAATACTGTCAGTCAGACCATATAATTTCAGTAAGAAAACAAGCTAGAAACATACTTGCTTTCACACCAACTATCACACAAAACATAAAAAAAAGAATTAAAAATTCAGCTGTGACTAGCAGGAAAAATAATTCACTCACAAAACATGCAGAAAAATATACTATGTATATGACAATGGCAGCAAGACTTTATCTCTCTTCCCATCACAAGTGAAAGGCCTTATAGCAATATCCCATAATAATATTGTCATATCAACAAAATAATACTCCTACATTATTCACAATTTTCTTCCAAGACAAAAAAATAGAAAAAAATACCTTGGTGGTTTTCCATCGAGTCGTCGCCTACCTTCCATCTGCATGTGAACTTTGACCAAATCAGTTGGACTGGCAAGAAATTGGGCCATGCCGCCGGCAGTTAAACCACTCAACACTGCTTTCCTATACAACAAACAATCACACTTGCTCAATCATGGACTCCACAGCATGTCCCTACCAGTATGCAATTAGTTACAACTCTATCAAACATATCACGAACTCATTGTAATGTACACGTCACAAACAATGCATAAGTAATGCCAAAACATTTATCATACAATACCGATACTACAAATTATCATAAACCCTACATAAACAGAACTGCCCACTTGTTACTTTGAGTCATAAAATACTGGAAAACTCTTTAATTCGTTCATTCAATTCAATTCCATTCTGTGAAAAAGTAAAGTGTTACATCATACCAAAAAGAATACGTTCCATCTGGATTCTTTCCAAGAACATTATCCCGAATCCATTCGTAAAAACCCATTCGACAGCCAGTGTACACTTAAATCAACAAAATCACAAAGCAAAACAAAAAGTGCAGTTATTCCTCTAAACAACCAGTACAGTAAAACAATTATAAATGCTAACAACCTATAGTCCTGCATATCACTTGAAAATCGACAAATATTAGAATTATCAATGCTAAATGCTCATCATTATTTGAAGTGTTTGCTAATCTAGAAAAGCCATAAATCCATGACCAACACATTATCTTCATGCGGTTCACTCCAAATTTCTCATTTCTAGTGCTACCACATCCAAATAATTAAGCATAGTTTCAGTCAACATGCAGCATAGCTAGAAAAAGTGTAGGTCTTGACTACCACACATTCTCTATAGACTGTTGCTAATGTTCACGAGTGCTTTCACAGTTTTCATGTTGTAGGAAAAATATCACAGCTATATAACAGGCCAACTCCAACAATTGCTAAAATCAAGAGATCTATCATAAACAATTAAAAAATTAACAGCATGTCTGATCTGCACCTATACTATATTTGATTTACTATAAAATAAATATCCGTATTTAAGAAAATCAAATGATTATGATATTTTTATTACAAAAGTTAGTAGTAAACCAAGCCAAGAGTGACAAAAATATAGAATATTGGTATGCTTAAATGTGACAACAGGGTTTGACATTTGAAAGCACTTTATTAATTGAAAATAAGAAATAGCATTACCAATGTGTCTGTAAATAGCTGGAGTAACTCCCTGCCATAGCTTGTGTAAGCCTTCTTCCATTGCTATGCAAGAACAAACATTTACACCTGATGTGACAATATGACTTATGACAAGTATAAAACAAACTGTATAAACATATAAAGATAACAATATACTATTTATACGCCCACTATACCCTACGAAGACTGAAGTCTACATGTAAAAATTCAGCTATAGATACATATAATCAACATTAAACTCTGCACTATTAACATATGAAATAAAATAAATGCTTCCATCAAACTCACCAATTCCATATGCTGTTCTCAGCATGCCACGATAAACAACTGCTTGTGTAGCACCCTCTCCTTGTATCTGCAGGCGAGTCTTGGTCAGATCCAGAGGGTAAGTGACTGAAACGAATCGTTACAAACAATACACTGCATTAATGAACAATAATGGTAATACTGATATTCATGTGTCATGTGCAATTCTTTCCACAAGATACGACAACAACAAAAAATGACAAAAGTTTAATTATCACACTTTCACATGAGTCTTTTGCTTCTATTCGATTAATGTTGCTAGGTTCAATACATTTTCAAGATATCTTCCTTGGACACTGCGCCGACATTTATCCACCAAAAAACTAAGTAAGTGAATCACTGGTACATTTTTGACTACAAATGAACTCACAGGCCTAACGGTACACAAATATAAAAAAGTGACTTTCTACGAAAATAATCATTTTCCGCACACTAAAATTAATTAATTATTACATAACAAATACATTTCTAGCAATCAAACATGATTAAAACGGATTTTGACAGTGGTCCGATAAGGAACTCTTGCCAATGAAATTTACCCAAAAACTGAAGTTTGTTCTCTGGTCTCAATAGTCAATTATTTGCAGTTTCTGATAAATAAATTAGTCTGAAACATGCATAACAACACTAATTCTATCTATTTCAGTCACTTTTAAAGCAATCTGGGGGTGCGGCCGTCTTCTGCAATTTTACCCTTATATGATAAAAAAAACTGTTGAACAGTGTAGTACGCGTATTCTAACTGCTCTACTTGTGCCACGCCCCCGTCAAGGACTAACGTGTAAACGAAAACATTAAACAGTTTCAACTACAACAAAAACGTTACCGCTTTCGGCAATAGTTGCTGCACAGCATGACAAAAAGTATTTAAACACGAACGATTCGGAATCAGACTGTTTTATCATTTTATTTCACGTCCACTTTTTTGTTTACAAAATAGGTACCATAAAATACTTAATACATAAAATTTTGGGTCACGATGGACCAACGAAACAACGAAAGTTACGGAATGCTTCCAAAAATGCCTGCGTCCGCCATATTAGGTCGATGTTGCTGCCGCAGTGCCATCTAGTGTTATTTCTGAAATTTGATAAATAAATTTAAAATAATCTAAATATTTGTATTGTATATCTGTTAGTGTGATATGAAACGTTATTGTCTTTTTATTGAAGTTTATAGGGTTAGTGTTATGATCCGGTTGCAAGATGGCGGTTATTTGTTTGTAAACGGGTTTTATTTTAGAGAAAACAGTAAATAGCAGTAAACTTAATCAAATTTTTCCGTTTGGTTTTGATTATTACGTGTGTTAGTTAAGAACTAACCGTAGTTAAGAGTCCCAGGGCCAAGACTAACACTGCCTGGCCGGCCTAGCTCTCCGAGCCCACGAGTCGGCCGTGGGACGAAGACTTTTGGGGCTCTGTAGGCTGTAAAAAATACCACTCTCCCTTGTAGGGACCACCCATCCCTCATAGTATGTCGCGGAAGGGTTCAACGTCAAGTGC
>Ga0209671_1007361_pt1 | contig 11416 bp, 4 predicted proteins | sample WorMetHERISLAND2_2_FD_187401 | JGI IMG/M metagenome (GOLD analysis project Ga0209671, IMG submission 187401) | Marine gutless worms symbiont microbial communities from Max Planck institute for Marine Microbiology, Germany - Olavius geniculatus... | ecosystem: Host-associated > Annelida >...
GCTTTATAGCCGTTACTTGTAACCTGTGGTTACTTTTGGGGACGCGCATTGGGCCGAACTGATACGGCCTCAGCGCTGGGCAGGTGTAAGAGCCTGCCCACCCCGAAGGCAAGGCAAGACAAGGCAAGGATGATGATGATGATCTTGGAGCATTTTGAACCATTTGTGTGTTGGTTGTGCCTCGTATTGGTTGTAGCATGTAACTGCAACAGTCTCGGCTCACTGCGTCCCGACTGCGAACAGATGACCGGTCGTTGCGTCTGTCGACCTGGAGTCACGGGTCAGAAGTGCAACCTGTGTCCCAACGGAAAACGACTTTCCGCCACCGGATGCACAGGTATTTCCTTTTCTCTCTAACGCCGTTTTTAAAATTTTTATTGGACCCTCAAAAATATTGCCGCATTTTTCGTCTGCTTCCAAAGTTTTGCTGAAATAGAACTGTTTGCATCTACTTCGTTATGCAATTTTCTTTATGACGTTAGGGTTAGGGTTAAGGTTAGTTACAACTTAACCAGTATTTTTTTACTTCAGTTCTCCTCTGGTACTACTCAGTGTATCACGTTGGTTTTTCATGCGTACTAATTTTACACGGAATGTCGTAAATTAAAAATAAAAGGTAGTAAAGTATTCCCCCGTCTGTTATTTTTTTCCATACTTCAACTGGAAGCTGGAGAAATAAATTTTAGCCCTTAGCCGCGCCTAGAGCTGTATTCCCGTGCGTTTATTAGGACCCATTGTCAAACGGTTGGGGGCTGTCGTTACTCGTTAGGCTATTGTGCCCTAATACTCGAGTGGGTATAGGCCTACAGAGCAACGAACTGACCAATAAGCAATCAGGGCAAGCCCATTGGTCATTGGTTGACGCGTACGTGAGCATAGTCACATAGGTCAACGACGCCGTTAGACGGTACCTACTGTAATACATTACTGCTTGACAGTTGGTCAGTTCGTCAAAAACTAAACCATGTCAGTTCAGTTCAGTTACGTCAGGCGCCTTTAATTTTTAGCCAATAGCAGACATCAGCAGTTAGTCTGGGCGTAGTCAGTTGTGGCCGTTGATACTACTAAATAAAACCGTTTGATACGTTAGAATTGTTTCGTTTTGTGTGTTGTTTCGTTTCAGATGTCATGCTCAACGGTAAGTGTGCGTCACCGCATCTACTAAAACTGAAATCATTTGTTGAGTGAAATTTGCGGGTTTTTTGTTGCAAACAGTGAGCTATACAATTTACACATACGTGTAGGCCTATAATTTCACTCATATAATATACATATTTTCGTTTCCCGCCAAACTCACATCGATCAAATGATCTGATATCAGCTAGCAGAACTAGTACCCCCCATTTATTATGAACTGTAGGCCCTAGTTGAGTTTCGACCACACAAAGTTTACAGGATGAGTGCTTGTATGGGACGGTATGACTTATCGACACGTAGTGGACCTTTTGAAAGCACACCGCCACTTCTTTGTCGAGATAATTACGAAATAAAATATTAAATGCTCATTATCAGCTCTGCAACGGACACACCGACCGGTATGGGAAGTTGTCGTATACTGCGGTTGCTTATTTTTTTTTACTTCGCGAATCAAATCAAGCCTTGAAATAATGGGCCGGACATTATCGGGTCCTCCATGCGACGGCTAAAATATATTCTAGTCGCATTTCGAAGCTCAAGTAGCCTATAAGCTAAAGTGGCGGTTGCGTAGCACATTTGAAATTTGCACCAGAGTTTCGAAAGACAGCTGCAACTTTCCGACAGAGAAGATTATGGGTGTTTAAAATTTTCATCTTGCCCACATATTTTTTCCAAGATGGGGGTTTTTCAGTTTTAAATTTTGCCTTTTTGGACAGAAAATTTCCGACACGAGGAAGATTTTACGATAAGAATTTAGGGAAAGGGCGCCCCATTCTGCCGTTCGGTCGACTGTGAAATGGTTGTGACGCGACGTGTCTGTACAGATTGGGCCATAAAAAACCGTCCCCTACATGTCAGCTAGCACGTATTTCCATTTATGTTTCACCATTGTGATATAATACAGTTGGGGTGCTTTGATTTTATCGTATTATTTTTAATAACGTTTTGACATACTCATTAGGTTTTGATATCAATGTGTGCAGAACAAACTAGCAATTTATATGGTGTGTCGTTTTGTCCCTATAAACAAATGCAGTAGCATTTTAAGCAGAATAATATAGGGGACGGTTTTTATGGCCCAGCCTGTATATACAGACTACCTGGTGGACGCGGGGGCGTGCTCCGAGCGGCGCTGTCGCTACGGCGCCGTGTGTCAGCTGACCAATGGCGTGGCCGAGTGCGTCTGCCCGGCCACCTGCCAGGACATCCACGACTCCAGCCGTCATATCCAGAACTCCAGGCGGAGCGTCCAGGAAAAGTACATCCAGGACTCCAGTATCCAGCACGCGGACCAGTCTCTGGTCTGCGGCACGGACTCGCAGACGTACGGCAGCGCGTGTCAACTTGTCCTCTTCGCTTGCCGTCTGCAGAAAGACATAGCAGTCGCTCACTACGGGCCCTGCCAAGGTACGCCCTTTTATATTCAGGGTACGGCAAAATGTAACAGCTAAAGCATGGTACGCACCCGGCGTAGATTCGGCCTGAGAGGGTGCTGTTTTTTACACCTGGGTGTACAGGCCGTAGGTACCGGTGTCAAAACAGCATTGTTATGTACGGTCCATCTGTAATAGGGTGTTTACACGATCGAGCAGACATCGAGCAAACGTCGAGCAAACATCGAGCTGGCTCAAGCAGGCTTATTGGAAGCCCGCCCCCTGGCTCAAATGTAGGCCTAGGCTTAGGCTCGCAGCCCAGAGCTGATCACGTGTTATATAGGCCTTTCAATTACATCCCGCCTGCCCTTTTAATTAGCATGCTAATTACCATAGAACGTCGAGCTAGCTGCTCGATGTTTGCTTGATCGTGTAAACACTATAACAGCAAACAGTTAATTCGTATGTCGGCCTACGGGCCGTACGTGCGAGTAATATTTTTTGCCATTTTCCGAGCAACCGCGTGGAATTTTGACGCTCAATTTTTTGGTCTACCCACTACGTAATCAGGCTTGCATAAACAAGGCCAAGTGGCATCTGGTATTCTCTTACTGCTGCAAAGTTAGAACTTTTTTGCGAGACAGCGTTGTGATTTTGCACGTCGAAAACTTCTCTGCTGTAACGAGTGACGCGTAGGCTACTAAGAATAAATTCATTGCTATAGTGTCGTCAAAGTAACGTGAACTTCACAAGGCTTTTCATTGTATATGCCGTCGTCACTTTTGAAACAAAATATCAATTTTTAAAGAATAATTTGCAGGCACTTTTGTGTCTTATTTTTACCCCACAACATAAAAGCGCTTTTGAAAGTGTTTTTTATCAGATCTATTTTCCCTTATTTTGCCGGCGCTAACCTTCCTGTAGTTGCACCCAGGCGGCTCGTTTTCATCTGACGCAAGGCACGCAACGTACGCGACAGACGCAACGCAACGGACGCGACAAACGCAACGCAAGAAATAAACACCGCTTCAATCCTTGCGTGCTGGCCGTTACGTCGCTTGCGTCGGCTGCTTCTGTTGCGCTAATTGCGCACTTAATTGCATACGTTTCTTGCGTTTCCTGCGTTAGTTGCGTCAGGAAAATATGCAAAAGTTTTGCGTTGCCTGCGTTGCATTGAATGGAAACAGTGCTTTAGCCTGGTTACTATTCTTCTTGGCTGACCTGTGCTCTATATACAGCACACTGTTTGTTGCAATGTCTTTGTCCTGTGGTTTAGAGCGTGAAACGTCATCGGTGATGCCAACAATGACGTCAAAGTCACGGCGACTGACGTCAACGAAGATACGATCCACCAAGCGGCATGACGTCACCACTCAACTTTCTGTTCTACTCTATGGTCTGTCTTTTGTCGTCAGCTTCTAAGTAAGTAAGTAAGTAAGTAAGTAACTACGTTAACTAGGATACGATCCACCAAGCGTCTTGCAGATATAGTCGCTTCAAACCACGGTTTGATTATTTTGCCTATTCAGTTTTAAACATAAACCTAAAATACTACAATTTAGTTATTATCACTGAAACGTGCTTAAAATTAGTATATTTTTTATGAACGGTATTTTTATTTGAGCATTTCTAAAAGCGGATTTTTGACATTGTAAGAACATAATCTGTGAAAAAATGCTCGTCGTTATCGTCGCATTTCATCCTCAGTGATGAAAAGTCACCAAAGGTCGAATAAGTCAATAAGGTCGAAGCTCTAAATCGTGTTTAAAACGTAAAAAGAAACCGACTCTGTTTATACCAAAACTATTTGTTTACATTACGGTTGGCCTATATGTATACTTCCTTTTTCTTATGATTTTTTTTCTTTTTTTTATTCTATTCTTAAAGAAGTGGGGATATGAGGAAGGTCCCTTAAGTACAATCCTGGTGGTTATACGTGGATGAAACGAGTTGCAGTAATGTTGCATGCAACAAATTGCAGGGTTGATCGGCGACCTCTGCATGGACGACGACGACTGCTACGTTGCCCATAGCAACTGCGTTAGCAGCCGCTGTCACTGCAGTCAAGATGACATGACACCCAGCGCGGATAACACGGCTTGCATTGGTCAGTATTAATTACAGTTTGCCTAAAAACGTGCCATTCTTAATTTTTAAAATAATTTCGTGAAACATTGGTGGCCGATTCTGATAACTTTTTGGCGTGCAACATTGTGAACGACTAGTATCGCCCGCCTCAGCTTGATACTGTTGCTACATTACCTTGTGAAATGCAGAAGTTATAGTTCGGCCATTTGCAGCAATAAGTTCGTACTGGGTAGTCCAATCCATGCGTCGCATCAAAAAATTATTCAGACTATGAAATTATTAGAGATTTGTTACTTATTATCTGTCCCATTGCTATAGCATAGCATGGGACAGATTATAAAATCACTTCTGTCATTCTGTCTGTCCGTCTCTTACGGCCGCAATTTTGATTCGATCTTGATGAAATTTTGCACAGTGATTTGGGGCCCGAAAAGTAAGATCGAGTTTGTTTGGGATAAAAAGCTGCTAACTCCTTCCCTTATTTTACCCCAATTTTTAAAGATTGTATTACAGCCTATGGGGACTTCAAAGCGGTATAGCTCGGTACCCGTAAAAGATAATTGCGCGCTGTTTGTACCTACCCCCTATTTTCGGGTTCAGACTATCCGATGGTGTCATTTAAGTTTCCCCTCTGCAGACCCCTGTTGCCATGGCGAATTCTGGGACAAAAATGACTACAACTCGGCCTCCGTGAAAGATAATCGCGCCGTGTTTGTACCTATCTCCTTATACGCGGCTGCTAGGGTACATAGCGTAGCAGTGGGGCAGATACCTCGTTCCAAAGAACGTATTTCTAGTTTAACATAAATCGTATCTATATTTAAGATCGTACGTCGACAAACTGAAACGACGCATCAACAGCGAGTGACCTGCCCTGAGTCACGCGGTTATTAAACGTACTGTTGGCGAGTGGCGTCAGCGTCTACGCGCTTGTGTTCATGTTGGTGGCGGAAATTTTTAGCACATGCTGAATTTAAATCAAAGCCAAGCGCTGCTGTTTTCATTTTTACGCGCGAAAGCAGCTACTGCTTACAGCGCGTCTTAGCCATCGCAATTCTGTCTGTCTGTCCATCACACGGGTGGATCAGTCAAAAACCTTGAACGCCAAAATAGGAGGTTTTATGGATTTTTTGGCGATTTCGGGCTGCGACACAAGTCTGTGTAATTCACAAAGTGGCGCCATGCTACTATCGTTATGCGATTCAGATAGAGAATTTAGTATTTGTATATTAATTTAGCGTGAACACCCTAATTTTCAGCTAACTACTGAACCTGAACTGCTATAGGCTTTCACGCGTCTCGTGAACATTAGCTCAGATTTCTTGTATTTCAGGTCATTTAATTTTTGTTGTTTTGAACACGCCTTAAGGCTGACTGCATTGTTTGTTAAATGCTGTTGCTTGCGTCGAGCAGTGAAACGTCGTTCGATGGCGTCGTTCACTGGCCAATCACAGGCCGTTCTGCGTCGAGTGGGTCACGTGAGTCGTGACGTCAGCGTTGCGATGAGGTTCAAGCCTCTGCGTCCTGATGGTTTGCTATTCTATGCCGCTCAGTACGAGGACGGCAGCGGAGATTTCATGTCATTGGCGCTTAGACACGGATACCTCGAGTTCAGGTCAGCGTTAACGTGTTACTAAAGTCAGTGCTTAAATGTGTAGAAAAAGAAGTGTAGGATCTGTAACAAGCCAGCGAGGCGCTTCGAGACGCCGAAAGCGCTAAGGAGAGGAGGTCTAGGGTTACGGTTAGGTTCAGATGTCCTCTTCCCCAGCCGACTGAGTAAGTAAGTAAAGTCAAGTGTAAGTTTATATAGCACATTAAGGAGTCTGGAGAGCGTCGTAACGTCCCCTGGCGGGATCTAGGGCTGAGCTTCAGCCGATATTGAATTTGGTGTGTTTCAGCCATTGAGTCTGGTTTCGGGTGACAATTTTTTACGAAAATTGCGACAGGAAATGGTAACCGAAAGTTTAAAAACAGTGTTAGAAGGTGTTACTAGCACAGTGACATGCAAGCCTACATCAGAGTTTTTCCCCAGTGTCTCCCAGAAGTGGGAAATGCCGCCGTTTCCCCTTGGAAAAAGTAGTACGACGTTCCCCCGCATGTCTTTTCCCAACAATCCTCCTCAATTTAAGCACTGAGTGTAGGTTATTTTGGTCATAGTTATAATCTTATTTATGTAACTTATGTGTGTCGCCTATTTCTTACTGCAGTGTCTGCATGGGTGTTATAACCGCCAATAATTCCACTCCGCTCAAGCGTGGCGACCGAAACGTGGCTCGGGTCTGTGTACATGTACAGCACCGTAAGTTTACAAAACCCGTTTTCAACAGGGTGCACGTCACGAATCCCCCTAAGGGAATTTACAACGCTCCCTAGATTCCTTGTGGCCGATTTACACTTACGATGCGACTCGACTGGACAGTTGAATTGAGTTGAGTCTCGTTGGCGTTGTAAGTGTGTAAGTGGGGTGATCGTCATCATCATCATCGGGGTCTAATTCGTTTAGTAGATGTTGACAAACATAACAATCACTGTAAACATGAATCACATGACAGCAGCTTAAACACTGCCTAAAAACGTGCTTGTCGTGTAAACTATAGCCTAAATTCCATTACGCCGACTTTGCGTCAAAGTCCGTGGACTTTGTCTCGGACAGAAATCATGAAAGTCCGCGGGGAAGTTTTGGCGAAAGTCGGCGTAATGGAATTTAGGCTTATGGGGCGTTTACACGATCCAGCATTCATCCAGCTAGCTGGAAGTTCTATGGTAATTATCTGAACGGGTGGGTTGTAACTACAGATTTAAATATTAATGACATTGGTGATAGGCATATTGGAAAGCCTATATAACACGTAGGCCTATCAGCAGCTGATAGACGGCGGGGTTCCATCAGGCCAGCTGGATGTTAGCTGAAACTTTGCTGGAAGTTTGCTGGATCGTGTAAACACCCTATTAGTGGAACTGCTGCGGTTGGTTGACACAGATACGACTTGGGCAGCGGAGCGGCAATAATCCGATCCACCGACAAACTGACTTTAAGCCGAGTTCACACGGTGTTGGCGCGACGATTTCGCCGTGACGGAATTCTGCGAGTGGACTCCGGACCCACGGTGTCTGGGCGTAGTCCCGGCCTGTTGAGAGCTCTCAACATTCTGACACCACTATACGTGGGACATCTTCCTAATGCTACTGCGAGGTAACCCTGCCCACACACATACAGACAGACAGAGATAGACTGGGGAATGGGCGGAGAGACAGACTAACACTTTTCTAATGCTACTGCTCGGTATGTAAAAAGAATGCAAACTGCATTAGTTTGTGAAGTAGGCTATGCATGTCAAATGCTCAATAGTAGTTAAAAGCAGGGTCAAATTTAAGCCGGATGAGACCATATTTAGTAAAAGTGTGGGAAGTGGGGCTTTCACGTAAATTTTATCACATTTTTTTTATGAAAAGCGTACCATAAATTTAGTGTTACCTACAATTGTTCGCAGTTGTGGTGCTACATATTTTTACCTGATTTGAAATACTGCTCAAAATCTGCATGCCAGAAAATGTTATTCTGCACAAAGTCAACTAAGTAAGTAAGTAACGTGCTAAATAAGGCCCTCACGGGTCAAAAACTGTCTTGCTGCTGTTCGAAATTCTGTGGCCTGAGAATCCGTGTTCTGCGGAACATGCTTGAACGTGCATAAATCCGCCTGTGATAAAAAATTTTTGCACTTATCGCGCAGTGCTAATGACGACTCTGTGCCAGGGAATATGTGAAATTGTATGTGCGTTTGTTTTGGCTGTAAGCGACCCTTATCGTCAAACAGCGTGTTTGCACAGATCTGACTCTGTCCGTGTGTATATGTGCGTCCGCAGTTCGACTGTTGTATAGCCGACAGTATAGCAGTAGCGAGCCAAGTCGTCTATATATATATAGGCCTATATACCGGCTTGTACCATAGATGTAAAACGTTTCAGAAAAAAGTTATAAAAACGCTAAAAACGTAAAAAAGTGACGGTAATAAACACGTAAAAACATTTGTTACATCTATGGCTTGTACACTGTATACGTGTCTTTACGTACACCGCAGTACGCTGAGGGATGTGGACGTGGCCAGCGGGTTCGTGGGCTGTTTGGACTACGTTCATATAAACAGCTCGCAGACACCGACCGTCAACTTTGACCTCACAGCAACCGATCACCCGTCTACCAACGTTCTGCGCACGACTAACATCGGTCAGTTATAGGGTGTTTACACGATCGAGCAAACGTCGAGCAAACATCGAGCTGGCTCAAGCAGACCTATTGGAACCCCGCCCCGTGGCTCAAATGTAGGCCTTAGGCTTAGGCTCTTAGCTCACAGCTGATCACGTCGTGTTATATAGGCCTTCCAATTACAACCCGTCCGCCCTCCTAATTAGCATGCTAATTACCATAGAACGTCGAGCTAGCTGCTCGATGTTTGCTCGATCGTGTAAACATTCTATTAGCCAGCTACGTAAAGTCGTTAAAATGGCTAAATGGTATAGCTTTTCGTAGAAGACCCATCTTGAAGCTATAAAGCGTCATTTGCCATGTGGGATCACACAGATGAACACGCCCGCCCAGCCATAACCCCAACCAGACAGACCAGTACTCGATTATTATACCCAGGAACCCCCGACGGATGTTAGGCTGAGTTGACCTTGGTGTAAGTTATATATGTAAAAAAACGTAAAGTCTTCCCGAGCCTTAAGCCCATAGGGCGGCGCTGATCTCCGTTTTCTTGGCCCTCAGCCAGACACCAGTTTTTACACTGCGAGACCACGGATACGGGGCCAGTGTATCGCGCGGTGTACCTGTTTACGTCCCTGCAGTGAAGCCGGTACCAAATTATACTGCTTGGTGACAGAGGCACATGTGTGTGAACAACTTGCCTAAACTCGTTACCCGGCAGTGTCCCGGTGCGGAGTCGAACCTGCGCCTCTGAGTTACCTCAGGATTACAAGTCCAATTAGGTTATATACTGAGATGGTTTACCAGTTCGCAGCCAATTGACACTGACCATGACCGGGAGTTGAACGTATGACCTCGTGATCGCAAGTCTAACGTCATAACTGTTACACTACCAAGTCACGTGATGGTAATACTAACAAGAACCAAAGTAATTTGGCATAAGGCGAAATCCTCCTCGTTTGTATTCGTCAGATGGCAGCACAAAACTGACGGTTTGGCATTGCGTTATGTTATGACTGAAGGTTCTACCCCTAAAATCTTTTCTTTGCCTGACTCCCGTCTGACTCTCTGACTAAAGACAAGAGTGGATTGTGTACTATGAACAGAAATAGAAAATGCTACGTGCACGAAAATGACATTTATGACATTTATAAGCTAATAGTTTACTGATTGGAAACGCGCTCGTGGTCGACCTCCTATCACTTGGATCCATCAGATCTGCCGAGACACGGGAATATCAGTGACCGACGCTTTACAGCTGGCAGAAGATCGCTCGTTTTGGCGACAAATCGCAACGGCGGAATGCTACGGCTGAACGCTTCGCGTCGATGATGATGATGAGTTTACTTAAAGTTTGAAATTCTCTTTATTATGGAGCCGTTTTATTGTTAATCAAAATGAATCCGTAATTAATAGTTAATTTTTGATGTTTACTACTGAAAATATTTAATTCTCGTCAGGATTATAGTAAAACTGTGTGTTCAGGGGAGTGTAGCGATCGTCTGGCGTGCGCTGATGAGCCGTGTATGAATGGAGCTACTTGTATGTCCAACGACAGCAACTACAACAACGACAACAACAACAACAAGGACAATGAAGACGACGTCGCTCAGTTCACGTGTCAGTGTGCCGATCACTTCACGGGTCTGTAGCAGTTACCTGACCTCTTTTACTTAGTCATGCCGTTTTGTAGTAGTAGTAGTTGTAGTAGTAGTAGTAGCAGCATCAACAGCAGCAATAGTAGTACCGTACTGGTACGGTAACACTTAATGTGCAGTGTGCGCTGTAGCTGCCCAGCGCGTCTGAACCGTCTGACGTGATCTACCAGTCATATAAATGTCTACGTGAAATGTGCGTTAGTTTTTAAAGTTATTTTTGCTGTTTTGTGTTCTTAACTTTTAGTTTTTTTGGCGCTGAAAGTGCGCATGCCGTTTACTCCTGTTTCGAGAAAGTACACAAACTTCGATTTTTCTCTACGTATTTATGTTTTTTGTTCATTTTTTTATTTAGGAATCTGTACGTGACAGACAGACGGTCGGATGGACGAAAACCCGTAATGCGGCATAAAGCGTCTTCAAAATTTGTGAATGGATTTTCGTGAAATTTGTTGGAGGTGTGGGGCATGAAAAGAAAGATTAATCGATTATATTTTGGTGGGAGTTCGGATCCGGATTCAAATCAGATTTTTTATTTTGATTTGCTTAGTGACAGCTGTTTTGTCTAGGCACATGACAGCAGAATATTATAATGTAGTAGTTGTTGTTGTTGTAGTTGTTGTCGTTGTCTCAGGTGTTTTATGTGAGACGCCGGTAAGTGCTTGTGATACTAACCCATGTCACGGCGGGGGTACTTGCATCAACCTGGCTTCAGGAGAGTTGCTGTGTCGATGTCCACCTGACCGCGATGGCGACCTTTGCCAAAACTGTACGTACTACAGTATAGTGTCATTTCATACAGTTTTATGCCGTAATATTATGACGTTATCATTATCGTATCTTATTGTATCATGTACAAAGTGGTCCAAAAAAAACGGACCCCCAGTTTTATTTTTGGGATAACTTCGGTAATTCAGCACCGATTTTAACCATTCTTTCACTGTTACAAGCAGAAATTT
>Ga0209671_1007362_pt1 | contig 11415 bp, 10 predicted proteins | sample WorMetHERISLAND2_2_FD_187401 | JGI IMG/M metagenome (GOLD analysis project Ga0209671, IMG submission 187401) | Marine gutless worms symbiont microbial communities from Max Planck institute for Marine Microbiology, Germany - Olavius geniculatus... | ecosystem: Host-associated > Annelida >...
TATTATGCTTAGTTTACGTGCTGCCATTTAAAATCCATTAATCAACCAAAGTCTATATTGCAAGCACACATGTCCTATGTCTCATCAGAAAACTAATGTAACACAGCAAAAAAGAACACAAAATGCAATAATGTGAACACCATCATAGTAATCAGATCATAATGTTGTTTAAAATCTACTTCAAACTGTAATATTGAATAGTTCTGGAATAGTTCGTATGTGTCGTAGGCCTATTGTTCTTGCAGCGGTAACGCAGTTGACATTTTAGCTGTTTCACGTTTAATCAAAGGTACAATTTATAGAGAAAAAAACTGAAATCATAAATCCTTAAGGGGTCCGTAGACCTCCCCAACCCCCCTCTAAATGACGCCCCTGAATCTGAGGTCTGGACAGATACAAATGGCCTGCGTGTGACGTCGCAAGTTAAGCCTATAGGCCTAAGTTTGACAAGCAAGCAGAGCATGGAGGAGGGAATATAGTTGGCAAAGGCAGTGACGGTCTAAGCGAATTGGAGCTTTTTAACGAGAATATGCTGGCCTAAACGTATATGAATTCACATTTTGACATTGACATCGTAACGTAAGATAATCTGCGCATTCCGATTACTTTCGATCCGCCATTAGACATAAAAAACACTCGCAATTGAAGTCAATTGGATGTGTTCTTTCTTTTACGTCTTTGCTACGATGGAATCTGCAGTAGCTTAGGCCCTACTCGTCCGTTTCGAGTTATGGTCAATTCTGCTGATGGGCAGCTCGCGGGTGGTGTGTGAGTGATCCGCTCATCGCAGTAAATCAGAGGAACTTCTGCATCCGAACGCCTACAGTGGGGAAAGCGCGAGGATGTGTGACAGGACACGGGCTTCAGTGGCAGTTCACGATACGAACCGCCAAAGCAACTGTAGGCATCATGGTTACCAAATGGCATTTGCAAATGCTAGACTCAAAATTCTTCTACGATGCACATAAACTGTGCAAATACTTTAGTCTCTGACGCTCCGTTGTCTTATTTTTCTTTATCTTTCCAGTTTCTAGTCATCTCCGAATTCTCAAACCTTCTCGAGACATGCCCCAACCCAAAAACGACCAAGCTGCCGTTGACGGATGCTTTATCATGGACGACAACTATTAGCTAACCTTTTACACAGTGGCTTGATAGTGTAACGGTAACGGGCCAAAATTCGGACTACCCTGTACTTCTGCCTCTTCTAGAACTTTGTCGTTACTTTTTTCTCACTTTGTGATTATTCTCAGCATCCTTAACAAGAACCAAACTTCCGCGGCCATCAGTTTGTCTTTCATCACTTTTGAAATAGCCAAATTTCAAGTCCGGAAAAAATAACCAACATTTTTCGTTTTGGCAAAGGCTGTTTTTGCTTTTCCGTCTTTGGTTTTATACCGTGTTCGGTTTTTCGATTACAGACACATACATCATGAATATTGATGAGCTAGATTGACCAACAGATCAAGAACCAGAAACCGGCCCCCATAAATTACCTGTCACTCACTGCTGGTGGAATTTACCTTGATTGTTGACGAACGCTAAGTTTCCGTCTACCTGTGGGTAAAACCCATGGTGATCATGACTCAGAGCAACACAATTCATCACAGAGAGTGTTGAAACCAATACATCGCACATGTAAACTTATGACTCATCGTGATGTGTCACCCCACATTTTCACCCATTTCACGGGAATCGTTTTCCTCTTAGTTTCTGTTGCAAATAATATAAAGCGCTCTTTCAAATTTCTCAGTATAGTTGTTTAGACCGAGTTCGATGGCTTTGCAAAGCCCGGATTGTCTCAATCGGCCTCTATCATTGGGGGTAGGCCTACGAAGACCGGCGACTGGGTGGGTAGGGTCTGTAAAGCAGCCTGCATTTTCCCCAGCCGACAACGGTTTGGGAAGAATGCGTCGTAAACTTTTCCAGCGAGGTCCGGGGTGCACGGATCTAAACGACTTTGTACATTCTTAACTTTAAAACGACTTTTTGACGTTAAAATGAGATAACAGCATTCAGTAATTATTCTAAGTCGCCAATCCTCGACTTTGAGGGAATAAAGTCATTAGCATCCCTTGCCCAAAACTCTGAGAGGACACTCAGGGCATGTCCCCTCTATCTTAATAGATTGACGGCCATGGATTCTTTGGGCTACTTCAGTGTAAGTATCGTATACTGTTCCTTTCTCTCGGACTGTACTATCATGCACTAATGCATTGCATAGACTCCGTCAGCGTTGACTATACTGGTAGACCTAATGCTCCACTTCAGTGCCGACGAAGCTGAATGTCAGTATATGCTCTTCGTGCATACTTCCTATATACGCAGATTTATTACTGCTCTTTGACGTGAATATTGCGCAAATGAGAACTGTATACGTACAGAGCGGTCACCAGAGTCAACCGGTATGTTTTTTTTATCACAGCTGTATCAAATGAAATCCGAGAATTTTGTTCATGGACACAGTTCGCAGTTTGCAGTACACTCGAAAGTAATCGCTAAAACACCACGACTTGTGTAAAGCGTGGCTACACTCTGTCTACTGATGGCGGTTTTTGAATACCAGGTACTAATTTTACAAAACATTTTGGTATCACTTTTTATGCAGTTAAAAGATCTGCGGATTTCTGTATCTAAGCTTGCACAGTCTAGTAAAATACGGATTAGTCATTGTGCAAATGACTAAATACACGGTTTTAACTTCAAAAATGTACCAAAATGTGACACCAGTTTGACTAACATGCAAAGGTTTCTTTGCACATTTTCAGGCTGAATCTGGGCACTTTTTGTCAATTGTACAATCACACATTTGCATTTTTTGAATATATGAAATGGCGATTTAGCATTATCATTAAACCAACAAAAATGGCTACTTTTAACAAAAATGTTAGATATCACAGACGTTTGGTTTGGGAAGGGAGGGAACAATTGCCCCGTGCATGGCGTCGGCGTCTATCGAGCACAGTGACGTCGTTTAAGACGACGTCATTTTTGACGTCGTTCTGCCGACGTCCCGTAGTCGCGATGTTAGACAGCTCCGTAATTACGATCTCCATCATTCCATCGTTTTTTCGTTCAAAGTCAGCACTAAAGAAAAAGATATCAATCTTTTCGTCGTCTGCAACGTTTTCGTCAGATTGCGTCCGAAGTAACTCAGCAGTCACTCACGAAATGGTAACGACGATGAACTGTCGTGTAGGCCTATGTGTGGCGCAAATCCACTTTCTGCAGATTTATTTCGTCGGTCGTATTATCTGCAACGGTCTTCTTGACTGAGCTTTTTTGTTTTCTCTCTCGCGTGTCTGTCTTGGATGTTTGTGAATTGCTGCAATCTGGGCGAATAAAAAAATTTTTTGTTCACTATTTTATTCTCATTCACTATTGCCGTCCCCATTACTTCACTTTTGTCTTCTGTAAAAAATGCACATATTGAAGGAAAAGACACAAAGTCTGTGATTTTTTCGCCATTTAATTTTCTAAACCTTAGCTGCTCAAAAGTATAGCTAAATAGCCTTGGCTTTGTTTGGTTCAGACACAAAAATTAGCATCTAGAAATTCACAAACTGACCGACTGTACGCATATGCTGCCGTACAGAATGAATATTTAGCAGCAAGGCTTTCTTTGCATATATATAGAAACGGCAGTCATTCAGTCGCCGATAGTGACACACGGCGTGGCGAAATTGGGCAACGCCGGTTTGATATTTGTCATTTCCAGAGTCAAGGTCGATAGACCTATCAACATGATTTGCTGCTGTCACGTCAGCTGCTGCCTTTCGTGTATCCATGCTCCAGTATACAGGACGTGCTAGTTTTTTGATCATGATTTGCATCTCCAAAACTTGCAGACAACTGTTGATAAAAAAATTTATAAAATTTAAAGCAAGTTAACTTTGGAACCAACTCCCTAATAAGATCAAAGAAATTAAATCTGAAAATTTATTTAAATCCAGGATAGAAGTTTATTTATATAACAAATTATATACTGAATGACATTATGATCAATAGTTTATAAATGGCATGTTGTAATGGTTTAATTGGTGTTGACGTATTTTATGTGATATGATTTAGACATTTTAGGTGGATATACTCAGCATATTTCTGTTCTGTATGTTTTTCTGTGCATGTATTGCTTTTTTCTCATTTGACTTATGGGTGGTCAGCTTTGATAGGCCCGTGCCCTTTCTGGCAGCCTGGTTGCTTTTTCCCAAATAAATATTGTTGTTGTTGTTCTGACAGTAATATTTTACAAGTAGTGTAGGAACGTGTTTCGGGTGTGGTGGAATGCCACCCCCGGACCGTCATGGGTTAAAAAATACATGTAAGCGTAACAGGAAGTTGCAATTTTTCGACAGACACTGCAAATTTCCAACGAAATTCGAACAGACAGCCGAAAATCACATAGGAGATTGTGCATGGGTGCTCAAAATTTTAACTTCACCGTTATTTATCCAAATGTGACTTTCAGCCCTAAATTTTTCATTTTTTGGATGAAAATTTTCCGACCAAAAAAGATTTTTCGACATTTTCCCACAGTTCAGAATTAAGGCGGAGTTGCTTGCTCCCTTCCCTTAACCCCGGTTACGACGTCACTGAGTGGAACGTTTGATGATCACGTCGCAAACTTCTTGCTAAGTGTGTCGGCGATAACGTTCCGAAAATTGGTCAGTATTTAAAAAACAGATATGGCGAGTGTGGTGGTATAGTGGGAACGTAAGGTTGCATTAATATGCGAATCGTCGCGTGGTTTTTTCTTCATGGCGCCGACTGCAGAGACGGTACCGAAGTTAGCCATATTGCCGCTCCGTCGTGCTGCTCCAGACGAGCGTGGTAAACGATGAACAACGCAGGGACGTTAGCGTGCGAGGAATTTGCCGCCTGCAGATCTAATTTAGTGTCCGGCGTCGCGACAAGTATAGCAGCAGGCCGGCTGGCTGGGTAAACGCGCCGGTGGGAAGCCGACATAAGCCGGTGACGACGCTGTGTGACAGACTGGAGACTGACTGCGCTGCTGCCAGCGCGGAGTCGGCCAACGACAACTCGCGATTAGTTGCGAATGACGCCCAGTAACAGCATTGGCGCCGTTTGTCATCAACCGTACTGCTGCACTGTTACAGTAGCTTTGAGAACAACACGGCGTCTCCTTCGCTTTACGCGCTGCTGTTGTTGATGGTAGAAAACTGTGTCGGCTCGGTGCCGACATATCGTGCCGTTGTCTGCCCGACTCTGATCTTTTGCTCTTCTGTCCTGGGAAACATTCACGTCGACTTTGTTTTTTTTCTGCGGCTGCTTTTTTCGACTTAGGAGCCCGCGCGGGACAGATGGACAGGCGGTCGGACCGACGGACCAGACTCGTACTGCGGCGGCCACACAACAAGACCACAAGACCAAGACTTCACCAAGGAAAAGGCCAATGGCAAAATGTTAGCTATAAGCCGGCAATACAGGAATAAGAACAGTAAACAACGACTTTTACGGCACTGAGTCTGATATTACAAGAGTTCGTCGTTTTCAGTTGACGAATGTAACACAGCGCCGGGAGGCTGATGTCGTTCGGACCAAGCTAATCGCCGTCTTGAGCCACAGATCCGCCTATAGGCCTACACAGCCTGCTGTAGTTCTACACTCACCGTCGCATGCTTAGCCCAAAAGCTGATATTTCTTTTACAGTCCCGTGGAGGGCAGGAGGCTGAGTCGACCCGGGTGGCTAGTAATATACGAACATTTTTATCTGCTCGCAGACCGTCTGTCATCCAATGACAAAACAGACCCGGTGTATGGCTTAACTTCGTTGATCGAGACCAGCGCGTTAAGGCCTTTCCGATAGGCCTACAACAGCCGCCAAATAAAATGGGAGAAATTGTCATGTCCGGTTTTTTTCGGACACATTCCCGCATGCTCTGCTGCAAACATGGAGCTTCAGTCGCGATGGCTGCAGTCTTGTGTGTCTGTTTGTGATTTATGAGCTAGGATGACATGACATCTCGTGTAGCGAGCGGCGTGCAATTATTACGGACGTCATGTAGCGCTTAATGCAGATGACGACGTAATGTTGCACGCGTTATTAATGACTAACAGCAAGTCTCGCTGTCTGCGTTTGCACGCCGGGGGTCTACATAGTGGAAGGTCCGCCGACAAAACCTTCAAGACAACAGCCTCTCTTATACGAGGCCACCCCTTCGGGTTGTGTCGTAGGGACGTTTCTTGCGGCAAGGGTTTTGTCACGGAAGGGCTTTGTCGTGGAAGTTTTGTCGGCATCCCCGTGGATTGGCAGGCCGTGCGCCGCCTTAGCAACATATTGCATTCGTTGCCACGCGCGTGCCTCATTGCTGCCGCTGCTGACGATGCTGTGCCAGCCTCTGAAGCCGTTGCCGTCGCCGCATCAACGTCATAGCATCTCAATGCCGCTGAGTGATACCGCGACGTCCGCCGTATCATTGACAACACCGTATAATATAATGCTCCTAGCAGGCAGCCTACAATGCCCGGCTACCGTAACCGTTCATTGCGCCCAAACCAGACTTACTGTACAGCAAATTCGCAAGTTGTACACGTTCACGAGAACTCTAAAGCAAGTAAACAAGTAAGTACGCAAGAAAATAAGTAATTTGTACAGCGGGTTAACTGTGAATAATATCCTCAAACGGGCTCGATGTGCTAGTATAGAGCGAGGAACGGGTACCGATGGTCATGATTGTTTTGAATCTTCCGTATATGATTTCGTGCACTTTCCTGATGCCAGGTAGTCTGTCGTGGTTCTTACGGTCTGTGCTATGCAAATAAATAACTGACACATTTCGTGTTTTGCGACGCGCAGTTTTGTATGCAGGCAAACTGCACAAATTGAGCATATCCGGGCATCATAATGTTCCGATGCTGTGGTAATTATGGCGATAATGATGATGACGACGAAGGCTGCGTGGGTCTGTGTATTCACTGGCAGGTCATTTCCGCATGTTATATCATGGTCTTGGATGGCATAATTGCGAGTTAAACGAACCAATACCCGCGCTTGTTTCACGCTCGCCGACGGTCAATAGTTTGTCTTTCGTTTGGCCACGCTCACGTGCACCCGCGGTGTTAGTGCAACCCGTTATACCACTCCAGACAGAACGGTAAAGTTAGGCGAGAGTACGAATAGAGATATAGAGATGCCGTCCATGCAGCGGTTGTACCGGATGACACGAGGTCGCTGAGCCGTTAAGTGCGTCATTGTCAAGCTCGCCGGCCCGCATGCTAAGACGCCTGTTTCTCATCTTATAGCAAGTTAGCCTTGCATGGAACGGCATTTATGTTCAGTGACGTCGCCGACAGTAATGTGCTAAGATGTGTCCTGTCTCCGTACGCTGGTAATTGTACGAGCGCGTTGGAGTTCTCGACTTCCGGTAACGACCGACCGACCGACGACACGGTCAGTGGCGTAGGCAGGTTTGTGTACGCTTTAGCTGCAATCGGGTGACGGCTTCAGACAGTGTCTTTAGCCAAGATGTGTAGGCTAGTTTTTTTGCGGAAACTGAACGACATTTGCAGCCAGCCACTAGACGCGTCGTTTTCTGCGCTCTTTATCCGTCCAAAATGCATTTGCGGTCGATCGGGACTCCGCCCGAACACCATGGGGGAGCTAAAAAGCCTACAGTGCTCCTGAGACTCCGTGGATTGTGTGGAGGGGGCTCACTGCCCATCGCAAAAAAAACCTTTCCTCGCCGTCGGTTTTCGTCTGACGAGTTCACCCGTCCTTCAAGGCGAATTCCTGGCCACGCCACCGGACGCGGTGTGGGCAGCGAATGTGGCATCGGCTCGCTTGGCCGCACACAGCCGTAACTCTTTCCGTCTCAATCGCACCGACTGCTTCGCTGGCGGCTCGCCTCGCCACCCGTGAAGCATTGACACGCGGACGCTGAGTGTTTGCCGTGTGCCGCAGTGTGACAGACGGACAGACGGACGGACGGACGACAGATAACAGTCGTCGTAAACATGCGCATCGGTCGGTCGCTCAGTAGATAGCCCATGCGACAGATAGATCGAGCACATTGCTATATTGCCGCTTTCGTGCACACTGCACTTCTGTGAACAGTGCACAGCCGTTTGCGGGCGGGCGTCTAAAACTCTAGAACTAACCCATCTAAGTATTCCATGCGGAACCAGACGCCGGGAACTTGCTACTGCCCGTGCAAGTGACGGCAGTATTATTTTCAGCATCGTCGTTAAATTTTCTTTGTTAACACGATAACTCATACACTTAGCTTGATAAAATTTTGCATCAATATGTATCTTGACAACCTCTAGAAGCCTAGTGAACATCAAAGTCATAGGTTAAAGGTCAAAGTCACATGGGTTGGTGTTTTTCTGTGCGTGATACTGCGACTACCCGCAAGCAGTACTTAGCTTTAAGCAAAAAATTGACAGTCTTGTATGCAATTGAAATGTCCGTGTTTTAATCATTAGAATTTGCCGTTGTGGTGGAAAAATCACAACATTTCGGGGGTACGGTTTGAACCCGTTAACCCCCACCTTCTAAATACAGCCCCGGATTTCGGATTCACCCGTAGCCTCTGTCGTCGTCCTGTAGTGAGTCCAATCGCTCTGGCCATCAGCCTGTATCGTAGGTCGCGGCGTCTTTTCAAAGCACGCGAGCAATAACAGTGAATGAGTATCGCGAGAATACGACGTCCTCCAGCATGCCACACGCAGATGATGAAACGCTGCAAGACGATTGTTGATATCAATACCTATAGGTTTAATGATCTGCGCTGCTGCTCCACGCTGCAGCGTGCAGCGATCTATCGGCCTGTACGAAATGGAACGTGAGTGGTACGCGTCGAACCGCTCGGAAAACTTTTTGTCGATTATCAGCCACAAAGTGTCCGACGCATCTCTCCAACGAACGACGACTGTACTGTTTCTGGATCGTGTCTTAAAATCGGTCATTCTGTCAAACCTTGGCCTGTTTCTAAGTTGGAGTATTCAGACGTATTTAAATTAATGAACGTTCATTAGTGTTGCAGCCAAAAGGCTGGATTACGTCAATACACACAATGCATATATAATTGTCACATAAAATGCCATAAAGTGACAGGTTACCGTCTAAATAAAAGGGTAACCTGCCATAGCCCCCTCATCGCCAAGAATGTGCCCAATTTTGTTGTTTAAAACATCAAAATTTATGTTTCGGTTGAAAAAGGCTTCGGCTTCTGTGGTATTGGAACTTTGTTCCCCAGACCACCTGCCCTTTCTTTAAATTTTAAATAAGTCGCTGCATGGACTGATCCATATAAGTTGATATGCTTTTTCGTTGTTGTCATCAAATCAAACGCGGGTGCGCAGAAACTCTGAACGTTTGAAAGCTTAAAACACACTTGTGAGAGCATCAAAATCCAACGGTAAATTATTGCGCAAAGTTCAAAAAAGCAAGCATGTACAAAACGTGCTCTAAAGTCGGAAGTGTTGTTCGTATTTGTTTTAGAAGCATGCAGAAATAAATGTCAAAAGCCAAAAACCGCCAAAGTCCAGAACGCATGCGTGCAAAAAAACTGTGCGCCATGAATGCTCATGCAGAATATATGCTATGCAGCATATAGCTGTTGAATGATAGACGCACGAGTCGGCCATATCTGCGCTTCCGTTTTCCTACGGGTCACGTGGAGAAGCGGTCTTAATGGCGCCGAATGTCACGTGACCGACATATTTCCGGTTTACGAGTGGCGCGTATTTCCATTTAGATGGGCGCAGTCGCCGTTCGTCGTGCGATAATGTGGACAGCCTGCTGGCCGCCAAATGACGTCTCATTCTGAATGTCCACAATGATAATGATGATATTACAACTGCTCGAAGCAACTCAATTGTCATATTGTATATATGCCTACACTGTAACGATTTTAGTCGATTATAGCGGGCGCTTACGCTTAAAACTGAAAGTAAAACATAAGACCACACGTCTGTTTTGATGTGCACATCCCGGCAAAACTGCTCAAAACTGCCGGAACCAAAATCGCAAGGGAGTTTTGGTTTTGTTTTGGCTTAGTTTTAGTTTTGATGTTACGTGTTTATAAGCTCGTCTACAATGTTTAGGCCTACGTTAGACATTCTACATGTCGCTTGTATCCGGAGTTGAAAACGGCTTCTTTCTAAACTATATGTATTCAGAAGTTGAACATGTTTATCTTTTTAGCCGACCGTACTTAAGTAACGCTCGAGCTATTAGCATGGTTGTCGTCGTCTGTCCGTCTGTAGGCTACGTCACGGACGTATTGTGGCTAAGTTTTAAGTCGTAAGGGCAAACTGTGTACACGAATAATTAATTAACTATGTGTTAAACTTTGGCGTGCAAAATTGAAACAATCTAGTGCAAGGGAACATTTTCAAATTTGCTGTTGAATGGAAGCGAGTAAGAAATTCAATAGAAAACTGGCCATATCTCGGAAACGCTAAGAGATACGGTTAAGGTTACGATTAATTACTCATAAAAAGTGGCATACGTTTTTTTAGATGAAATGAAAGTCATCGATCTTGCATGACCTTAAAGGTTACTGACAACCAGTACGGTCGGCTATCCTAGCGACATCTGGGCTTTTTGTAGATACATGTACAAGTGTACTACGTGTCGCTTTCTACACGCAAAGCTCTGTAGACAATGTAAACTCGGTATTAGGTACACTTCTTATAGAAAATTAAGTACGATCGTGTGTCTGTGAAGTTCCGTGGAAACATTATGTCACAAACACCATCAGTTCAATGTTGCGCAAAGAAGTAATACTACAATACTATAAAATGCTTTGTCTCGAAATATACATAACAGTAATCTATTTTCTAAAATTGCAAAGCAAGCAAAAGTTAAAGATTTGTTGCCGGCACGTCGTCGTATTAAATATTCACGGTTCTATTAGGAGTGAGTTATCGTCTGAACGGCTACCGTAGGCCTAGGGACTAGGGACAAGTGCCCATTTACTACGTATGCCCAGTAAAATGTCATCGACCTAGTCAGGCATAGTTCACCGAAGAAGGAGGTTAATAATGCGACAGTTTTATCCATTTGTCTGTCTGTCTGTCTGTCTGTCCATCGGCTGCATAATGACCACTTTTATTCGACAATAAGTCAGTACAGAACTAAGCCTAGACAGACAGAAAGACAGATATGTAATACAATAATATATCCAAGCACAAAACTTAGCACATACAAAAATCAGTGAAGCTTAGCTGTAAACTCCGCAGAGATATCTGCCATCATAGAACTCATAGACCTAAAACACAAAAACGAATTTTATCTTTATAACTTGAACAACATCTAAAATAAGTCCAATAAACATCTTGGATAACATTAACTTTGCTTTTAGTAATCCTAACATAAAACTTGGCTTTCAATGCCTGACATAAATGTACAAAGTCAAGCCTTCCTAGCCCACTGATACATCCCCGAAC
>Ga0209671_1007363_pt1 | contig 11415 bp, 8 predicted proteins | sample WorMetHERISLAND2_2_FD_187401 | JGI IMG/M metagenome (GOLD analysis project Ga0209671, IMG submission 187401) | Marine gutless worms symbiont microbial communities from Max Planck institute for Marine Microbiology, Germany - Olavius geniculatus... | ecosystem: Host-associated > Annelida >...
CGAAAACACTAGACCAACCACCGACCCAACAGCAGCTCCCCAAAACATAAATCTTAACACCACTAGGCACTCAACCGACATTTTGCAGCATTCTACATATCAGTGGTACCGTACTCATCCGCAGTGCTGTAAAAAGTTACGATAATCAGCAAATATGTGTCTATTTGCGACCATTTTTACGCTGTTTATATTGTATAGTAGCGGAAGTAGGGCCTGTCGATACTCAAATTTGACGCCCCGGTATATATGCCTACGGAGGACTCCTTTTTTACGCCATTGTTTATGAGGTCGAAACTTAAACTGCGTTTAATACTGAAAATTTCATACGCACGTTGTCTTGGTCTACTCTAGGCTTATATAGCCTCACAAAACCAGGGCTCAAATTAAGTGGAACAAAATACGAGTGCCGATATGGTTGCTGTGCCTTCCTTCCTTTCCTCTCCTCAAGCTATAGCGCTGTTTTGGCCACTGATCGATACAAACATCAGCGACCAGTTCTCTAAACCTAAGAAAACTGCCTGCAAAGCACAGGCTACTGGTATATCTATTCTCAGAAAAGAAGTGACGGTATGCTTTCCGGCCTCTGCTCCACTCGCTCCCCATTCGACATCTTAAAAATACTTATCTGAGTCATCTTTATCGATTTTTTCGCTTAGCTCCTGCCAAATGCCAACGCTTACAAGGTCTAGTCAGTGACTTAAAGACATGGTTATACTGTTGACAGCCTAAGAACGCCCTATCCAACGGTGGCTTCGCCGACCCCCTGCGACGTACCGACCGTTTAGGCAAAATACGTGCGCTACAGACGACAGACCGATCGGCGACCAATTTTTTAAAGTCCACCCCGTCTCTGTTTTTTTTTCGCCGGCTACAACCGGAAGCACATAAATTTTTCTTAACCCTAATTAACATAGCTGACTGCATGAAGGCTATGTTGTGTAGATGGTGGGTCTTCTGAAGTCGATCGAGAGTATGCTGAACATGACGGTGAACAGTCAGACGCATCATCGACGTCGCGAGGCTCGAGGTAGGTCGACGGCCGAGGCTGTGAACTCACTGGTGATGTACTGGTCGTCCGTGCAGTCGCTGGTGCTGCTTGTTGTCGCTGGCGCACAGGTGGTTGCCGTGCGTCGCTTCTTTGTCACCGACAAGCAACAGAACAGCAACTATCCGTGGTCTCTGCTCGGCCTCGCCATCTAACCGTAGGCCACCCACACAGCTCTGTGACGCGCTTCGGGACTGCATGGCCATCTAGCCGCTACGTGCCGGTCTGCCTGAGCCATAGATGTAAAAACGTTTTTTAACGTTTTGTTATTATTGCCACGTTCTCTTTACGTTTTAAGCGTTTTTTATTTTCCTAAGTTTTTAAAAATATTTTTAACGTTCATTAAAATTTAAAAATTCCAGCAAGAACGTCGAGAAGCACTTTCAAAAACTTTCAAAGCCTCTGAAATGAATTAATAAGCTATAGTGGTGGTAGTTCATTTACATAGTTTACTGATACTTTCAAAATTCTTTCTCTTTCTCTAGTTCATAGCTATATTGCACTTACATCATTGGATTTTAGGCAAGAAGTTGAACAAATTTTTTAGCTACGTTTCTAAGCGTTTTTTAAAATTTTTGCTACGTTTTTACACTTTTTAACGTTTTTAAATTTTTTTTCTGGAACGTTTTTTTACATCTATGGCCTGAACGGAACATCGCAGATCACCGCAGATTTACGTCACAGCTCTGTTCACAGTTTTCTTACTGTTTACTGTTACACATGTTGTTCTGTTTGTGTGGGCATCGAGATTGACGTACTATAGTTAGATTGCATGAATCTTTTGTTCCTTAATTCGCGTGTGTGTCTAGGTGGTTTGTTATTGTTCTTTAGATTTTTGTGTTGTTACTTTGATTTTTGCTGCTTTTTGTCGCCACTGAACCAGTGCACGTGATTGCCTGGAAAGGCTCGTCCTAGAAATGACCCACAACTAGCCCTCCCACAGTGTGTCGAGCAGGACATAAAACACTCACTCACTCACTTGCTTACTCTTGACCTTGGCATGCTGCCAGTAAGGTATTCAGTGCCTATATAGGTGGTCCGTACGATGTTTCTGTGAAGAATCCGTAACAGTGCTGCCAGTTAGAATATCTGGCATTCGTCACATACCGTCTGAGGTTAAGCGTGAGGCATTGAGCCACGCTGGCGGTTCACGACCACTGAGTAAATCTATCTGACGACGCCAATACACGTAACAGTTATATTGCTGACTACCCACGTCTGCAAGGACGCTTCATATACATGTATGAAAGCACTCGCGCATTCTAAATAAAACAGAATAAAGCAAACTAAAACAACTGGAGACGATCGCTGTCGACTGCATATAATTTTACTTCATTGCAATAGTTTTGGCATGTCGGAGAAACTACACGAAAACACAACAAATGTCAGATTGTCCGTCAACGCAATGATTAAGTGTGCCTTTAAATAACTGAATAGCGACAAACACGACTCAAAAAACCACACGTGTCACATCACATTGTTATTGTTACAGCATGTGCTTAATATATCCCCCAGCACGAACGCAAGCGCGTAGACGCTGACACCACTCGCCACCAGTAGGCCTGTGTTCAATAACCGCGTGACTCCGAACAGCCCACTTGTTGTTGATGCATCGTTTCAGTTCATCAACGTAGCCTGCCTTGGCAGATTTAACTAACATTTGGCACTTTAACAATGAACTAGGCCTATGCATATCTTAACTAGAATTATATCAGAATCAGATGTTGTTTGTTGGAGTTACGCAAATGTACATACTACATAGGGGTTTACTTGTGTAACACCATACTGGTAACAGAAATATGTTGTTATCGATAGTCAGCAATTAATACTTTGCTAATAAATAATATTTTTAACAAAATTCAGTGATTGCTTTAGCAATTTATTAGAAATTAGGCCTACGCGTACGAAATTTTATTCGGATTCGTTCAGATTTGGCATTTCCATTGTAAGATGTCTATGGGGTTACTTTATTTCCGGACACAGTGTGGTAACAAGAATACTACAAACTTCCACTAGCAATTGCAGTTTTTGCACGTGCCACATTATTAAAGGCTGGCTCTGGGTTCCAGTATAAAATATTTTAAACATTATCAGCACTGCTAACAGTGCGGACGCCTGACGGCTTAGTTTTGCGGACACGGACCCAAAATTCCAGGATCCGCACATCTCTGTTATAGGGTGTTTACACGATCGAGCAAACATCGAGCAGTTAGCTGGACGTTCTGTGGTAATTAGCATGCTAATTAGGAGGGCGGGCGGGTTGTAATTGGAAGGCCTATATAACGTGATCAGCTGTGGGCTAAGAGCCTAAGCCTAGGCCTACATTTGAGCTAAGGGGTGGGGTTCCAATAGGCCTGCTTGAGCCAGCTCGATGTTTGCTCGATCGTATAAACACCCTATTACTGTGGTTTCACTCTCACAGTGATTTTCTGAGCCGACGTACACGTCGTACAGTATGTGCTACCCAGTGGTATGAATTCATTCATGTAAACGGCCAAACTACAGTAAAACAAAATTATTGAAAATCTGTTATTTAATATAGGCCTATGCCTAATTATATTCACTTTAGCAAAACTGACTGGTCATCGATTTCTCACTTCACAAGTTCCTGTTGACGTCAATTGTCTTCACGCCGACGTCGGCTGTCGTCTGATGATGTCACACAGAACGTCGAGAACGATCATTCGTCGCTGTCCCCAGATTCCACCCGAAGGAAACTGAGAGATGTCAGCACCATCTCACAAACTCGAGACCGGCTAATTGAATGTGTCCTCTCGAACGTCTAATCTCTCAATCAGAATCTTCTACAGACTTGACTCGTCTGTTCTATTACTTTACGCAGTATACTACGTTCAACAAGAGAGCATCAAACGCTCTGTCTTTTAATATCAAAGTCGCAACTTTTTCATCTCACTTTTTAAACTCTTGACTGACCTTTCCATTAGTGATGCACCCATTTCCTCATTCTTATTAGTGATGCACGTATTTACTCATTCTGTAGACAGTTAATTCATGTTCTGCAGTTCCAATAGCTGTATAGGACGCAAGCAAACGTTACAGACGCGTATTAAATGTATTTACTTCTATCATATGCCAGCCAATTAGGTTATAACTGCCTAAATATGGTTGGGCATATCACACAACCTTACACCTATTAAGAGCTATACACCACCTTTACCTTTCTACCTTTAGTCTACACTGCTGTTCGGTCGGTCACGCTTGTGTGCACCGGCGTGGGTTATCGGCACATTATCACACTGTGGACAGTACGGTATAGGCCTAGACAAGGAGATCTTCATAATAGAAGATTTCCTTGGCCTAGACACGAGCAGTGCGACTACGAGTGCGAGCGTGGAATAAGCTGGATGACTGGCGTCAAATTCCAGGTCAGTATTGGTGGACGGCCGGACGGCCAGGATGATGAACAGTGGCTGATGCACGTGCTGAGTGACCCGTCATTGCAGCGTCAGCACCACCGAGCCGTCGATCCTTCGTCGGGCCACACAGTCTCGCTTGGTTCATGGAATGCGCCTATACCTGTGGTAGTAATCGTCCGACAGACAGACACATTCCACGATTCGCCTTCACATACCAGAACCAACGCACTGCCTGCTCGTCGAGCGCTCGTGCATGGGGCACATATCCACGAATCTATATATAAATGAAGGGCGGGCGCGCGTGCGTATGCGAACAAACAACTGGACCTATATTCGACACAGGCGGAATGCGCCGAGAGTAGGTCCCAGGTCCAGATTACGACCAAAAATAGACGCCGGTGACGCGCCCGGAGACGGCAGAAGCGAGAAGTGCGAAGCGGCGCTCGGCGGCAGGACGACGAAGCTGGATGCGACGATTGACCGACGTGGTGGCGACGACTGCACGCTGGTGCTACATCACGTCATCATCAGCCCCAGCAGCAGCACTGCAGCAGCAGCAGCCGGCGGCTATAAACACGTGCGTTCGGTGACGCCGCCTGCCGATATAGTCGACGTAAACAGGAAGTGCGTGTACACAGAAAGAACACAAAGGATGATAGAGGATAGTTCGTCGTGAATGCGAGTGGACTATAGAAGCGCGTGTGTAGTACTGGTCGTTATGAGTTGTTCAGTGACGCGCATGTGGTTGAGTGTCGTGCTGACTCTAGTGACGCTGACGACGGCCAGGTCGACATTGGACGCCGTGGACCGCGGCGTGCTAGAACGGTTCCTGCTGCAGCGTGCTCGCGTCGAGGCCGTCAAACGAGGCATCCTGCAGCAGCTTGGACTCACCGAGGCACCTCGGCCTCCCCCCGCTCACAACCGCACCGGTGCGACCCACCGCCGGGCGTCCGCCGGCGACCAGGTCGACGAGCGAAGCGTCATGGCGGCTTACCGACACACCGTCGCACAGACGCGTCGACGCGTCGCCAGCAATGACTTCATTCCCGCTAGACCTAATGACGTCATTGACGACAGCGTAGCCGCCGGAAATGACGTAATGCATGTGAGCGACACGCCTGCCGCCAGGCAGTTTTACAGCTTCAAAGGACACGGTAAACGAAATGTATTGTTGTTTTTTATTTATGAACGGACATTTTCTTGCTAGCCTTGAACCAAAAGCGGACATTTTGATTATGCTGTTAGTTTAGACTGCTGTTACTGCTTGGTTGCATTCATTTTTATACTGCCTTTCTCATACCGTTATGTCTGGAGTGGTCGCTAACTAGGTGCACTTGTGACCAAACAAAAGCTACGCTAGCCTACTGACCGTCGGCACCAGTGTAATTGGAATAAGTACATAAAAAGACTACATTCAACGAGCGCCTGACGTCCAATATAGACCTACGAGCCAGAGAGACGTACGGCTAGTGAGACAGAATGAATCCTTTGAGCCCCTCTGCACATGTCCCTGCCATAGAGACTAGGGACACTGGCTGGTGTCGGAACTTTAACGTTGCTGAGCAAAATGCAATAAAAATGGCGCTGTACAGTTAAACGTGAAATAGAAATATTGCAAATATGTCTTAACCAAACCACGACCTAAGAGTAGCAAGCTTTTCATGCGACCTCATTATTTCTTGCCCTTCGTCTATCTGTTTGCGAGACAGTCTCTTTTTTGCCGTATGGGCTCCAAACTCGACAATGCAAAAGCGTAGAAAAACCAAAATTTGTGTAAATGTTTCTCAGATTAGGAGGCCCATTTTCAGCTCAGGAGGTCAAAGGTCAGAGGTTACTACTGTCTGCAAAACACAGAGGCACGCTACCCTTGCTGCACACCCAAATAACTCAATATAACAGAGGCTTTAGCGTGGCGTCAGACTGTTACGCCTATAGATATATTATAGGTAAAAATGCCAGACACGTGTGTAGGCGTTGTGAACGTGACATATATAATATATGCCGTATATCATGCTTATACGGTATACGGTAGCACCCGTTGATGACCTTAGTGCTGCAATGCACGACTTAGTGACTATTGTAATTCTTCTTTTGTTTTCAAATAAATTATTATTTGATGACAGTGTTGCCATCTCGCTAGTATAAATGTAGTATAATAATTATAATGTCGTTCAGGATTATTGGCTCCACTGTTTAGAGATTAATGTTTTAGACAGATGATACGGTTCGATGACATCCTGATTAATTACGACTTAATAGCATCGTAACTAGGAATATGGGCTATATCCATACCTTATGCGCCGACATGTATGCGGCCGTCCGACGACTTGCTGAGGGTGGTACGTTTCCACTACGCTGCACTTAGTAGGCCTATGCATTGTGCTGTGAGCACTGAAGCCGCCGTAGCGCGATCATTCACGTATATACGTTACTTTTTAAATGTCTTAAACGCCCGATGATTTTGACGTTTACTTTTAGAGTTGAAAAGTGACGTACCGGTTACTCCTTTATTGTGGGGAAACTTTGGCATCAGTTTTAGTTTTTCTACGCATTTTTGTTTCCAAGTTACTAGCGACAGACAGACGGAAAGACGGACGGACGTATAGACAAGCAATACCCGTGAAGCGGTCATAAAATGGAATCAAAATCAAGCACAATGATTACTTTGTTGAAAATTCTGCGTCTATTGGGCATGCCGCATGCCCATACGTTTTGAACTGAGCTACAGTATGCGGCATAAGACTGATAAGAGTTAGCATTTCTTAGACGCCTACATAGTGCTTTGTTCGGATTGGTTATCCGCACTCCTAGCTGGTACAGCTTGCTAGAGGTGAGTGGGCGTGCACAGAAGCCAACTGACGTGTGACAAACGGGCAGCTTACAATTACAGGAGATTATAAGACAAGAGCTACCAAATATTCTGTAGAATCGTCTACTTTCTTTCACAAGAACCGTTCTACCTTCTCACACACCCGCTGAGGAGCCCAAACTTCACTATCGGCTACATGTACTTTGATTGTCGACTTGTCGCACAACCTTACCTGTTGCAGATTTCTGGTTTGCAACCTCAAGTTTTCGTTGACACTATGCTTAGAAGATGGGACGTGGAAAATTAGTCTAATTTCGTAAAAACGAACCAACGTGCACGCTAATATTACTTGCATACAACTTCTTATCTGAAGTTCATACCACCAGGGCGCCCAAAATTATATAGCCAGCAGTTTAATTTGTTCAGCTGCTTAAACCAATTAACCAAAGGTGTAGATGACTATACTAGGCTACAGCAATGACGGTGATTATTTGTCGGAATGCGTGCAGCAGCGCCAGGCAGTGGTTGCGGCGAGACCGGTAATCATAGGCTGCTGTTTCGAGTGGACATTCCTGAGCCGACGTCTGCGGGCATCAAGACGGTCGTGACGTCAGCAACACTGAAGCTGTATGTACGTCGTCGTCGTCTTAGTCGCAGCCAGCACGCCGGTTCACCACTAGATGACATCGTGTTAGTTCGCGTTTACCACGCCGACCACTGGCGACATCATCTCGGCAACGACACCGAGGTTTGTTACAAAATTATACAAGTTATACAGGAACATGAAAAAAACAAGAAATACATAAAATTAAATTAAATAACAGTCTGATTTACAAAGTTTCTAGATGTCCAATAACAATATTTTTTCTTCCCTTTAGCTATTTTTAGTTTTGGAGTTTTTAAAAAGTTATTTTGATCTCAGGTAGATTTGGTCTAAACGCAACAAAAGCAACAAACGCAAGTCAAGAATAGACACAGTTTCTATTTTTGCGTCGCTTGCATCAGCTGTTTCCGTCGCATTTGTTGCGTACTTTTTGCGTTTTTTGCGTCTACTGCGTTTGTTGCATACTTGCTTTTATTGGGTCGCGTAGGCCTAAGTCAGTTGCGTCAAAATAGTATGCACTGGCGTTGCGCGTTGCGTGCGTTGCGTTAATTCCCGAGATATTTGCAATCAAAGTCTAAAGTTGTCTGAAAATGAGCGCTTTGTCAATTTTGGACGCAACGCACGCAAAGCAATGCCATTGCATACTATTTTGACGCAACTGGCGTAAAGAAAATATGTATCTAGGTGACGTCACGAGCAGTGCGGGTGGTCGACGACGAAGGAACAGGTGCGTGGGAGGAATTCGACGTGACGTCAGCAGTGAAACGTCACGTGACACAGACGGGTGTCGGCGGGGTGGGAGACAAAGCGATCGGTCCGTTGAGACTCAGAGTGAAGGTGATTGGTGGGGGCGCTGTCATGGCGGACGCCAGTCAAAGACGTTTTCTGGTGTTCGGTGACGACTGGTGCCGCGATGACATCGGCAGCGTCACAAGGGAACTGCGTCATCGTTATCACCCTGTGCTGAACGTTCTCACCAGAGATCGGTCAGTCAGAGTCTAACAGCAGCTATACTGCATTTATTATAAATAATTGGTGTTCATAGGGTAAGATTTATGCGAGAGAATCATTATAATCTAATTTCGGGCCTCTGAAACTTGTCATAAATTAACTAAACGTGTCGACAGTCCTCAAAAGCTAGACCAGTGTGTAGGGCCTACTATAAATTGTCACATCTGGCATTTAAACTGTTGTAACGCAAAACTGGCGATTAGTCTTTATTTCGTGTCAGGTAAGAAAACATTTTACAAAAATGCGAAGATACGAAATACAAGCACTAATTGCGCGAAGTCAAACAGATTTTTACGCGATACAAGCGCACACACGCTCGTGTCGCCGGTCTCACTTGAATACGTGTTCTAAGCGTCGGGGTTACTGCTGCTGATTGTTGGTCGTTTGCTGGCTGACTGATGATGATGATGATGATGGCTGCGTGTGGTAGAGCTGTGACGAGACATCGTTCGCGGCGCTCAGTCCTTCCAGACGTGTCTCTGTCGTCGTCGTCGGCCGACGAGCCTCTTTGTACGGCAGACGACGTCGAGACACGCTGCTGTCGACGACCTCTCTGGATCTCGTTTCGCGAGATCGGCTGGGACGACTGGATCCTCGCTCCGGACGGCTACCAGGCCTACTACTGCTACGGCTCGTGTCCTCCCGGACACAGGACGGCGCACAACCACGCCGCTATCCGTGAGCTAGTACTGACGGCGGCGCCTGGCGGCGGGCTGCCGGTTCCACGACCGGCATGCACCGCGACACAGCTCGGATCTCTGGCCCTGGCACACTACTTGAACGGTCGTCGAGTCGTTAGTATCTTTAACGATATGATCGTTGAACAGTGTCGATGTGCCTGAACAACTCCGCTGACAACGCTAGTCACACGACTGTGCTCGGTGGACGGCTGAACAAACTACCAACGACATACGGTTGCTGGCGTGGGGTAGCGGTAACGCGTTGTGTCTCACCAACGAAGTTACTGTACGCCTGGCCCGGTCAGTACCTGGATGGATAGGTCGTACTGTCCGCGGGCATTAAACTCTCTCGGCATGTAACTCTTCACCAGACTAACTCAGCTTTTTTACCATTCATGGGGTGGGAAAATGAATATCAGCTTTCAGCTAGAGTTAAATGGCAATGGTAAAAATCTAGAGAGTAAAGCACATAGTGAGTGCTATACCCTGTGATGCTACTACAGCTGCCGGTTTTGGCGGATCTGTGGCTTAAACTGATTGGCTCGATCTACGACCGCATGGTGCTGTACTGGCTTCGCCAAATAAACAGTGGCATTGCCGTGATGACAGCATCGTGAACATTGCGGTGATTATTATTCATATTTATGTTATTATTATGACAAGACGCTGCATGCATGTCTGTGTTGCACATCTATTCGTGTTAGCGTCAGATGTTTACAGCGGCGTCGTGGATTAAAAAGGGGTTGGAGCAGGAAGTTGCAAATTTCCGATAGAGAGATGTGGGTGCTCAAAAGTTTTAATTTGGGTTTAAAATTTTCTCATAACGGCAGCTTTCCAGCCGTATATTCTGCCCTTTTGAAAGAGGAATTTTTAACAAGGAAAAAATTTTTGGACCAGTTTTTTTACACGCGAGAGAGCTAGCTAGCTATAGCGCTTATTAGCTATGGTAATTCTGTCCGTCTGTCCGTCCGTCGGTCTCTCCGTTAGACACGACCCGGTACCAATTCAAGCCTAGGTGAGATAGAGAGTTCGGGTTTTCACAATGTCTCTATTATTTCGTGACAAAACTTTATGCCGCTGGGCAAGGGGGGTCCCCACGAACGAAAGGGCGAAAGAGGGGCATCCCCTTAAAACGACGTTATTTGACCGCTATTGTCTCGTCTGGCGTGAAAATGGTTGCAGATAGGCACAGACATGCTGCTTATCATAACAAACACTGGCGACGAGCTTCTTAGGAATTGTCAACATCGATGACCTTGAATGACCTTGAACCTCCCAAATAGGGGGTTTTAGTGATTTTTTGCGATTTTAAGCTGCGACACGCATTTCAAGAGTGAATTGCGCCGAAATAGCTGGAGATAGACCAAGACAACCTGCATATGAAATTTTCACTAACGCGGGCGTTAAAAAGGGCACCTCTTTAAAAAGTGGTTATTTATCCGCTGTTGGCTTGTCTACAGTGAAAATGATTGCAGATAAGCACAGACATGCTGCTTAATATCTTAACAGGCATTGGCGATGAGCTTCTCACAAATGTCAACATCGATGACCTTGAATGACTTTGAACGCTAAAAATATTGATTTTAAGTAATTTTTGCCGATTTTTGGCTGCAAAAAAGTGAATTGCGATGAAATAAATGGAGATAGACCATAATTATCCGCGAACAGGAACTGCCATAGGCTATAGCGCGTCTCATGAGCATTAGCTCAGATTTCTTGTTTTCTTGGGGATAAGGCATTTGCCTTTTAGCCCTTTACCACAACGCCACTTGCGAAGTCGACATGAAACAGCGCAAAACGCCGTCGCTCGGCGTCTGTGATTTTTGTCGACCAGAAATGCTGCCAAAGTCAAATGTCAACAAAGACTTCCCAACTGTCTGCTACTCGTC
>Ga0209671_1007364_pt1 | contig 11415 bp, 4 predicted proteins | sample WorMetHERISLAND2_2_FD_187401 | JGI IMG/M metagenome (GOLD analysis project Ga0209671, IMG submission 187401) | Marine gutless worms symbiont microbial communities from Max Planck institute for Marine Microbiology, Germany - Olavius geniculatus... | ecosystem: Host-associated > Annelida >...
TCCATTTTCGGTTTTTCGAGCCTCAACTCGGCCTGCGGCCTCAACTTTCGGCCCATTGGGCCTCATCTCGGCCTGCGGTCTCGATACAACGCTGCAGCGTTTATAATGATGCTGATGATGCGTCACTCTGGTGACGACGTCTGTATGACGTCACAGTCAATTGCAGGCCAAACTGATACATTCCTATTTCAAAGATATAGATCCGACAAACACGGCAAATTTCCGACAAAATGCTCAAAATTTTAGTTTTACCCTCAAGTTTCCCAAGATTAGTCTTGAAATATTTAAAAATAATAAGCAGCAAAACGTCGTTTTGTGTAACTGAATAGGCTATAAACGTCTTATAGAGGCGGGCACGTGCCCCAGTGCCCCCTAGGGCCTATGCTTACGCCAGTGGTTTACAGAACTGAACTGAACTGAACTGCACGAACTGACCAATAGGCAAGTAGTAATGTATTGCAGTAGGCACCGTCTAACGGAGTCGACGACTACGTGACTACGCGCAGGTACGCGTAAACCAATGACCAGTGAGCGCTTTTAGACTGTTTGAATAAGAGTGAATCAGTACGTAACAAGTTACTAATTAATCCAAGTTAGAACCACGCAGCGATGTAATTTGGTCTTGGTCTCGGGGTGTCTGGAGGACAAAAAAGGTTATGATAATGGTCTTGCAAAAGTCCTGAGAATTTCACGACGTTTTGCTGCTTATTATTTTAAAATATTTCAAGACTAGTTAATTAGTTATCGATTCGAATAATAATTATGTTACTAGGTAGGTATTGTGGTTTCTTATAACTGTCTTTGTTTAGCATCGGCTGAAATTGAATAGCGTGAATTTTGTGCCCTAGGTGTGCCACACGCGGCGCCGCGGGTTGAAAAAGAACGCGGGCAAAAATACAGTTACAAGCGGACAGGTCGCTACGCTTACTGTCTGCTTGATCTTTGCCATAGTATCCATTTTCGGTTTTTCGAGCCTCAACTCGGCCTGCGGCCTCAACTTTCGGCCCATTGGGCCTCATCTCGGCCTGCGGTCTCGATACAACGCTGCAGCGTTTATAATGATGCTGATGATGCGTCACTATGGTGACGACGTCTGTATGACGTCACAGCCAATTGCAGGCTAAACTGATACATTCCTATTTTAAAGATATAGACCCGACAAACACGGCAAATTTCCGACAAAATGCTCAAAATTTTAGTTTTACCCTCAAGTTTCCCAAAAGTCAGGGTTTTTAACCCCAAATGTTGTATTTCTGGTTGCCCGATAAAAAATTTGATTGATTATAATTTACGACCTCCTGTTCCCCTGCCAACTGCTTGGCTTAGCAAAGTAACGGTTGGAACGTTGAACTTGAAATCGCGAGGTCGTGGGTTCGATCTGATTCTTTCTATGCACTTTGATTCTTTCTTATGCGCCCTGATTCTTTCTGAGACTTTGGCGCTTTATTACTTATTACTTGCTTACTTACTGCCGATTAGGTGGTTACTACTTAGATGGGTGATTGTGTGCGAATAGGTAAACCATCTTAGTATATAACCAACAGCATGGTCAACTCAGCCTTCCAACCCAACGGAATAGATAAATCGAGGCCTATCTGGCTGGGATTAAGGCGCGTTCACATGTGTCGACTGTCGAGTATAACGCTGTGATTTCACATGGCAGGTGACGTTTCGTAGCTAAGAGTGAGGTGTTGTTCTGCTGCACAGGTGATAACGTGGTTTCAGAACCGACGAGCCAAGCTAAAGCGAGACGTCGAAGAACTCAAAGCTGATATGAAAGCCGCCAAAGCACTCGGCACGGAACCCGCGCCCAACGCCGCCATACTACTCAGTAGCCTCGACGAACTGCTCATGAAAGGTTAATAATTAGTCCTATAGCTATACACCGTGTCTCAGAAAAAACAAGCCATTTTTTGAATAGCTCCATGAAACGTTGGTTGATTTCAACAATTTTTGGCATGCAACATCAGAAAGAAACTTAACGCAAACGACGATAGTTTTGCCAACCTCATTTTAATAATGTTGCTACACTATCTTGTGAAATGCAGAAGTCGTAGTTTGATCGTGTACGCTTTTATTTATCACAAATGATATAACAAACAAAAAACAACTTTAAAAACAACTTAGGGTCATAACTAATAAAGCCATTGGTAGATTTTAACATAGCAGCACTTCCACTGAACTCTAACTGGTTTAAGAGGGCCGTTTTGCAACGAGAACAAAGAGGGAAAAGAGAGGATAGAGAAAGGAGGTTGACATTGATCCACAGTTGGAGCAAAGCCGCCGATTGGCTGAGGACGGCTTTGAACAAGAAGCCCAGCTGTCGTTGGGTAGTCGACCGTATGGGTTGTCAGTGACCCTGAAAGTCATTCAAGGTCGATTACTTCCATCTTATATGAAAAAAGCGTATGCCACTTTCTGTTAGTAAGCTTGGCGCTATCTCTCACCATTTCCGAGATATGGCCATTTATAGCTTGAAACTTTCCACTGAAAATTGCGGCCAAACCGCTGCAGATAGCTGAGACATGATTACTATTGTCAGTGTATAGGAAGTTGCCAGCGCCATATCCGATGGTATCATCGCTGACCACCTAAGACTTACCGTTTAGCGACAATACCGCCCGATTGACATACCATAGTGCGTTATGACCTTTCAAGGTCATCCAAGGTCATTGATTTACATGTCATTTAAAAGCGAATATGCGACTTTTTATTAGTGATCAGTAGCAATTTAGCTCTATCTCGCACCGTTTAGCCGCAATACATCTGTGACAGACAGACGACGACAACCATGCCAATAGCTCGAGCGTTAGGGTCGGCTAATAGAAATGATGATGACGATGTAGGTTCGCGGAGCAGTGGCAATGGCAGTGCGAAGAAGACAAAGAAAGATGATGCTCACAGCAGTCCGTCGTCGTCATTGATGGTGTCGCCCGGGGGCGGTGCAGCAGCATCAACCATGATGTCTGCCGCCAGCGTCAGTAGCTGTGCCGTGGTCGATTCATCCACATCCACGTCTACGCCTGCCAGTGACGGCTTCTGCTGTAATCCCGCCGCCGTCAGCACGTCTTGTGCAGGTACCAGCAGCCTCAATAGTCTGAGATTATGGACATTTGCCCGGACGTTTCTATTGCGAACGTAGTGCGTAGACAAACTGACAAAGAAGGCAGCCCGCCTTCATTCCCCCAGACAAGCACACGTTTAAACTGCACTAAATTAGGTTAGTCGATTCGCAGGAAAATAGGTCTAACTAAAATTGCTGCCACCAGATCTAGAAGGCTATTTTAAAGATATAATGCATCAAATTTGATTTTGGCTGGGGCTCAGCACTCCTCCAGATCCCCTAGCTGGATTTTAGGGGCCCTACGTCTAAGGAAAAGATAAAAAATGGAAAAAATGGAAGAAAGGGGACGAGTGCAAGAAAAAAAGAGGAGATAAAGCTAGTAAATAAAAAGGGAAAAGGGTTGAGGCTCCCAATTCACATTTTTGGTTATGAACTTATGACACTGCCCGTGTCTAATTCCTCTTTTTAACGTCGAACCTCTTCCACGTCAAATTTAGTCAAGTGCTGCATGCACTTTTATCTGAATATATGTAAAAAAAACTTACCAGTTTACAAATTTGCTGTTTTATTGCTAAAAGTCGGGGAATGAGCCTGACGCATGTAGGATAAGAAACGCCATAGCAAAACCCGTACCTTTACCTTTTACCTTTTTAAGGCAAAGCAGTATACCTCCAGTCGGGTACAGAACGTTGGATGTGTCTACTACTACTGCTGCTCCTACTACGCTGCTGCTCATTAGGCCTATAGGCCTACCTGGAAATCAGGGTTGGCTGTGGTAAACTTCGACTGACGTCATCTAATTGCCAAACCCTCAACCCGCATCTCCGTCAGATCTTGGTGATATTTGTTGTATTAGCCGAGGTATGGCCCATTTTGTCTTACATTTTGTTGCCATGGCAACAAGTGTCAGTTGGGTAAAATTCAGTTAGCAGCATTTAATGGCCATTTTCGAAAAATCCCCACAGATGCAAAAAATCTCACAGATATCTCTTACACAAGCGGAGTTATAGGGAATTTTGTCCCGACTTTCGTTGCCATGGCAACCGGGGTCGGTCGAGGGAAAATGCGATTGGCAGCATTCGATGGCCCGTCCAAGAAAACTCCCCTATAGGCGCATAAATCTCGCAAAACTTTTTTATACGCAAGCCGAGTTATAGCCAATTTTGTCTCAAATTTCGTTGCCGTGGCAACGGGGGTAGGTGGGGGAAAATGCGTTTGACAGCATTTGATTGCCCATACCCGAAATCCCCTTTACAGGCGCAAAAATCTTTCAAAAATCTCTTACGCAAGCCGAGTTATAGCCAATTTTGTCCCAAATTTCGTTGCCATGGCAACGGGGGTTAACAGGGGGTAAATATTAATGTCACCGTTAATTAGGCCGATCCTGAAAACCATATCCTAAAACCAAAAATTACGACTTTATCTTGCACACAACAGAAGTTGTGACAGTTTAAAGAATTTTTGAATTTTTCCCATAGGCACCATTGTAATTTTTTCGAATCTTTCGAATAAATAAGTCAAAAATTAAATTTTTACTTTGTAATATTAAACAAGCACTTCCTTGCGCAGAACCGCATCATTTGACGTATTAAGCGTAAAAATCAGTTTAACGGACTCGCCTGTAGGCGAGTTGAAGAACCAAAAAAGTGTACCGGTAGTAAATTTCGAACAAGAGGGGTGTATATTTCACCTATACGGGGAGCAGAAACTCCTGGGCGGATTGAGCCCAAATTTTTTGGTGGTAGGGGTCTACGACATAATCGCGCAATTCAAATATAGTGACGATCGGTTCAGGGTTTTTTGGTTGGCTGAGGGTCAAAGTTTGCCTTTTCCCATAGACTTTGAAGGTCGTCCTTACAACAATCACACTATCGTGTGAGGTGTGATGATAGCAAGATGACGGCGTCTGTGTACCCTGGACGTTTGCACACAAAAAATTCCAAAAGGTGAGAAGAGGTGTGTATTACCAATTTGCCACTGACTGTTCAGGTAATGTGCGTTTTCTACATTTATTAATAAAATGCTGCGTGTTATTGTATTGCTACAGATAGCAGTAGCAGCGTCAGCACCACTACAGGTACCGCTGCCACTACAGGTGTACTCTCGCCTCTGCCAGGTGCGACGATTACACACCAGTCAAGTACAACTGACAACAGTAGCGGCTTGACAGTACCATTACAACAGTCTGATACTGCACCCGATACACTCCACGACAGGATAGCAACCACAGGCCGCGATGTTAGCAGCGATCAAGTCTAGAATTATATTGTACACCGTGTCCCAAAAAATGTGCGAGTGTTAATTGTTGGACAACTCCGTAAAACGTCGGCAGATTATAATAATTAGCGGCATGCAACACCGTAAAGAATTATTCATTGTTGTAAGCGGCCAAACTACGACTGTTGCATTTCACAAGGTAGTGTAGCAACAGTGATCAGGTGACTTAGGCAAAACTGTTGTCATTTACGTCAAGTTTCTTTGTGATGTTGCATGATAAAAATTACTAAAATCGGTGAAAGTTTAAGGTTAGGAGCGTGCACAGTGCATAGTCTACATACACCGTGTCTGGAAAAAACACATCCCGAACATTAACGACTGTCACTCGAAGAAGGGTTTATTAATTTTAATAATTTTTGGTACTAATATTTTTGGCACAAATGGTCATCAAATGACCGGCCATTTTACCACCTCACTTAATGTATGCTTCTGCACTACCTGGAAAACGAAAACAAACCATATGTGCATTGAAATAAAAAAAACTTCAATAAGTTTTGTATCTTTGGACCTGTGTCCCCTAACAGCCAGTCGAATACAATGTTTGACTGTCGTGCAGCACCCTGTCAACCAGATGATCTTCAAGAATGTTGATGAATTCAAAAAGTGACTGGTGAAGTCTGGATTGGTCTGGAGCAGAACATCGTTGACACTGCTGTCAACGAAATGAGAAACCATCTCTGTGCCTGTGATCACGTAATGGGCTGACACTTTGAACATTTTTTACCGTAGCCAGTTGAAAAACGGACAATTGGATGAACTCTCAGCCCAAGTGACAGAAATGTAGAAAAATGTGTTTTGTGTCTTATTTTGGTTAAGTAATAATGCTCCTTTGGACAAAAATACAATATTTTGTTAATTCTGTTTTCCCCAGGTAGTGCAGAAACAGACATTGGGTACGGTGTAAAACTAAACAGTCGTTTGATGGCCAGATGTGTCGGAAATATTTTTGTCAAAAATTATTAAAATCTGTTAATTCTACTTTTAGCTACAATCGAAAATGTCCAGGATGTTTTTTCGGACAAGGTGTACACACACTGTGCAGCTCTGTCTGTCGAAATCATGTCAGAAATTTTTAATCGTCTTTCGGAAAATTGCAATCTCCTGCTCCATCTACTTTTTTTCATCAACGACGCTGCGGTCCACTAGCAGCTAAAGAGCTCACATTGCACCTGCAACAGAAGCAAAAGTCCTCACATGACAAAATCGTGGATATTGTTTGGTCTCCCCATGGGTCACAAAAGCTGGTGCTGCCAAATGATAAACGTCTCCGCATATTTTTATACAGTGTACACTGGATGTCTTTGTCGTAATGTGGCATGCATACATACAGTCGTCAGTCATGCGAGCCATTGTATTTGTCTCCTCAGTAGATTTTTGCAGTCATGGCGTCGCTCTTGCAGCGCAATCGATTCCACCTATTGCTACATATTTGTGCGTATAACGTGGTCTGTCTGTCTGTCACACTCGTCCATGCACTCTGCTTTAAAATGTTCCACAGATTTAGATATCATTCAGCAGTTGTACTTGTGGGGATACGTTGTGTTAAATGTGGTCTCTGGCCCCCAGATGAGCGGAAAATTTGGGGATCGAACCTCCAGCCTAAGCATGCAAGTTGTTTTACGATTCACCAGATGACAGCATCGGTCAGGGATTCCGCCCCTTGCCAAATTACTTTCTCTTTGTTTTTAATGTTATCATCGTTTCGTTACGATCAGATAACAAAATTAATAGTGACATTTTGCCAGCCGAAAAACACAAACATGGAGAGATAGTTAAAGTTCGTTGAATTGAGATACTGTTTAATACAGGATGGATTAGGGTTATTTTGAATTTTAAATACTTTATATCTTGTAAGAGGCATAATCGCTATTATATTCATTTTTATTCACCTTAACCACGTAGCAGAATTCAGTAACAGGTAATAAAATTTTTGTAGCCTAATTTGGCAGTAATTAAGCACATTGTTATTTTATTATTTTAAAAATTTTATCCACGAACGAATCTTGACATAGCGTGTTTTTTTTTATTTCTTTTCTTAGGCCTATTTTTTCATAGCTTTGCTTCAGCTTGCAATGGGGCTATATCTTCCGATAAATTGTGTGTTTTCTTTGAGAACTGTTTTACGTCGAATTTTTCTATCAAGCTTCGGAAAGTGTCAAACTGTCGAGCGTTTTTCTTCATTTTGTAACTTTTGCTGCAGCGGCAGAATATGTACGTTATTCGCATTTCTAGACGTTTTGTGTCTTTATTGTCACATTTCCATCCATACGATCGTCGGTTTAACGGATTACAAAATAACAAATCAATAAAATAACACATTATGAGCTTGTTTTATGGCTGCCAAATTATCATTAGTAGGGCCTAAGCATTAAGCATTAGGCAATAGGTTATAACAAATTAGAGCTAACGTATTTTATTCAACGTTTTTAAACGTATTTTTATTCATGTTACGTTTTTAACGTTTTAAACGTTTTTTCGAGAAGCGTTTTTTTCCATCTATGGTAGGTGCAGCTCGATCAATCGTTTTAGTTACTAGCGCGCTGTGGGCGACGAGATGATGACGTCACGTCACGTCACACGTCAGTTGAGAAAGATCAAAGGATTGTGCCGCCATGGCACGCACCGTGTGTTGATGCGTTATTGGTGTCATGTCAAACTGTTGCTCTCAACGCCGCAGTCATGGGCGCAGGAGCCGGCAGGGCGAGGGGGCGGCCGTCCCCCCAGATTCGGGCAAAACGCGGTGAAAAGTTCGGGCAAAAAAAAGTTACAAAAAAATATAAAAAATACGCGACAGAGAAAACAAAAAAATTGTCCAACGTGTATACCTGGTACTGCAGAGCCGCTGCAAACTGGATAAAAAAATTCCTTAGTTCTCAAATTTGAAACTTCCGATTGCAGCAAGACTTTTTGAACCTAGGAAGTCAAAACTCACACAGTTGAAATCGACGTTTTATGCTAAAAATTCCGTACGCAGGTTGTCTTGCTCTATCTCCATTCTCTAGCCATTTCGTAGCAATTCACTTCTAAAGTGTGCGCCGCAACGGGAAAATCGAAAAAAAATCTGTAAAAATTGTAATATTAAAAAATTCAAAATCGTTTAAGGTCATCAATGTTGGTACTTTTTGAAAGCCCGTCAGCAGTTTTGATTAAGGCAAGCCTAAAGTCTATGTCTATTTGCAACCGTTTTCACGCTAGACGAGCCAACAGCGGTAAAATAACGACTTTTAGGGATTACCCGTCTTTGATGCCCGCAGTCGCAGGTTTCCTTGAAGAAAGGTTGGCGACTTGGACTGTTGAAATCTACGTTTAATGATGATAATAAGTTTCATAATGCAAATTCTTCTGGCTTAACTCTAGTGATTTCGGCGCAATTCACTCTTGACGTGAAAGTCACAGACCGAAATCGCAAAAATAAAACTTAATAAAACCTTTTTTGCTGTTCAAGGTCATCCAAGGTTATTGCTTTCGGTACCAAACGAAAGCGCGTGTAGAACTTCCTATTAGCGATAAATAGTAATCTTGGTCTTCTCACACCGTTTTTGAGATACGGCGACTTAGGACCTATTGGTTAAAAATCACGAATTTTCTACCCCCTCCCCCTTTATTTAGCTCTCTTGGTTGGGATGATCCAGTTCGAATTTTTAGATAAGCTTTACGGGTCCCTGAACTAGAGTCTTTTACGAAGCTTAGGTGAAGGTTTCGTGATCTACCCTGCACTGTTTTGATACAATTGCAGAGTGTGACGGACGGACGGACGGACAGGCGGAGGAAGAGACAGTCGCCTCCACGAAGCATTGTCAGTAGTGTAGCTATCTACAAGTAGCGGGACACTCAAAGCGTGCACTTTTTGCGGAAAATTTTTGATTTTTTGGCGTCAACTTGGTGTGTTTGGGTGCATTTTACACTATTTCGAGAAAAAATAGCTTAAAGTCCTACACTAGATGATCGCCATTTTGATCCCCTGAGAGGCCATTTCCCCCATTGCCCCCTATAGCCATTCCATGACTGAAAAATATTTGCAGGGCCGGATCATACGTGAGGCTGATGAGGCCTCAGGGGCCGGGCCCGAACAGCGCACCCCGAAATTTGTAGGCAGTTGCGGTCTGCTAATTCTAGACTAAAACTTTTGCAAATTCTCCGTAGAACACTTCAATTTTATCTGCTCGCTTCGCTCGCAGATTGTCTGTATCTCCACTTTTAAATTTGTTCCGCCGCTCTTGTTTGCTTTTATTGTTTAAGCAAAAAACGGTAGCAGTACAAAAATAGCTAAAATAAAGTCAATATTACAAATATCTGTATGAGGGACCCTCAGTCGCTCTCAAGCCTCAGGGTCCGAAGGGACCATGATCTGGCTCTGAATATTCGGGCAAGTTGCTTTCTCTGCCCCCTAAGTGAAAGAGTCCTCCTACGCCTACGGTCGCAGTAAATATGATCCAACTATTTGTCGGCAGCGTCGCATCGCCTAACAGTATAGGCCTACCTATGGCCTACCGACAAGTGGCAACAGATAGGCCTAGCAGTGATGAGCAACTAACTAAAAAAATAACTAAACTAACTGCTTTGGCAATATAGCTAACTAAAATAATAATTTTAATTGAATTTGTTTCAACAAAATATGCTACAATTTTGAGGTATATCGGCGCAACATTGTTGAAAAATTCAACTGTTCATAAACCGATTGGCTACAATGTAAACTGTCAATTTAAGAAAAAATCTAAATAGTTTAAAACACGTCAAGAGTAGTGATACATGTACAAAGAAATCGCTGTCTACATTTATACATTAATTTTTATTTATCCTTGTGATAGTTGCTACGGTTGGGTCCAATGATATCTTAAAGTCAAAAATTATTGTACAAGAACTACAATTAAATAATTAAACTATTATTTTAAATCAAACAATTTAGTTGCCAACTAAGCGTTAACTAATCAAACTGCAGTCTTAAATAAACTACTTTGTTGTGACTAAACTATTAATCTAACAAAAAAAATAAAATAAATTCGCGGTGACTATTTGTCCGGCAACCGGCCAAATAGCCTGCAGGCTTGACAGTTAGGCAATGTGATGGTGAGTGATATCTTCTTTTTATGATTTTTGCTGTTTTCGATGTGTCAGTCATTGTATGTCGCCGTTAACAAGTGGATAAACTAATGTTTTATACATTTATTATACATTACAGGCTCAGCTATAATGTTTCCAGAAATGTAATTATGCCATTGGTTTGCACCAAAGAAATACGTGAATAGGCCTAGCCTAAGTAAAAGCGCACTTGTTCAAGACAGCTGTGGTATTGAGTGATTATCGCGACTTAAGAGAGTGAGTGAGGTGAAAAATTAATGCCCGTGACATAATTGCAATCCTTTTGCCATCTTTATTCTAAAAATGACTACAGTTGGTGGAACTGGTGGGAACCCATCTACGGAGCGTCACCTGCCACATGGCAGGTAACGTTCACGGGATCACACGACGCTACGAATATATTGCAAGTAAGCCTATCGAACGACACACGCTAAATTTTACTTCGATGTATCAGGCCTCTGAGGCCTACTGAAACGGCGTTCGGGCTATTTCAGTTATTCAGTAGTCTACATCTGGAGAGATCTGGAGAATTTGCTATAACTAGACCGTGTTTCAAAAATGTTTTGTCATAACTGTGTCAAAGTTCTACCAATACTGATAAAATTTGCAAAAATCTTTCTTTCCCCTGTCTTTCCACCCCATTTAACACAATGTGTCACATTGAAACCCACGTGCGCACGATGACAGACATAGTACTACGATGCAGACAGATTGTGTAGCCACATGTGTAATCGCTTGCGCTGCAAAAGGCGATTCGCTTAATAATTCTGCCGGCCAAATTTGGCCAATATTTTGTCAGTATCGATCGACACACATTAAATTTTTTGGAGAATTACTGAAGCCGAGCTACTTTTGGAGATTTTGAGAATTTGCTCCGCGGAGGCAAAATGTGGGCTCCGAGCCATGTCTCATAATAATAATAATAATAATAATAATCTGACTTGTAAAGCGCCAGTATGTGCTAAAAAGACTTCAGTGGCGCTGGCGGACAGAAC
>Ga0209671_1007365_pt1 | contig 11414 bp, 5 predicted proteins | sample WorMetHERISLAND2_2_FD_187401 | JGI IMG/M metagenome (GOLD analysis project Ga0209671, IMG submission 187401) | Marine gutless worms symbiont microbial communities from Max Planck institute for Marine Microbiology, Germany - Olavius geniculatus... | ecosystem: Host-associated > Annelida >...
GTTACATCCCGAGATGGTTTACCTGCCCACAGGCAGTCACCCATCGCAGTATTAACCGGGCCCGGCGTACAGTAACTTCGCTGATTGGATCAGACGCGTTACCACTATACCACGCCTACCACCAAGCTTTTTTATAAGTAATTCAGGGTCGTCAAATTTCACTGGCAGCTGCAAGTTGCATACTCAGTGTGATTACAGTGTGGTAGTTGTTTGTGCATGTTGTGATAAAACATCGTTGCAGTTGTAGTTGTTGTAGTAGTTGTGCCTATACAGTGAGTGAACTCATTGGCCAACGTACATACAGATTTCTGTTGAAGCGCACTTGGCCAGACAGTTTATTGTGCAAGGTCTGCCATTTGCACTGTTGCAGTGGTGTGGTTTACATAACTGCTGTTGGATTGTTTAATGTGTAGGCCTATTATCTGAGATTTTAGTGGCTTTCTGTGCGTGCGTGTGTGTTTGCATTTTGTTGTTGTCTCCGCCAAGGTGAACGTAGTGAACATTGGAGGAGATTAAGAGTTTGGTCGTCCTGTCCTTCTGTGTGTACATGATGACTCATAATGGCAATGACGTCATTGCACACTATAGCACAAGCAGCAATGCCAGCTGTTACTTTTCCCTCTCTTTCCCCTGCAGCGAAGCCTCTCTTCCTTCTCCCTCTCCTTTTCTTGTTGTAGGGTGTAGTTGTAGCTGTAGGTATAGTAGTTGTTGTAGGTGTAGTGGACTAGTGGTAGTGCTATGTAGTAGTAGTAGTAGTAATGTTTAAATTACTTCACTTGGCGGAGATATGCACTCTCACGAACGCCTTCTAGTTGTTTTTGTTTTGTTGCTGTCGAGTAAAGTTGATTAGTTGTCGCTGTGCTGTTACAGAAGTCAGCGATGCAAGTGGTGCGTACAATCGGGCGAGCATTTGACGTGTGTCATCAACTGATACAGCAACAGCAGACAGCGTCAGCAGTCAAGTCATCAGCCGATCAACTGCACACCGCCAACACTGCTACTACTACTAGTGCTGCTGCTGCTGATGATGATGATGATGTTAATGCTACTGCTGAGAATGATGATCTCAATCTCATACTAGATGCTGTCCAGCCAGAGACCAAAGGTGTCGGCTTTTGCTGTGGCTTAATTACCTTCTCTCCTTACTAGTTTGAAATTGATGAAATTACTAGGCATATTGCTAACCTGCGAAACGTAGCCCAAATTTCAGAGAAAAAATTTAGATTTTGTCATGGATTTTCACACTTGGGTCGAGTCGAGTTTCAAGTTTTGTGTTTTAAACTGTAAACTGAAGTTTAACTCTAACTCTATACACTAACATTAACCCCAATCATAATTCTAACCTTGACTATAACGAGGTACCTCCACTTGACAATTTTTGCTTTAAGACATCTAAGGCTTAACTCAAGACTCCTCTGTTTATTGTTTCTTTTCCATAGCTTACTGTAAAGTAACTGTTGTGCCATAGACATTTTTCACATTAAATTTTATTGTATTATATTGTCAGGGGCGTCCATCCCCTCTCAGCGCCAGGAGGCAACCTTCCCCCCAACTCTGACACCCTCCCCTTTGCCTTCTCCCCTTAATTGTTTTCGTCCTTTTTCGTTATCTCCCTTCTCGTTGCCCTTCTCCCTCCTTTTTATGCGCGAAAGCAGCTACTGCTTTCAGCACGTTTTAGCCATCGCAATTCTGTCCATCTGTCTGTCTGTCTGTCACACGGGGGGATCAGTCAAAAACGGTGCAAGCTAGGATCACCAAGTCTTCACCGTTGGCTGCCTGGAAGACCCTAGTTTCAGGAACCGTAAAGCTTTTCCATAAATTCAAAAGGGGTCACCCCGGAGGGTGAGCAAAATTTGCAATTTTTGGCCAATAAGTCGCTGTATCTCAGTAACGGTGCGAGATAGGGCTTAGGTTACTATTAATCACTAATAGGAAGTTGTACACTGGCTCTCGATTGGCGCCGAATTCAGTGACATTGAATGATCTTGAACGCCAAAATAGGGGGTTTATGGATTTTTTGGCGATTTCTGGCTGCGACACTAGTCTGTATCTTTCACAAGGTGGCGCCACAGAACTATTGTTATGCGATCCAGATATAGAATTTGGTATTTGTATATTAACTTAGCACGAACGCCTTAATTTTCAGCTAAACTACTGAACTGGAACTGCTATAGGCTATCGCGCATCTCGTAAGCATTAGCTCAAATATCTTGTTTTCAGTGGCATAGTCAAAACGTGTATTGGGACATTGTTCTTTTCCCTTTTTTCCTTTTCCCTTTCGTTCCTCCTGTTTTTCTTTTTTTTCTTGCCCTTTCTCTGTTTTCCCCCTTTTTTGTTAGAACTAAGACCCCTGAAATGCAGCTATGAGGTCTGAGGGTGCGCTGTGAGTTCCCTCAGCTGGGTCTGGGGCGGAGCCGCAGCCAAAATCGAATCTGGTGCATTTTAGCTTTAAAAGACGAGATCTGTTGGCAATAATTGTTATTATTTTCCATAGAATATACTGATCAATTTGGCAAATTTAGTGCAGTTTAAACCATAAATGTTAAAAAACATTTTCCACACCTTTGTTGTTTTTGCCACGTTTTTACTTTTAACTTTTTTTTTCTTTTAAGACGTTTATTGACAATATTATCAATCACTTCGAAGAGAACATTTGAGACCATCACAGAAACGGACAGTGGTGTACTTTACTTAATTGGATTACGAATAGGCTTCTTGGTCTTATGACCCACGCTGAAAGTGAAATTGAATACAGAAGATTTCTTTGTCTTTAATTTCCGCTATACTGCACCTACAACATTTGGCACTAAACAATAGGTTGAATAAACTAGGGCTAGCGTTTTTATTCAACTTTTTACAAAGTTTTAAAATTTTTGTACGATTTTTTACGTTTTTAACGGTTTTTAATTTTTTTGAAACGTTTTTTCATGGTTTAAACGTATGCTTATGTCTTGTCTGGAGGATTGGGGGGGCTAAATCTCGTCCCCTTGTCTACGCCACTGCCCTTTCCTTCCCTTTCCTCTTTTTTCTTTTATTCTGCCCATTTACCTTGAAAGTGAGATTTCTTGAATCCAGCTAGGAGGTCTGAGGGAGCTCCCCTAGTGAGGTCTGCGGCGGAGCGGCAGCCGAAATTGAATTTGGTGCATTTTAGTGTTAAATATGACATATGGTGGGAACGATTTCACTTATTTTGCAAAGAATTAACTCACCAAATTCAGTGCAGTTTAAGCAGTATAAGCAAAAAAAGCATGGTGGTACCACAAATTTAACAAGAAATTTCAGCTAATGCTCACGAGACGCACGAAAGCCTATAGCAGTTTCTGTTCGCAAACTGTCAGTCTATCTCCAGTCATTTCGTCGCGACTTTTACGGGGGTACCGCTCGTTCACAGATTTCCTTGAACCTAGAAAATCAAGGCTTAGATCGTCGAAATCCATGTTCAATGTGAAAATTTCACGTGCAGCTTGTCCATGTCTATCTCAATTGGTTTCGGCGCAATTCGTTTTTGAAACGTGTCTCGCAGCCCGAAATCGCAAAAAAATCCATATTTTAGCGTTCAAGGTCATCCAGCGTCATTGAGTTCGGTGGCAATCGAGAGCCATTGTACGACCACTGGTGGTACGAATTCCTATTAGTGATTATTAGTAACCTAGGCCCTATCTCGCACCGTTACTGAGATACAGCGACTTATTGGCCAAAAATCGCAAATTTTGCCCTCCCCCATCTCATTTAGCACTCTCGTTCGGGGTGACTCCCTCCGAATTTATGGAAAAGCTCTACGGTTTCTGAATTTAGAGTCTTACAGGCAACCGAAGGTGAAAATTTGGTAATCCTAGCTTGCACCGTTTTTGACCCACCCGTGTGACGGACAGACGGACGGAGAGACGGACGGATAGAATTGCGATGGCTAAGACGTGCTAAAGCAGTGTTGCTGCTTTTGCGTGTAAAAATGAGGGCTACAAGTAATCTGCAAGCGAAGCGAGCAGGAAAAAATTGGAGTATTGCAGAAATGTCGCATTATGTGTTATGTGCATTTCTATATTTTAAGCAATTTGCCATGGAAAAAATCTTCCCCCCAGTTTTTAATTTTTTACTTTTTCATCAACTTTTTCCAGGAGGCATTTACCTCTAACGACGGTCAATGGAGTATGTAAAGGTAAAGGTGCCATACCCTAACTGGGGCGTAGGCGGGGTGCTCATCTCCCTTCCTTAGGCCTTTGAGCCCGTAGGTGGATAAACCACTTAAGTCCGTGATGCAAGGCCAGTGCGACGCCAGACCTACGGTTACCTTACCAGTCGCGGGGCATCTCCACCCTATGGCCGGTACCAAATTGTACTGTTTGGTGACAGAGGCACATGTGTGTGAACAACTTGCCTAAGGTCGTTATCCGGCAGTGTCCCGGTGCGGAGTCGAACCTGCGCCCTGAGTGACCTCAGGATTACAAGTCCGGCACGTTACCGTTAGACTACCGAGCCACTTAGACGCCCCTGTGTATTGTTCAAATCACTAAGTACTGGTACTCGATGTTTAACGCATGGTCAAGTTTCGCAACGTAACCGTGCCTCGAACATCTAGTCCCGGAAATTAAGACTCGAAAATCAACTCAGCATTTTCCATCCTCATTGTCATGCATCTTTGTTTGACAGCGGGTGGTGACACAGCAGCGGTAGAGCTATCGGCCATAGAGTTGCCAGCAGTGACACAGTCAGCATCGAGCAGGCTGTTACAGCTGGAGGCTGGTACTCTGCTGGCCAACACTCCTGTAGGCGTGTACCGGCACCAGCTGCGTGCAGTCCGGGAGAGACTACGTCTGGAAGTGGCTCGGTCGGACCAATACTGCGCTGACGCTCAGCTCGCCAGAGACCAACTTAAGGCAGAGATTGATGCCAGGAATTCTATACAGGTAATTACAGGTTTAAAGCCTATAGCTTTCCATCTCAAAGCTACGGAGCGTCACCTGCCATATGGGATCACTTGCCATCTGATATAGGTGAATGCGCCCCCTTCAAACCCTGGCTGCCACACAGGCTAGTACTCAATTTACTTAGCCCAGAGGGATGGAAGGCATCGGTTATATGCCGAGAGGTGGTTTGCCTGTCCACAGAAAGTCACCCATCCATCACATGATACCATCCAGATCGGGAGTCGAACCAACGACCTCGCGATCACAAGCCAGCGTTTTAACTATCACACTCTCACTAACTCGTAAGCCGATGCTGGGTCTTTTATTCGGCTAGCCAGTGATGTCGTGGCAGGCAGTAGGGAAGGGCAATTTCTCTCTAAATTTTGGGCTATCGGAAAACGTTGTTTTCGTCAGAAATTTTTTTTCAAAAAATGCCAGAATTGGGGCTTAAAAGGGGAATTTGCCGACAAAATTTAAAATTAAAATTTTGATCGCATTCTATCCATTGACCGTTAACGTTAACAAATTTTCTGTTTGCTCTTTAGGCCTACTAATGTTGATGCTACAGCGCGTTAGAAACGTTCTGTTCTTCTTCATTTCTGGATCATTAGTTACATTTTGACAGTTAATGATGCTATACAAGTCTGCTTTCAAAGTGTGATGCCATGAACTTAGTGTGTTTGTGGTATTGTATTGTTAGCAAAGCTTGGTTTCTGTCGTCATCGATCGGCCTGTCGTCCGTCACACTGTTTAAACCGTTGGATGGATTCACATGCCATTTGGCAGCTACACTTGCGGGGTCACGTGACTGATTGTGTTAGGTGCACTTGTTTATTGTTAGGTGCATGGTTCATTAAGCGGCAGCATTGATTATCGATCTCACCTTTCACAAAATTACCGCAAGTCTTCAAATAGAAGTCCTGACTTCTATTAGTACAAGTTTTCTTGACTCCTGGCTTGTACTCGGCCCGGCATTTAGTCGGGATGCTGCTTCAGTTCGTACTTTTACGTTGTATTGTATCGAGTAACAAAGTACACTCCTACGGTCAGGAGTTTTCAATCCTCCGTGGGGGAAGGGGCGACGGGAATGGGGGCAAAGTGGGATAACTGGACCTTTAAGTGACCGTCATTCACCAGATGGCACCACAAAGCATTACACGCTGCGCTAAGGACCATACTGAAATAGCTTGCTGACAACCCAACCCCCTCCCTGACTCAGACTGCCCATGGGGGAAATGGGAACTTGGGAAGCAAGATGGGGCGCACATACCTAAGGCCTAAGGACTCAAACGCCGCAGTCGTGGTCCTCGACCGTGCAACACAGAAGGCGCCAGCGGGGTATGACAGACAGACGAACGGACAAACTTTTTGTGCGTTAAGGTAAAAGACGTACACGTGATGCTGTCGTGTGCAGAAGCAAGTGGCGGAGTTGTTGGTGCAGAATCAGCAGCTGCTGGAGTACATAGGTGAACTGGTGACCTGTCTTGGCCAAGCCAAGTCAATCTCACTCAACCATCTCGTCGGCTGCGCCGCCGCGCCGCAGGTAAACGCCAGTCTTACTTTGCACGAAGATTGCTGTTAAGCTGCTGAACTTGCGAGGAAGCAAAATGCAAGACTAAAATTTGTAAATTAATCCAGTTTGCGGCATCAAAATGTAATGCTGGAAATTGTGTCGTTTTTCGTGATTTAATTGTCACAGTGAATACTTTGAGTGTAATGTTTGCATCTCCTTGTCTGAATCAAATACAAGAATTTATTTAGGAGTGGCACAAAATTGCACAGCAACTTCGAGTTATCAAGAGGAAGGTTAGAATACTGAGTGATATTTGCAGTTAACGCTGATTTCATGCCATAACATTTTAATTAGGCCTACTCCGTTTTTATGGTTCTTAAGCTGTTAGCCGCATTTGTTGTGCCTGAGCACTTACTTCGCTTTTATCTTGACTTTATTGGTTGATTGATAGACAGACGGACGGACGACACATCGTACCATAAGCGTGACCGTTAGTATGGCAACGGTCAGCTAAAAATCGTGCTGTTTTCTGGTTCAGGTTGGCGCTGGTGCGATGTTGTTATCACCGAGTGTGTTAAGCGGCGTGTCTGTGTCAAGTCACGTGGAACAGCGCGACATCTCACCGGACAGCGGACATCGCGAACTGTCCTCAGACAGTCTGTCGACCAACGTTCAGTCAGACGCCAGCTGGCACTCAAACACTCAGGCAGACCCCAGCAGCTGGCACTCTGCGCTCGCCAGTACTACCTGCCAGCACGACCTGGTCTCACGGCTACGCGCTACGTCCTTGCTGTCGTCCAGTCCGTCCTATCCCGTCATTACATCGCGTCACCACGCCGGCAGCATGGTAACTTCGGTCCAGCGCGATACTTCACAGCTGGAAACTTCAAGCCTGGTCCAGCAGCTGAACTTAGCCGCAGTGAGCTCTCCTGCCCCAGTGGCAGATGTGTGTGGCAAGGTACTGAGGAACGCCGCGGTGGAAGGCAGTGCGGGTCTTGCGGCTGATAGCAGCAAAGGTTATTCACTGCAGAGCATCGCTTTGGACAAGTCTCTAGAACTGTCTTTGTCGTCTTCCCGTGATGACTCGCGCTTGTTTATCAATGAAGACAGCATGCTAGCAGGCTACGGCGACAGTTCGGTTTTCAGCAACCCAGAGTGATCTGAGCAACTATGTGTTAAAGCCAGGTTCCGCGATATTAGGGTTAAATTGCCTCTTCTAAAACGATCAGTCATTTTACACAGACCAATGCCAAGGCCAAGGTCATACCTACAGGTTTTAGGGGCCTAGCCAGCATCTACCCGAGTACCAAATGCGTATCATAGGCTAATGCATAAAAGTTGATGACTGGCCGGGCGAACAACGGACCTTATGAGACGCTAACGACGCAAGCCATGTGTCGCCAGCCAATCATGTCGTCGCCACTTGTCGTCAACAAACTGTCACCAGCCAAATGTGTGAAGCCAGTTGTGTTTAACGAGTTGTTGCTAGCATCTTGTCACCTGCTCACCTGTCGGGACACCGTGCTTACCATATGCTCAAAATTTATTCCCCCGACATAGCTATGAACTTAAAATTATTCAGGTTACATATTGTTGTTCATGCATATGGGGTCAATTTTTATTATGTATAAACACGAATATAACAAAACAAAGAAACAAGAACTACAAGTGACCAAAATATTTGCATGTGTCGTAACCCAAAAGAATTTGATTGGTTATCTGCCAATGTCAAATGTCAGGTCTCATACAAATTATTATTACCACTGGCGGAAGCGACAGCAGTATTGTTTTCAGCATTGTCGCTAATGGTTTTTCTTTGTCAACACAATAACTTGTGAACTGCTGCATTTAGCTTGATAAAATTTTGCATGAAAATGTCAAATTTCAAAAGTAGATGTATGTAGCACATTCTCGTAAAAACCTTTAATGTACCATATATTTTGAGAATCTTTAGAAGCGTATTAAATCTCAAGGTCATAGGTCATTGGTCAAGGTTACATGGTTTTTGTGTTTGTTTTTTTTGTGTACATGATGCTGTGGCTACCCGCGGGCAGTACTTAGTCTTGAGCAAGGCTTAACAGTTGTTGAGTATTAGTAACAAATTGTAATACATTTTGGCTTAAAACAGAGGTTGATTTTCAACATGTGTAACTTTTTTGAGGTACAGTGTAGTATGTGGATATTATGATTTGCCATTGAGCTTCGATGGTCTCTATTCTTATCTGATCTCATGCAGTCATTGTGCAAATATCGATTGACTAGATAGGTGTAATTGCCGTCGCAGTCATTTGTAATTAGTTTTGATAGTATAGATGGTATTTTGTGATGGTGTCGGGTTAGATTTGTATTAAGTGATGTGTAGGCTAGAACATCTGTGTAGTGTTTTCATTGTACGTGTGTTACGTTTTGTTTTTATTAGTTTTGTTTGTTTGTACTTTTTTACTTTTTATATGTGATGCTGTGGTCGTGTTCAGAAATCAGATATTATGCAGTTATAATCACACGTTTGCAGCATTGTTTTAGTGTTGTTTTGATTGAGTGAGTGATTGATTGATACTATTTATCAGGTGTTTTCAACGTTTTGCAAGCTTTTCACATTCCATATTGTGATGTATTTGCAGGGTGGTTCAAAATGATGATATTGCAAAATACCTAAAGGTGCAAATTGAATTGTTCTGGGGTTTGCAGGTCACCGAATAATTTTTATTATTTGTGCAACTGGGTGCCGTATAGAAATCTGCTGTGTTGCTCAGTTTTTACACAGGAGTTCTTGGAGGCATTTAATACCGGTTAATGTCACCAAATCACGAATATGTAATTATGATTGCAAAAATGCTGGAGATCATTAGAGCACACAAACATGTTTTAATGGCACTTAATGGTGACAAAGAAATGTTATATTCTTGCACATATTTCGTGATTTATGAATGCGGCAGTTGACTTTTGGACCATTTTATATCTGACATGGCTGTGTTGGTGTTTATAGTATGGCACTATATATAGTATTTTTTATATCTAAGCTTACAGTGAGTGTTAAGATGACGCAGTTAGTCGTTGTCCTGTTTCTTTTTACAGTGTGAAACTTTTTATTTTCGTGTGTGAAGTTTTGAGAATGACCAAGTTTTGCTTTGCGTTTTCATTTACAGCGCCACTGCTAATTTGTTTTCAGCTGGTTTCTAATGCCATTTATAGACCTAAGTCGCAATAGGTCTGCGAGCACCAGCTGTGAGTCATGTCATCAGTATTGTACATTTATTTTCAGTTGGTGAATTTCAAATCTCACTGTTCGTTATCTGTTTGAAACACTGTTCGGAAAATGCAATCAATAGATGACTGCTGTGTTGTTTGAACGTTTTCAATATTAAAGTAAACCTATTTATTTTTGTTAGTCAAGTGAAGACAGAATGTGTTTAAAAATTAGTTTGTTTTTGTCTTATACCACAGTTTCGTTTGATTCTAACGGATCGCTTCAGTCGAATAGTTTTTTTTTAAATTTCTATTTGTTACGTTTTAGTTGTGTTTGCTATTGAATTATTTGCACAGTTTATCGATGCGGCGTAAGTCCGTCAAACCGCATTGGGACAGTGTTCATCATATATATGCGTCTTAACTTTTGTTGGAAGACTCTTCAATGCTCGCTCATTTTGTCGAGTAACGTTTGGCATTTGGGGATTGTTTTATTCATCTGATTGCAGTCGTCAAGGATTGAGTGTGACGGTTTGCGGTCGGCGCCTTGCTTCAGTTACGCCAGACTTGACTTGACCTATTGACTTGACTGGATCACGTCTCCACTTTTTACGTGCGAAAGCAGATACTGCTGTATAGCGCGTTTTAGCCATCGCTATTCTGTCCGTCCGTCCATCTGTTCGTCACACGGGTGGATCAGTCAAAAACAGTGCAAGCTAGGATCACCAAACCTTTACCATCGGCTGCCTGAAAAACTCTTGTTTCAGGATCCGTAAAGCTTTTCCATAAATTCGAAAGGGGTCACTTCGAGCGAGGGCACTAAATGAGAGGGGGATAGGGAAAATTTGCGATTTTTAGCCAATAAGTCGCCGTATCTCTGAAATGGTGCAAGATAGGGCTGAGGTTACTATTAGTCACTAATAGGAAGTCGTACACGGGCTTTTGATTGACACCTAAAGCAATGACCTTGTATGACATTGAACACCAAAATAGAGGTTTTTATGAATTTTTAGGGCGATTTTTTGCTGTGAAACACATTTCAAAAGCGAATTGCGGCAAAATCAATAGAGATAGACATTGACAAGCTGCGTATGAAATTTTCAGCATTGAACGTAGATTTCGACGGTCCAAGTATCAATTTTCTACGTTCAAGGAAACCTGCGCACGAGGGCATCAAAAAGTGTTACTCCCGTAAAAGTCATTTTTACCGCTGTTGGCCAGTCTTTCATGAAAACGGTTGCAGATAGCATGGACATGCTGCCTATCACAACAAGCACTATAATGACGAGCTTTTTAGTCTTTTCAACATCGATGACTGACAGACCCTGAACTTCCAAAATAAGGGTTTTTTTATTTTTTGCAATCTTCAGCTGCGGCGCACACTTCAAGAGTGAATTGCGACGAAATGGCTGTAGGTAGACTAAGACAGTTTGCGAACAGAAACTGCTATATTAGGGCCTATAGGCTTTCAGTGGCGTAGACAAGGGGGACCCAAGCCCCCTAATCCTCCAGACAAAAATTAAGCATACGTTTAAACTGCACGAAAGTTGTCAATTCGATCAGTTTATTTGTGGAAAAATAATTAACACTGTTGCCACCAGATATTTTAAAAGGTAAAATGCACCAAATTTGATTTCGGTTGCAGCTCCGCCTCAGACCCCGCTGGGGGAGCTCACGGCGCTCCCGCAGACCTCCTAGCTGGATTTTGGGGGTCCTACTTCTAAGGAAAGCTAAGGGAGGGAAAGAGGGGAGGCAGAGGAACGGAGGGAAAGAGGTAAAAAGGAAGGAATAGGTAGGGGAAGGGACGAAAG
>Ga0209671_1007369_pt1 | contig 11411 bp, 11 predicted proteins | sample WorMetHERISLAND2_2_FD_187401 | JGI IMG/M metagenome (GOLD analysis project Ga0209671, IMG submission 187401) | Marine gutless worms symbiont microbial communities from Max Planck institute for Marine Microbiology, Germany - Olavius geniculatus... | ecosystem: Host-associated > Annelida >...
ACCGAGTTGCGACCGCCGAAGAAATTTTTGAATTTTTCTTTTTAAAATGGTGCATTCTGGTGTACTTTATATTTCTGAGCGACAGCGGGTCCCCCAAACGTCTCGGGACCCGGGGTAACTAACCCTCTCTACCCCACCCTCTAGATGGGCCTGCCGCCGAGTTAAGGCCCGAAAGGCCGAAAATGGAAGCCGATGGCCGATACTATGGCAAAGATCAACGCTCTCTCTGCTTGTATACTACGTTTGAGAGTTGCGACCGGCGACCAAAGATAAATTCTAAACGGCACGACGTACGGCCACGAAACTTTGCACGCAGATCCGTGTCGTACATGGCCTGGACATGGACTAAGTCAAGCTGTCGCTGAGGAGTCGTCCATTTGAGAAAATTTTACTTTTTCTAAAATTTTGCAGCCACGCCTCTTATGCCGCGGCAAAACTGTGCGCAGCGATTGGCTGTGACGAAATATATAGACGCATCATGAGCATCGTTGTACCTAGCGGCTACTCTGCAGCGATGTGCTACGCTGCAGCGTTGTGTATCGAGGCCGCAGGCTGAGTTGAGGCCTAAACAGCCGAAAATTGAGGCCGCAGGCCGATATCGAGGCCGCAGGCCAAGTTGAGACCTGAAGGGCCGAAAACGGACAGCAGTTCTTTTTCTTTTACCAGTAACTTTGTAAAATATTAAGAGATTAAGAATTATTTCACCTGCAACTGTAGCAACAAAATGAGCAACAAAGCAATCTTGAATAAGCTTATCATTACATATCTTCTGCTATGTGTGTCCAAGAAGTTGAGAAAAAAATGATCATTACATGCATTATATAGGGTGACACAAAAGGTCGTAAATGATTTTGATTTCCAATATAAGCCTGTTATTAACAGTAACCAGCAATAATTTTAGTCTAGTTGTGGGTATATTCAATGAAATTCTTCGTACAAAATTTCAGAGTTGTAGCTATTATACAGCATTTACAATACTTATTGAAATAACACCACCGTTAAAATTACATAACAATGGACTCATAAACGTTAACGTCAAGTGAGCCTGCTGTCCATGTCCACTGCACCTCTGTTAGTATGAAATAGTCTCTTCTTTATTCTTAATGAGTGTTTTCTGTTTGCTAAACATCAAACCGATAAGATTTTGAAGTGTTGACAGAGAAATCGATTCCCACGTTTTTCCGAGACTGTGTTTTAATGCTTGCAGTGACTGAAGTTTGGGTCGACATAAACAGCTGTTGCCACAATGCTCTAAACGTTCTCAATTGGGAGACATATCTTGTGAATAAGGCAGCCAGTCTTCGGGCGGAATGTAAAATTTAATATTTGCATTCAGCCGGGCGATTGTAGCCTTTGACGTGTGCGCATGAGCGTCATCCTGCTGAAACTTTTCTTCATGAGTTAAGTCGGTGCTGGTCTGCGCGACGTCACTGCTTTTTTGGGTAACTTCATTATGTTGGCTCGTATAAATCGAACTAGAAATAGACGGCTGTGATATTTTGCACACAATATTGTGTTAAACTTCCCTAAACGCTGATAGCAGTTTAATAATTATTTGACACTAATTAGTTTGCCATTTAAAATTGTTCACGACCTATCGTGTCACCCAATAGAATTATATCAAAAGCTTAACTGAAAACTTTTAACACACGGTGTAATGACATATGTGTATATAAAGCACTGCGACCATTGCATTCATATATATGGATTGAAAAGTTCAAACTATAGCTATAAGATTCCAAACTACATGTACTAATAAAAATGCAAATCTGAGTCCACATATAACCAATTATAAAACATGAAATGCAACATCTGATGAACAAATATCACATGATCCTTAAACAACAGCAAACTTGTAAAAGCTGATGCTTCACCTCCTTGACTCCACGGGCAAAGAAGGCACTAAATGGGGCGGAGTATGATGACTTCCCTGGGAAACGCCTTTAAGTAGGTAGCTATGTCTCCTCCTGAAAAAAGTTTTTAAAATTTTTGGAAAATAAAATGTTTGGGTGCACTTTTGGCACTGTTACAGTAAAATTAGCTCAAAGTCAGACAGTAGACAATTGTCATTCGTGGTCTACTAAAGGGAAAGCATGTGCTCCCAGTACCCTCTGTTGTTACCCAGTTCGTGTTACCCAGTTTGTGTTATATAGAGAAAGCCAAAAACTGGTCATTTACCTTACAGTTCGACTGAATTTCTGAAAAGGGAACAAGTTATGGTACTCATACTTTTTTTAGTCCACATGCCTTCTCTTTCAACATAACCAAAACATTCAAACTGAAACATAATGAAAAATAAACACAACTACAAATTTGGGGCAAAGCCCAATGTGCGTCTGCCCGGCACTCTAAGTCCGATTGGGGGGACAATTTAAGGGGCTCATATTCCTCTCGTAGCAAAGTCACGAGGCCAAAACTCCAACATATCAAAATACGCAGAACGCGCAGTGTCGACCTAGGGTAGGTAGACATTAGCCAACTAACCGTTGTCGTTAGTGGACCAAAGTTCACCAAATTTTTTTTTGTTCAATGCGGGAGAGAAGATAGTTGATAATGCCATTTACTGCTTGTTGATATCTCCATCCGTTCCAGAGATATTCGCGCTAAAATTTGAAAGATGTCCTTGATCGCGCCGAATTTTGGACATTTTTCGCTATCCCAAATTTTAAGTGGGCGGTGCACCGCAAAATTTGTATGCACATTATCAGCCCCACTCAGCACTACGTCACGTGGCAAAGTTTCATTAAGCTACTCCCTTTGGCCTGAAAGTTATAGTGGCTAAGTAGATACAATTAAGGCCAATTTTTGACCCCATTTTGAAAAAAATTGTAAAGAGGCCCCCATCCCCGTTCGGGAGTGCGCTAGCAAGACTTAGTAATTCTGTGGCGTGTGTAAATATTTGGTGGCGCAGTACCCCCAAGGGGCCGAAATATGGTCTTCCGAAAAAGTCGATTAGGGTAGATAGACATTAGCCAACTAACTGTTGTTGTTAGTGGACCAAAGTTCACCAAGTTTCTTATGTTCAACGCGGGAGGGAGGGTAGTTGATAACGCCATTTACCGCTTGTCGATATCTCCATCTGTTCCAAAGATATTCGCGCTAAAATTTGAAAGATGTCCTTAATCGTGCCGAATTTTAGACATTTTTCACTATCCCAAATTTTAAGGGGGCGGTGCACCGCAAAATTTGTATGCACACTATCAGCCCCACTTAGCACTACGTCACGTGGCAAAATTTCATTAGGCTACTCCCTTTGGCTTCAAAGTTATAGTAACTAATTCGCTACAATTAAGGCCAATTTTTGACCCCCCTTTGAAAAAAATTGTAAAGGGGGCCTGTCCCCGGTGGGGGGTGCGCCTAGTAAGATTTGGTCATTCTCTAGTGCATGTAAAAATTTGGAGGCGCAGCACCAGCTAGGAGCTGAAAGATGGTCTTCTGAAAAATGCACTTTGGGTGGGTACAATTCCACATCAAGATCTCCAAGGTTACTGGACCAACCTTCATCGGACTTGTTTCGCCTAACGCGGGAGGAATCACTGTCAAACGAGAAACTCACCGATTTTGAATATCTTCATCCCTTCCAGAGATATTCACCACCGAACTTTGAAGTCGACCGAAATTGGGCCAAATTTTGCATGTTTTTGGCCCCTAAAAATTTTTCGGGAGGCTCCCCCAAAATTTTGGACCGGGATTATAAAACTGAATGCAGCTCCAAGCATTGTGCAAAATTTCGCGCCGATCGGCCGACGGAACTTGGAGATTACGCGAGGAAAAAAATAAATTCCAGGAAAACATTAGCCATCCCAAAAACTATCGTTTCCGGGCGAACTACAAATATAAACCATATAAAAATAGACTCATCTAATCCATCGAGTGTAAGCTGCACACAGAATAAGTCACAGGTGCAGCCAAAAATTAAAGTTGAGGTGTGGTTCATACAAAGCCGGAGGCTCGAAGAGCAGAACATCGAGACCAAAGGCTGAAAGCGAGGATGGGGTTCTTAGAAGGGACTCAAGGTGAAGGGAGACCTTGGCATTGCCTCAGCTAACTTTATTTTCATCAGCTATGGGATCTGGAGAGTATTGTAAGCTCCCATAGCAAGATCCAGGGCAGAGCCCTGGCCCCAACATATTTTGGGCATGAAAGAACATTGAAATTGCACACAGTGGGTATAAATTTTGTTAGTTTTTCTTACACAAATTCGCATTAACAGTTGCCAACAGATTTGTGAAAATAAAGTTAAAGTGAAGAGGGGTCAGTTCTTCCCACCCCCACCGCTCCAGCACCTGGCTACATCACTTGAATAAATGCTGGTACGCCGTACTGGACATTAGGCCAAATGGTGCAAATTAAGTCCTGGCTACTCAGTGACCACATGTGGCTGAAAAAAAACATCACTATAACTTTGCACGTAAACTCTTCATCATTTTCTCGAGTTTCATGGCAATGCCAAGGTCTCCCTTCACCTTGAGTCGTCCAGACATGAATGCTGCAGTTGGACTCAGTTTGCCAGCAAACATTGCGATAAAGTCGTCACGACCCAGAGTCATTGTAACGTCTGCCGCAGGCTCCATAGTTGACTCAGAGGCATGGCCACAGGCGCCCGGCGCGGTCTTCAGGTCCACGAAATATTTACCGGCCTCTGCAATGCAGACAAACCAGGGCTATATGAACATGGTGGCCTCAATTTTGGGGCAAAAAATTTAAGAACTTTTCAAGAACTTACAGGTATGTTTTCCATTCATATTGCAGCAATGCTTTGCTAACGTACCACACTAGAAACAAAGGCAGTGGAACAAAAGTAGAGGTACAAATAATCTGCAAGCAAAGCAAGCAGATAAAAATTTGAACTGTTGCACGCAGAATTGTCTCAGTAACTTAAAAGATCTCCAACTTTCCGGAGGACGAGTAAATAATTTTCAGTCTGTGATAATTTAAATTTCAAGGACTTTCAAAGGCCTGTTACATCAAATTCCAAACTTTTCGAAACCATATCGCCTTTTCAATGTCTTTCCAGGTCCCGGAAAAATGGAAAAAAATTCTTTAAGACTCTCAAGAACTTTCCAGGCAGTGTGGCCACCTTGTATGAACATGAGCACATTAAATTCATAGAAATAAACCTTTATTAGCTAAAATGTTAATGCTACTGCCAGTATACCATGCAAAAGCAACAAAATAAACCATCAGATCTAAGAAGTAATACACATCAGAAAAGAATGATGGAAATTAATGAACATTACAATCAATGCCTCTCTCTTCCCCTTACCCTCCCCTTCCCATTCCCCCTTTTATACCCCTCAATTCCCTACTCCTTATTTCTCTCTGTTCCTTGCCCTTCTTCCCTTCCTCCCTACCCTTTCTGTGAGGGTGGCAAGCCATAAGTGGGGATAGAAACTGTGGAACTAGCGGGTTTGGGTGAAACCTGGTCACCAGACAAGTTTTGGTGCATTTTCAGCCCAAAGTGTGTGTCAGGCTACGGAGGTTGGCATTATTACAGGGCCGGCTCATGGTTGATAAATAACTTTTTAGAAAACTGACCGAACCTTTCAAGTCAAATAGAAACACGGCTTTGACACTGTTGATGACGTCATCGCTGATCATGGCCTGTATAGCAGAGAACGTCCTAGCCAGCTCAGTATCAGACCCGCTGACTGTAGCCTTAGAACTCTGTGCAATGCTCGAGGCATGGCTGCTATTATCAACATCAGCAGAGGCGCTATCTGACAGCTTGTGTATGCTTTCCGCTTCCGGACTGTCGATGAAGAAGTCCTGCATTAGCTTTGCATCTGCACAACATACAAAGGCTGCAATAGTGCAATGACCAACTACAGTGCAATGTATAAAAGTGGAGCATTCGCAGTGGTGTAGCAATGCTCTGAGAAACTCTGGTTCAACAGTAAGTTAAGGGCCCTCCGTTGCATGGCCAAAAAAGTTGACCCTTGAAGTCCAAAGAACTACGACTGTGGGAAGGGGACAGAGATCCTAGCAGTATACAGGGGGCCAGGAAAGCACTGTAAGCTTCCCCGATAGAGTCTGGGGTAAAACACAAACCACCAGGAGTTCATAATAAAATGTGGGTGATTTTTGTGTTTGCAGTGACCTTTCCTGCTATAGAAAAACGTAAGTGCACTGCACAAGTGTAGATCAATCATTTTCCTCATTGTTGTTACGCTGCAAGAGCCTATTTATTTTCTTGCCTCATTTTTCTGTTGCCCTGCTCAGAACCCTCAGTAGACCGAAGAGGCCCAGTTCATTGAACCACCTGAGCCCTTAACCAATAGCAACAACAACAACAACTACTACTATTACTACACACCTTCATCGTAGCTGTATTTCTTGAAGTCCACGACACCATTACGTCTCAGTAGGTCCTCATCAATATCAAAGTGCCCCGTGTATTCACTGCTGTCTGACGTCAGTACAATGTAAGCAGCATCAGCCATGATATCTGGCCTTCGACACTGGGACTTTATGGCTTCACTACCTGCTAGCATCTCCATTGCAGCTGTGTAGATTGCTACAACAACAACAACAACAACTAACTATTACACCATGTTCCGAAAAAAAACTGTGCTAGAATTGTTTTTGACATAACTTCGTGAATTTTTGCACCAACTTTGACACTTTTCGGCACAAAGATGGAAATAAGATAGCAATATGCGAGGTGTGTGCATTTTCCATCTCACCTGATCTGTGTCAGCACACTACCGTATTAAATGCAGATGTGTCTGCAGTGTACTCACTGCCCATAATTTCACTCCAGCCAAGCCTATCATTTAAATATGGCTCGAGTCTGCTTATAACATGCATTTGTCGCAGGCAGAACATAGCATCAATCGCGGTCAGGAAATAGGTATGTTTCATCACAATCTGGAGTTTATTATACACTCCAGAGTCTAGACCACGACAAAACGTACCAGCCACTAAGTCTCAGCAGTCTAACCAGTAGCTAGTCAAATGGCTTAGCTGTTTAAACCACCAAGCCAGCCGGTAAGACTTCAGACCAGTTGTTAAGGACTAACACACACTGGTTCTGGGAACTACAATGCTTGTGGTGGGTGTGGCCATGCACAAAGACCGTAATGAAAGGTATACATTGTCAACGGGTAGGAACAATAGAAAATCACAGAAACACGAAAATCTAATGCCGTGATTTTGCCAAAATGCCATGTTTTTAGCCAAAATGCCGTGATTTTGCATTTTTTACAAGAATGATTTGTTTTTAATCAGCATAGTTAAAGTTTATCAAGTAATTTTAATGGAAAATTATTTATTCTTGCCTCTGCTACCAAAGTCTGTGTGCTTTGTTACTTTCTGGCTCAATATGTTAAGCATGACATCCATCCTAAGAATATGTATTTTAATGCTTTGCAGCGATAAAATTTCACAAATGGAAACCTTCCACTGCATGTATTGATAGTCATCAATGCTGATGTTGAGTTTTATACACTGTATAATAGTCTACGGGCCCGTAATTTGACGCCGATTCGTTGCCGTGATTTTGGCAACTTTCGCCAAATTTGCCGTGTTTTTTGCCATGTTTTTCTGTGATTTTCTACTTTCCCCATTGACGGTTACCGGTTCGTGGCCATAGAGCGTTGACTGCAATGCCATCGGCTCTCAGTTCTTCTGACATTCCAAGAACACACAACGACATTCCATACTTTGCAATGCTGTACGCTGCACACACAAAACATAAACAGTATTCAGATAAATACTCAAAAAAACACAATATGTTTTATTAGAAAAACCCACTTAAAACCTGCTAAAAACCCATTAAATCTTAATCCAATTTTACTTTCTTGTTCCAATACTAATGAAATAACTCAGATGAATCACTTAACAGACTTTTCAGCCAAGGTTTAAACTAAGCCTTAAAAAATTCAACAAATAAGGTTTTTTCAACCCTGAAACTAAACCAAACTTATCTACATGATGTGTCAAGCATACAATTTGACTCAAAACTAAGGCACACAGTTACATGCAACGGCATCACTACATGTTAGCAATGACAGCCTATAGGACCATGCCAATGCCTTATCCATCACTGACCCTCTATGATGTACCATTTAGCCACATTACAAAACGTTACAGACACTGACAAACAGACAGACAGCCGACAAACAGATAGACAAAAAATTGTAGCATAAGTGTGACTGTTAGTACGGTTGGCTAAACAAAAATCGATATGATTCCTACCAACGTGATCTTTAAACCAGATGGGATTCATGTTCAACGGTGGACTGATGTTCAAGATGTGAGGATTTTTGCCATTCTTCAGATATGGAATGCAATATTTTGAGCTAGAACAAACAGACAAACCGAGATAATTAATTAAACATTGTTATTACGCAAATTTGAAACTGTGACAGTATCTCTGCTATTCGCTTCACTGAATGCATCACCCGACCAACTCAAAGCATGACAAGTGTTCCTGATCAGGAAAAACATCTTATCACCTATCTACTGCTCTGCCAGGAGAAATCAGAAACAGCATGCCAGTGTCATTTTCGTTAACCAAGAAATTCCAATAATAAAAAATCCATTTTTGACAACTAAAGCTAAAACCAAAAACAAGTGATACAAAAAATTCAATAAAATGCAAAACCCTCCTGGTGAACTGTAAGTAGACAAATGCAAGTTTTGGCTCGGAGGTTCAACCCTAAAATTTCCCCTTTCCTGGATGTCAGAGTTCCACATCTAACACAATCTGTCAAATGGTTCATATGTCATGCATAAATGCGACGAACGACAGCGAGATGACAGACAGAACACGTTACAAAACAACGTGAATGTCAGGATTATGCAAAATTGCTTGCACAGCAAACTGTAATTCTACCTAATAATAAATAAAACCAAACAATGCACTGCACTATAGTATACTTGAATAGCAAAAATGCACAGAGTAATATGTACCAGAGATATGTACCACGAACGTTGACCGACATCATAAGATCATATCTCTTCATGCTCGTATCAAGCGTGTTAGTCAGCTGAATGGCACTAGCATTGTTCACCAGTACATCAATTCCTCCAAATGTCTTGAGGGTTGAGTCAACAGCATTCTTTACTTGGTTCTCATCACGAATATCCACCACACATGGTAGACACTTGCCCCCAGATGCCTCAACTGTTCACGACGCATTCCATTCAGTACTAACTAACATCAGAGCTGGAGAAATTAACTATCATTCACATAATAAAATTTTTATTAATCTATGACTTTTTAGACTATGTTAGTTTTGTAAAAACTGAGCAAAATTCAAGATAAAATTTAAGCAAAAATTTACAAAATTGCATGCCATAGCAAAAATTCTGCAATTGTGTGCAAAAACATTTATGCACAAACTAATCTAATCTAATATAATCTAGAATGCATTGTATAGTGCATCCACGGAAGTCTCTAATGCACTAGAGTAGTGTTAGTGAGTCAATATTTGCAAAATAAAAATATTTTCAGATGTTGACTAAAACAATGAAATGAAAGGTCAGGGGATTTTAGATAGTCTGGCAGAGAGTTCCAGCAGGCTGGACTAACAACAATAAAAGCACGAGTGCCGTAGGTTGACAGTCTGCAGCATGGTACAACCAGGTTGCTGATTGTAGAGGACCGAAGCCCACCACGACGACTTGTTGATGCAGCGACAGGCGTACACAGCTCAACAAGGTACACTGGAGCCATACCGTGTAGACACTGGTAAACTGTTGCATCGACCTTCTGATGAAAAAACCTGGCAAATTCATCAGTGGTAAGTGTGCTGCTCCTTGTCGTCTTCGTGCATTTTGACTTACATAAAATCTAGTCTAAGGTATGTAACAGTTTCTTTGCGTCACTCTTGTTGTCAGTGATCAGCATCTGCCAGTGTTGTTGACATTTCTGTTCATAGAGCTGATGCATGGCCTTGACCTGCAGTGTCCATGCTAGCCCATCTAAGTCTGCCTGAGTTTGCTGGTATCTTCTCTCCAGCACTCTGAATCGCCTGCGGCTAGATCAACACTCTGCATCAAACCATGGGGTCAGTAGTCCACACTTGCAACGACATCTGATAACCGACATTTCCTTGTTGTATAGCTCAACATGCTCATTGGCTGATAAGTCAGCTGCATTCTCAGTAATATTCACCAGCTGTGAGATGGCACAGATCACTAGCAAACTCGGGCAGCAACATTTCCTTCCACTGACTACAAGACACCTTCTGCAAGATCACAAATTCTGATGGGACTAGGCTAGGCCACACAGAAATGACGCCTGCTTAGCTTCCAAAAAATCTATCACTTTTTGCAATCAAAGACCTCCTGTATTTTACTTTTCATTACAAACAAAATGCCTCTCACCCATACAGCAGAGTAAATGTAACAGATGCAACTGAAAAAATAACGATCAAAGCTATTGCAATATTTACATCACTGCACTATCCGTTATCTAGAGTAAACTTATTCTAAATATCCAACAACTTGTCACAGTGGCAAGACAAGTTCCTTGTAAATGAACTAAAAAAACAAAAACAATAGTATTATATCCAAAAAAACTTCTGTACGTACTTTCTTTAGCAGCGGTATAGATGGTTCCGGGAAGCTTCGGGTGTGGCTCTGCAGTTTTAGCAGCAATCACAACATTAGCACCATCACGAGCACACTTCAGTGCAATTGACTTGCCAATGCCACGGCTTGCACCAGTTATAAACACTGTCCGACCTGCCAAGGATCTGTAGACAATTTCATGCATATTACAGCTAAAATGCAGTGGTGGCACATGCTACAGTAATAACAATAAAATGCTATATTTTTTTATAAAGCAAGTAAAAACTATAATAGGCTAATACTTTTTCACGACAGTCTTCAACATTGGTTCATGTTTCAATGCTATCTTGTATCAATGCCTTCCCAAGAGTCATCATAAGATTTATGTGACAGAAACAAAATATCTAACATTTTAACTTCAGTCTTTAAAAATGATAAATACAAAAAAAATTTCTAAGACAAGCCCATGTCATCCACAATCTACAAAAACCTCAGCTTCTACTAGAGAACTAAGAACCGAAGTCTGTTGTCAAAGTTTAACTCCCCAAAATTAGAAATATCTACATGTACAGGTTAAGCTGCTGTTGTGGTAGCCTGGCACAAGCCATGTCTTCGAGAAAGAACATAATAATAGGTCGATATTTTGTATAAGGATATGGTAACTGAAATAATAATGGGCTAGTAGAATTTTGACTGAGCTCCATCAGTTGTTGCTTTCTCCATAGCCATGGCAATCCTTTTCGCGTTTTCGTCCAAGTCTTGTGATGCAGCAACTACAGAACGATTGCCTTGACAAGCCATCTCGGCAAAGTGCTAATGATGATCCTAACAGAAAGACTGAGGTCACAGATAGAAGAACACATGGCGGACGAACAAGCAGGATTTCGCAA
>Ga0209671_1007372_pt1 | contig 11408 bp, 8 predicted proteins | sample WorMetHERISLAND2_2_FD_187401 | JGI IMG/M metagenome (GOLD analysis project Ga0209671, IMG submission 187401) | Marine gutless worms symbiont microbial communities from Max Planck institute for Marine Microbiology, Germany - Olavius geniculatus... | ecosystem: Host-associated > Annelida >...
GTGTCCGGGGGGCAGGTGTCCGGGGGGGCAGATGTCCGGACACCGTGATGATCATAGGCGTAGCCAGAAATTGGAGTTGTTTCGTTGGGCGGTTGACATACAGGGTGAGCCTAAAATGGCACCTTTTTGTGCGTTTTATAACTTCACCAAATATTAGCCGATTTTCAAAATTTTTCACTGTCAGATTCAGGAGACACGCAACTGGTCAGTGGTGTCGCCGGCTTGAGTTTGTCGTCTGATATTTCACAAGGTAGTGTACCGACACACTCGAGGTGCGGTGGGATCTATAGTGACAGTCTTATTACAAATTGTTTCCTGATTCTGACAGTAGAGAATTTTGAAAATCGGTTAACATTTGATGTACAATAAATGGTGCCATTTTTGGCCCATTCTTTAGGGTGTGCACTGCAGTCTTAAGGTGCGTTTTCACTGAGCGCGTCAACGTGCGTTACGCCGCGCGCGTCACACGTCTTAACGCGAGCTAAGCACAAGGACCATCTCAATTGACTGTTCAGTTAAGCCCTACCTCACCCTAGAAAAGCGGATACATAACCAATTCAATGGCCCCCGCGTTTAGCGCGCGTTAACGCGCGTCACGCGCGTCACGCGCCGTACGGCGCGTTAACACGCGCAGTGAGAACGCACTTTTATAGTTGACAATCAAAATATGCATGCAACGGTCTAAAAATGACATTATGGCACAAGTCACGCCGAGTCGCTTCCTAAAAATGACGCAAAATTTATGCGTATCTTTAACGGTTAACTGAACTTTCTAAAGCTTTGTCTTCAAAAGGCAGTCGAAAGATTTGCAGAACTGTAGTTGCGTGGTGTGAGCGGTCGTCCCTATATTATCCTACCTTCACGCCAGTGATGACATTATGATTGCTATTTGCGCCCAGCTTTCAGGAATTGGATGATGACCTACTGATGCGGTGACTCGTTATACTGATAATGATAATGTCGATGACGGTTCAGTTCCTGTTTGGTTCATTTCGGGAAGTTATCGGCGTCGCGTTATTATATCGTACTCGGCTGCGCGGGTTGGCGGGTGGAAGCTTCCTGTGAAGGAAAGACGTCCGGCAAACGATCCACGCATTCTATGTCTAGACCTAGTTGATTGTCGGCGAATGCTCTAGGTATCGGGATGCGGGACGGACGGACCGGATGCTGAGTTGAGTTTGAGCTGGCCTGCATTGCATGCTGCACGCAGTTGATGTTGCTGGCAGTCGACGCTGAAGTCTGAACGCTTTACCGTTGCTATTGACCTGCTTCCGTGCCGCTCTCTTTTCAAATTGTACCGGAAGCAAGACGACACGCATGCGGCGGCACTGCGCAGTTTCCGCTGGCGCTGTTGCATGCAGGGAAGAGTTGGGTTGAGCGGCGGATTTCCGGCGCCGGGCGGGCGGCTGTTTCTGATGATGGCTGCACGTGTCAGCTAGAGCAACGGCCGAGATGTTATTGTGATATTGCGCGGGACGACCGACGATGCTTGTCGTGGTCTAAGTGGTTCTGTAGTAAGTGTTGTCGTGACACGTGACTTGATGACGTCACAGGCGTGTCCGTCCGGTCGTGCTGACCACTGACATTATACTTGCTTCTCTGTCTCTCTCTCTCTCTCTCTCTCTGTCTACGTCACTGCGTGTCACTCTGTCTCTGAATATCGGTAATAGACGATTGGGTTGTATACGCAATGTGATATGTTGCAGTACGGTAAGATGGCAATTTAAACTTTAATTTAGCAGGCTGACTAAAAAACTAAAGGTGTTTTAAACGCCTATAATTGGTTTGCGACATATGGTGCTATATAGCCTAAATCAGTTTTGACTGAAAGAAATGTATACGATGTGCACTGTGCAGTTATTATACTCGTACCTGTGTGCGTGTTATATACCTTTACTGATTGCAGGTAGTTACTGACTGTTGCACGCAACTGTTACAGGTGTGAAGATGGCTGCAGTATGTCGCGGCCGCTACAGTCTCTCCTCAACCGTGACGTCAATGTACTTCGACCAGTGACGTCATCTGTGACGTCACCAGTCACACGCTATCGCGACGAATCGCTTCCGACAGGTATGGCCTATAGATAACGATTGTTTGATTCATATTGGTTATTGAGCCAATGGGGATGTGTCAGTACTGTAACTTAACTTAGTAAACTCTGTTGAGCTGCGGAAGTTAACGATTAGCCACACGATTAATCGTGATAAATTTTCACTGATTAGTAAAATTAATAATAGCTAATAAAATTGTAATCGTTAAATTGTCGGTTAAATTCACTCCACTCAAATTCCACAGTAGACATCTATGATGACTAACGTCTGAAATCATCTCGATCGCCCCTTTCTCTACAGAACGCTAACATTCTACAACAAATACTTTTTGTTCAGTTATGTGTTATTTGCCTGTGCTGATTTTTTGGGTGAAAAAATGGCAAAATGTTGAACGGATTTATCGTTTTGTGGTCTAGAAAAAAAATCATTTTTATTGTGTAAGCTTATGTCGATGGTCGCTGCACTGCATACAGGGTGTATTGCATTTTTTGTTTTTTTTTGCAATTAATCATTAATGTTATATCGTTTTTTTCTCGGTAATTTGCCCGCCCGCTCAAAAGCATGAATTCTTATATAATGTCGGCGACTAGGCTGTGGCACAGATGCATTACAGGCGAGAAGACCGGGCGATTGACTTTGCCTGGCCCTTGCGGGCTTTTGCGGCATTGATGGGACGTTTAATGCGATTGTGTGTCATGTTAATGAGATGATATCCGACCAACGGACGGACGGAGGCGAGATCAGACCAGAGCAAGGCCATGAGCGGAAGTGGCGGTTTGTGTGAAGTGTTTGTTAGCGACCGGCCGTCATTTTAGTGGCGGGGAAATGATCACAATGGAGAGAGAGAGTTTGGGGAATGAGGACGCGCGTGATTAGTAAATAATGAACAGGATGGGACAGGCCACCCATACCACACGGGCCGGTGGCCGGCGGGCGTGGGCGATGTGCGGAAGTGAAGGTATAGCCCTACTAGGCTGACAGCTGACGCGCTGACTGACCGGATGTGGCCTGCTGCTGGTGGAAATGGCTCCGGCTGCATTAATAAGTCTCATTTCTTCCCGCCCATCTGTTTGCCGGATGTCGACCCATGGATTGGATGCACTTCTCCGTCCTCGTACTGAAATCCACGCACCAGTCTTTGGTCTTCATTTCCGCAGCAGCCTGCCTTCTTACAGAGGATGACGCAGTGAACGCTTGACTTGATGTTCTGCATGTTCATTGCAGACATACTTATTGTTTCTCAGCTGCTTTGTTTTGTCCACTAAATAAAGTGTGTTATAAACATACTAAACATACTAATTTTTTGTCGACAATTTTCTGATCTCCCCAGTGCGTTGCAGTGGTTGGCTACAGCCTGTATGATGGACGGGTGCCACCCGTGCTTGGGGTGGCACGGGATGGGTCATTGGCGATGGTGTATGGGAAAAAGGTCACCGGACAAAAAGCCACCAGACAAAAGGCCACCCGGACAAAAGTTTTCAAAGTGAACTTCACTTTTTGTAACACCGCGCCAAATGCGACAAATTAATTACAATGATTCTGTCACTTATTCGGCGAAAACTGATCCGGGCCTATATGAAGCACGTCAGCGCCGTATATGCATAGACACAGAACATTTTAGTTTTGTTCGCTGCTGCATGAGCCCTTATACACACGTGTCAGTGTCCACGTATGTGACAGATCCACGTGACTGGTCGCGGTCGGACGTCAACAACTGGCTGGAGTCGATGAGGTCGTCGTGCGACGTCATCGACGTCGACTCGGAGCGGTTCCTGATGAACGGCAAGGCTCTGTGTCTCATGACGCGCGACATGTTCGCGTACCGTGTGCCTCGTGGAGGTCTCGTCCTCTACGCAGACTTCCAGGCGAGGTTGTGCCGAGCAGTCGCCTTGACGCTGCACGCCAGCCTCGCCGTCGCATAGCTTCTGCGTTCAACATTATTGAATACTTTCCCAAACTCCACTATTTCGAACTGCTATCCATTTACTGGACGACAAGTGGCATACAACACGGTGTATAACAGTGCGTTATGCTGTGATGTAGTGATACACTGTGTTGTAGTGGTAAAGCGAATTTTTTGTTTAGTGGAACGCCTCCTAATTTCTATCCCATTTCTTAGAAGTATGCTTTCTTTAAGCCAACTAGAGGTTTGGTGGAGCACTGTATGCTCCCGCAGCGACATCCGGGACACAGTCTCAGTTGCAAGCGTATTTAGATTATTTGCACCCCGGAAACTGCATGTGATTTTGCCCCAAAAGTTCCGCGGTCAGTGTAGGCCTATGTATTTATTGTATTGCCAGGGTTGAACTCCTCTCGATGCAGATGTTTTCATGACTGACTCAGAACACATTGTCGCATTATGTATTGGGGGTCGAAATCATTTTTATACAGCGCACATACGATATAGAACGAACTCCGAACGCCAAAAAATTCAAAACTCCCGTAGCTGTTTTGCCAGAATTTGTTCAAAGCCCGTCCATGGTCAGACATTTTTGTTACGATTTAATAAACTGTTGTGAGTTCAACCCTACTCCCCTCCTTGAACTGCAAGAGTTCAAACGATGTGCAGCAAACCCTCAACCGACCGTTGACTGATGGAAGACTTTGACCTGTATGTCGACGGGAGCGCCGAAATCGCGAGAACTGACAACACGGCACCATGCAGATCGCAGGGGTGGACACTGCGAGACCCCACAAATTTGATGGTCTCGCGATGTCAGATCTCGCGATTTTAGTCGCCCCATGTCGACTTTGCCGTGTTCTTGTAATGTCAGATGATTATCGCTACATTGTAAAACAGTGTGAACAGATTGTTTTAAGTATCGTGTATTTATGCAACTAGTCCGTTTACTGCTGTCATAGGCTCGCGGCATTCATAATCAGCATCATCATCGTCATTATCATATCTGTACGTTACCATGACGAGTTCAGTTCGTTTCAGAGATGTTGTCTTGATCAACTTGACTATATGCAGTGTGAATCAAAAAATTTTATGGCATAACGTTGTCAAATTTGAAGATAACTGAATTAAACTTTGTAGTTTGGCGTAGATTTTAAACGCAAAATAGGCCTATGCGTGAAAATATTTCAGTCTTATAAAAATATATTTTAAAAAACGTCTAGGGCAGGCGGTGGGTAAAATTTTCGGACTCGCACTGTACAAGCGTGTGTTGTGTTCCTTTTCGTAACATGTTTGCTCACGTTATCTTTTCTGAGGTACATCTTGCGATTTGTCGCTGTAATTTAATGTAATTTAATGTAACGCAAGTAAGCTGTTCGTCATAATGTAATGTCAAGTGTGATTCATTTATTTTCATTAAAATATACAACTTGTAACGAACTTATCAAGCCAAAAGGGAACACGAACGCAATACATGCCGATCTATCTATTTATTTAAGAATTTTATCAATGCACACATAACAACGCTATTAAAAGCTTTAGAAATATGCATTAATGCATAGTGCACAGACTGAATGGCTTAGGCCTACACATGGCCAGCAGGGCTTAGAACAAAACACAGTAAAACTCAAACTGAAAATAGACAAATACATCATAAAATCATTGCCAAAAATGAGTACAATAGTATAGATGAAAATCTTTGAGTAAACTTTTACTTAGTTTACAAAGTCGAAGATTTTTGCAAGTTCTTTGAAAGTGATGCAGCAGCTTTGTTAAATGCGCACGTTTTTTCGTAGCTTTTTCGTTTAGCCTAACAGTATATTTTATGCACGATCGTTGTGGAAAAGGCATTTTTAAAAGATTCCTCAAGTCCTAATTCTCCCAAGTTCGACTTACGAATTTTAATAAATTACAGGTACCTAATCAGAGTTCGCACATAACAGTCTTGTTTAAACGACAATTAATGAATTATAGGCCTCACGAATTATCATTTACTTTTACGAAATATCTTAACGTATCTAATCAGAAAAGTCAACTCGCACTTAGCTAAAGCATTAAATTCACAGAAAGCGAGATTTTGGAATCATTTACTGTCTTTGGCATAACAGTCATCAGTAGAACGATGCAACTGCCGTTGAGTCTCGATACGTCAAAAGTTTTTTTTGTTCGCGGCGGCAAACAATGCAGTTCTTACGCTGCTTGTTGGAGAGTGAAGCAAATTGCGAACGACTGATTAAGCTTAATATCCAATGATTATATAATATTACTGTTTGCCGACAGTTTACCAGTTTAGACAAGAACGGAAGAAAACGGCAAAGTCCTTCCTGAGCCACAAGAAGCATCGCGGCCCATCCGTTTCCTTAGACCCAGCGAGACACCATTGTACACTGTGAGACCATTACGGCTATAGTGAGTTTGAGACTTATAGGGTGTCTACACGATCCAACAAACGTCCAGCAAACTTCCAGCAAATGTATTCAAAATACACGCGAATTGCTGGACGCTTGCTGGATCGTATAAACACCCCGTTAGACAAGAACGGCTTTGTGCAGATCGTCGACGTCGTCCAGGGCATCGTCCTCGGCCATGATAGAGTCCAGCTCGATGCTTTCGATCACATCATCACTGTCACTGTCAAACTCATCCGACTGATCGCCACACCGCACGTATAACGACAGCACAGTAGTGACAAGCCTGGCGTGAACGGCCCGCCAGATTTTGAGTGCCGCAGTCCTCAGCCGTCGGTCGTATTTGAGCGTGATAAACGGGCTTCTTATGCGGCCATCCTGATAAACCGCATTACAAATTTTGCCCGTCCGTCCATCTGCAGTGTCCGTCTGTCCCGTACGAATTTCTAACAGTCTCGGTTGCTGTGGTTCTCATTTTCAGTCGTAAATGAACGTAACTGGCTTCTTAATATGCAGCCGTCTTAATAGACCACATTACGGGTTTGCCCGTCAGTCCGTCCGTCTGTCCGGTATGTGTTTCTAACAATATATTGACTATACTGCTGCGGTCTTCAGTCGTCGGTCGTATACAAGCATGACGGGCAGGTGGCAGACAGGCCGCAGCACGACCATGACGTTCCCGAGTGAGTTCATGAGCACGAAGAAGACGTCAGCTGCTGCCATGTACTTGTCGACGGAGACCGCTTCGGAAAGACGCATTGCCAACAGCGTCGACTTGATGCAGTGCGTCAAGATGTGGACACCGCACGTGACTGAGACGACATCGGCCCAGCTACCCAGTGCAGCAGCTGTCGAACGACTACTCACGACCGAAGCCCCAAACTCCACTTAGGCCTACTTCTGTGTGTATGCTGTCTTGTCGAAAAACATCATGCGCAACGAGCTGCCCGGCAAATCCGCAACAAGTTGTACAACAAATGCACGTAAAATCAACGACGTATGCAACAGATCGACGACATCTTGACATGCATACAGCTCGTCGTGCGACTTTAAGTCCACAGCAGTTCGAAATGGCGGAGTTCGAGCTTAAACGAACGACTACTTACGACCACCGACTGATAGTCTCGTCTGAAGATGGCGTCGACAAGCCGCCGATAGCGGTAGAACAACGGCACGATCGGCGCGATGTAAACTACCACGGCGTACGCACAGTCGTAGCAGAGGTAATAGAACAGATCTTCACTTGCTGTCAGACCTACGGACAGCTGCCACTGGTCAAATAGAGGCACCGTGCACAGGGAACGATGACCGGCTACGTGTCTGTGCAGCAAGAGTCGAACCGGCGGCATATAGATCGCGAAGTAGTGAGTGAGTGAGTGAGTGAGTGAGTATATACGACGTAGGTATATAACGAAGCAAATCAGACTAACTCAGCCTGGCCATCCCTCCGTGAGAGAGTAAGTCTCATGTCCTACGCGACACACTACGGCGTAGGTCATTAATTTGAGGACGAATTTTTCCAGACAGATAGATCGCGAAGTAAAGTGCACCGGCGATGATCATGATTAGCAGCTGCGACAAAGGACATCGAATTCTACGTTGAGGAGAAACTTTGTGCCGCTCGTCTAGCAGCAGATGATGGACGTACGTAGCGATGATGTAGAGTATCCACGGCTGCACGTACTGCAGGAATCCAACCACGCCGGCCAGCGCGTTGAGCACGTCCAGCGACGTGACGAAGCTTTCCAAATAGTTGGGAAGCACATTCTATGGCACGGAAAATAGCAAAATGATACGGGGGAAAGTAACTGGGATTTTTCTCCATGTTGAGCACGTCCAGTGAGGTGATGGCGAAGACGGCGGCGACGTCGACGACGACCAACAGCAGCGTCAGCAGAAGAACGTCGACGATAACGGCGCAACATCGCAGGACGCGCCACGATGCCGGACACCGAGCGTCGCCGCCAGTAGGGGCCATCACCAGACCGTTGGCGACCAGGCCGAAGATGGCAACGGTCGGCAGTAGGCCGAGAAGCACGCTCTGGCCGAATCTCTGGGAAACCTGCTCAGCCAGACTCAACGTCGCTGGCGCTGTTGTGACTTTGGAGTCCGTTGTCATCGGGTCGGCGGTGGTCGTGGCAGGCGGCGAGTGCACGGAGTCGTTGTGTAGAGCTAGGAACAGATGTATCAGTGAAACGCGTCCGACACAACGCTCGTCGTCGTCGTCGACGAACCTTCGAACTCGACGCTCGTCTGCATTCGCCAGCGTCATCGCCGGCGTGACGTCATTCGTAATCACGACTGTAATCATGATTTTAATGTGCCTCCGTCGGCGTCAACGTGGGCCATGACGTGACGACATTCGTCCAGTTACCAGGAAACAGATCCAAGCAGATGTCATCCATCGTCGACATTGTCTGTATCAAAGTGTATACGTATCATGCTGAGAGCGCGCTATGGAAACTCTAGCCTACCAATAACTATTTTGATCTGATGTTTTATGCAAGCTAATGTTTTACTAACTTTGGATTTATTGTACATTTTCTATTGTCGATTGTCGCAACCTTATCAGGGCTACTATACTCGTACTGTAATAAACGACCCTTCACACATTTTTAGCCGACCGTACTTAAAAGGTAACGTCCAGTACTTGCTATAGCGCTTCTTACACGAGACGGACTCAAGACTATGAAGCGCTTTACAATCTTGGAAGTGGCAGCTGATTGGTATGAGCTAATAATACCGCAGTGCACTATGTGGCCATCCATTGTCCGCGTCAGCGAACAACTGGACCCGCGGTTTGCAGCAAGACATACCACCGCCCCAATCAGCTATAAACCTACACCCCGGAGCTTGTAAGCTACTACTCATTTCCCGTCCCACGGAGGGTAGGAGGCTGAGTTAGGTAACGGTCGAGCTATTGCCACGCTTGTCGTCTGTCCGTCCGTCTGTCTGTCGTCTGTCACGGATGTATTGTGGCTAAACGGTACGAGATATAGGGCCTAAGTTGCTATGAATTACTAATAGGAAGTAGCATATTGGCTTTAAAAAGACATTAAAGTCGATGATTTTGGATGACCTTGAAGGGCCATAACGCACTATAGTCTGCCAATCGTGCGGTATTGCGGCTAAACAGTAAGTCGTAGAGAATCAACGACGGTCTGTCTGTCCGTCTATAACGATATGGTTCACTGAATTCTGTGTCCTGATGGAATACAGAAAAGCGGCTGTTTTTTTTCCACATAAATGATGCAATTTTAAACAAAAAGTTGCACGTGTGCTTCTGATTGATACTCAAATCAGTGACCTTGAATGACCTTAAACATTTTAGAATTTACCGAGAAAATGGACGCACTGTCCGCGGCATAAATGGAGGCTTTCTCAGATTGTCGGAATGATTGCGGTACATATCGCGCACTTTCGCTGGGATGGCATGACTTTCTACGTTAACGTAAATTAAACCTATTTACAGATTGCGTAATTGCAAGATGTCGCGTGGTACGAGTGAATTGCTCAACAAGAGAAACGATCGAACAACTTTTAAAATGCTGACTAGGCCTAATCTATACGAGCAAATGAAAGAGACGATAGAGACATCAGTTATAGGCATAAATTACAGTCAATATCGAATACATTTACATCAAGGATAATGAACTCACCTGATTTCACGTCACTTGGTCAAACTGGCGAATGACAGCCTCTTCAGATCCAATAGCTGACAAAGTGTCTATAGGCCATATATATCGATACACAGGCTTGAGCCTCAAGGGGCGTAACTTTGCATCTATAATGGGGTAAAGTTCTAAGAGGAGTCTGGGGGGACGAAAGTCGAAAACCATCGGAAACTTGGGAACTGAAAGACGCTAGTTGAATATCTCTATAAACTTTGCTTCATTTAGGCTAATGCAGTTTCAACTTTTTTGCAGTTATACGATTTTGTACCTCAAACATTCGTACCTATTCGGGTAATTTCAGGTAATCCATGGCATATTTTATCAAAGTTGTGCAACAAAATGTGACGAATATCTCAGTGGAATAAACACATTACTCAGTTATCAAACTTACGCTATGCACAATTTATAAAAAAAATTACAACCACAGTTATTGTAATACGTAATTGCAATATTTCAGTGTTATGCAATTTTTCATTTTTCTTCAAATTCTTTAAGAAAGTTGGAATTAAAAACCCCACCCAATAATGTGAGGGCTGCAGGTTGCAACCCCCTCTATCCTCTAGACCTCTCCGCCGAATTATAGTACACCTCTCCCACGATATCGTTGCTCGTTCATAGGTCCACCATGTCTCGTTGGTAGGTCCAGCACCACCACTGACGCAATGTCTCGCGGGAGTCTGTGGCACAATGTTATCAGCGGCTGGCGACATGAGCCCTATACCCTATAGGCCTACACCGTAGTTTGGCATCATCCAAACAACAATCATCATTACCGGACAGCGACCATTCCAGCAGTGTAAACATTGGTCCATTAGGTCAGTATACTGCCTCGTATATTAGGCGGAGCCTATGTAGGCCTATTATAATAATTTACCATATCATCGTTTTCGGTTATATAGGGCCTACCTGTTTGAATCTGATTTAAGCTAATTTTTCCGTCGATCCGCGCGCGGTGTGTTGTACGTTCGACACCAAAAAAGTTTTCCAATTCGAACGAGCGACACACGAAAAAATACGAGCGTATATGATTTATGCAAATAGGTGATGACGTGATACAAATCCAAGGTCGAGTTGAAGGTCACGACTCACGAGTCTTCCAAGTTTTTTATGACGATGATCTTTTTTCGACTTTCTCTCTCGGGGTGCCTTTTACAATGGCAACTTAGTACTAAATTTTGTCCGAATGTTGTAGTCGAGTCCTGGGTATGATGTGGCAAATTGCGTAAAAACGCACGACACAAAATACTGCATTTCTGCGTACAACAGCTCCAATTTTTTTCTGCTCGCTTCGCTTGCAGATTACTTAATTGGGCCCCCTACTTTCAGGACCGTATTTAAGGGGGAGGTTAGCGTGTTCAAACACCCCCCCCCCCCC
>Ga0209671_1007373_pt1 | contig 11408 bp, 11 predicted proteins | sample WorMetHERISLAND2_2_FD_187401 | JGI IMG/M metagenome (GOLD analysis project Ga0209671, IMG submission 187401) | Marine gutless worms symbiont microbial communities from Max Planck institute for Marine Microbiology, Germany - Olavius geniculatus... | ecosystem: Host-associated > Annelida >...
TTCGTTACCATTGCTTTCAATGGGGCATAAGGGAAACCGCTGCAAAACCGAAGATGGTGCTGCCACCTAGCGAACAACATTGCCTTGGCGGAGGTGTGCGGGCTTTGACTGCTTTCTAACTAATAATAAAATTTGATAATATTACAAAAATTAACATTTAAACTGTGATGCTTGAGTTTCAGAAACACACATCAACAATACAGTCATCAAGTTTTGTTGAAAAAGACTGCCATTTAATGCAAATCACTAAGAACACATTCACTTGAAAATGAAAACAATGCAAGCTTGTTCGTAACTTTGATTGTCGTTGAAATTAATGACTTTTAACAATCAATCGAAGTCTCGTACATAATCATCCGTCACAACGTCACTAAGTTGCAGATTTCCAGCCACAAAGTATAAATAAAGCTAGCTGGTAACGACTACAATTTCATCAACAGTTAACTTTACAAAAATGAACTAAATTAATCATTAATTCCAATCAAAGCATTATCAGTGGTAAAGCCAAAGTAAATGCATTTTCTTGTTTAGCAAATATTTTCGTTATTAAGCTATAAGCTTTCACATATGCAGTGATGTACAAGTAGTGAGTATTTTTATAACCCAGTTTTGTAGACAAATTGTTCATATTTTATAGAAAAAGCAGATGATTAAGATGATTTCAGATACTTGTCATGATGTCATTGTATCAACTGTATAATGTATTATTGATGATGTGACTTAAATAAAAATTTTAATAATAAAAATTTTACCCATATTCATCGATCCCATATGAACAAAGAAATGTTTAATAATTTAACAAAGTTAAAACGAAAAACAATGCTAGAACAGCTGAGGTAGTTGACTAGCGCACAGCAATGGTTGCATCTGTGTATTCGCTCGCCGGCATCACGAAGAATTCTTCCAGCTTCCATTGCAGTGTCTCGAAGGTCGGTCTCTCCATTTCGTCCTTGGCCCAGCAATCCAGCATTATCTCATACAACGCCTGTGGACAGCTTGGAGGACACGGCATCCGATAACCATGCTCCACCTGGTGCAGCACTTCCGCATTTGTCATTCCTGCACAGTAAGAATAACCATGACAATCAGAATTATTTGCAAACAAATTTAGTCTTTAAAAACACATCTTAGAAACAGGACAGATGGTAATAAAACTGGCAAAAAAAGTTATGCTACAGTTTAATGTGCGACATAATGCATCACACTTGAATTCACTGACTTTATGCTGGACTAAGCGTTTTTATTCTAAGTCAAGTTTCTTTCTTATATTAAAATAAAAGGCATGAATGACAGTGACAGTAGCTTGTAAATAAAGAATAATGTCGGCAATAGACTACTGAAACAATTTTCACTGTCAATACAGAGTATGTAGTACTACGAACACTCCAGTACTCTGTTGTTGCTACACACGAGAGAAGGGCATCAGGCCTGTAGAAGTCTAACTCCAAAAGTTCAGTCCTGTGCAGAAAACCAGCATAATCTGAAGTAACTCATTAGGGTAATGGGCATGGCCAATGCAATAAAAACTGCTAAGCATTAGAAATGTTGATATCCTCACCACCACATCTGTTGACACTATCCGTACTCATGTAAAAAAATTAAACAGTTGTCAGAATCTGCATCATGTTTTAAAAGTAGGATGGTGCAGGAAGTAGCAATTTTCCAACAGAGAGCTGAAATTTCAGACAGAGGAGATCACAAATGCTAAAAATTTCAATTTTGCCATAAATTTCCTCGGAGTGGGGATTTGCAGTTAAAACTTTGGTATATTTCTGAAAGCAAATTTTTGAACAAAAAGAAAATTTTTTTAACAGGTAAAAATATGGCGAGGGCAACTGCCTTTCCTGCCTCCCTTTGATATGATGCCACCAACTGTCTGCATTATCACACAACATGAACACTGTCAAACAGTCACCCATAAAAATTCTTTATCAGGATATCACACATACCCGGGTAAGGTAGTCGACCATATGTGACGATCTCTGTGATGAGAATACCAAACGACCAAACATCTGACTTGATCGTAAAACGATTGTAGTTGGCAGCTTCTGGCGCAGTCCATTTGATAGGAAACCGCGCACCAACACGAGCCTCGTATTCATCATCCTGTTACATTATTTCATCACATTATCACCAATATTTTTGTGATGATTGTAGTGACTTTTAGTGCTATGTGTGTTTCATGTTTCATCATGATTGGCGGCTGAGTGTTTATATAAACAGCATCTGCTGCCAAACACATTAAATAAATTAATCATGAATCACTCATTTTCAGCCACATCAACCAACAACAATTTGAGTAAAACTGCAGTTTCCTTATTCATTCAAATGCCTTTCAATCTAAGAAGACTGAGGCATTAGTTTAGCCATACATACATGTCAAAGGTAAGCCATTATATTGTACATTTGGCCTGAATGCAGCACAAACAGTACAAACAAATATCAAATAAATACTCAATTCTCTGAATCATGACAGAGACAAGTAAAACTGTGCAAACAGATTACACCACTGCACTGCAAACTGAGCAACTTATTTATTTATTTAATGCCTACATTGCATACATTGCAACACACTGGTCAACAAGATGTGAGCACTAACAGTTGCCCAGCATTAAGAACATACAGACAAGGCCATTGAGATAAGTCAGTAAAACAGCAGATACATGGACAATCAACATCTTTGAGCAACCGCTGCAACTCACTAAAAATTAATTACAAAGAGCTGAAATAAACTGTACCAGGCATACACAGTCACCAACACAAATATTCAAATTAAAAACACCAGTAGTTCTGGAAACAAGTAATTTGAGCAAAGCTCACATGACGCATGACAGCAGTGGTCCTGCCACCTGAGCAATCGTATATAGCATGCAATAGAATAATAGTGCGTGTTGGAGAAGTACAAAAATTTGAGGCCTCCGTATGGAAGATGCCTTAAATTGAAAATGTTAAAATTTAGATTGTTAAAAAGACGTTCTATGCTAAAAGTTTCATAGACCTACATAAGTTGTCCAGATTTATCTCCAGCCATTTCGGCGCAATTCACTCTTGAAATGTGCACCATAGATGAAAAGTGCAAAAAAACCACTAAAATCCCCTATCGTTTAAAGTTCAAGATCATTCAAGGTCATCGATGTGATACCATTTAAAATCTCGTCACTAATGCTAATGATAAGCAGCATGTATGTGCCCATCTGCAAATGTTTTCATGCAAGACGAGCTAATAGCGATAAAATAACCACTTTTTAACAGGGTACCCCTCTTTGATGCCCAACTGCACAGACTTGGGAGGGTCAAGACTTGAATTGCTAAAATCTGCGTTGAATGCAAAATATTTCATACACAAGTTGTGTTGGTCTGTCTCCAGCCATTTCATCGCAATTCACTCTTAAAATGTGCGCTATAGACAAAAATTGCAAAAAAATCACTAAAAATCTCTTTTTGGGGGCTCAAGATCGTTCAAGGTAATCAATGTTAACAAATTTAAAAAGCCTGTCACCAGTGCTTGTTATGATAAGCAGCATGTATGTACCTATCTGCAACCGTGTTCACGCTACACGAGCGAATAACAGCAAAATAACCACTCTTTAAGGAGTACTTCTCTGTGACCAAGCAGTATAATTTGGTACCTGCTTCACCGTTGAGACATAAACAGGCACACCGCGCGATACACTGGCCCTGTATCCGTGGTCTCGCAGTGTAAAAACTGGTGTCTGGCTGAGGGCCTTAGGAAACAGAGATCAGTGCTGCCCTATGAGCCGTAAGGCTCGGGAAGGACTTTACATTTACGTTTTACGTCTCTGTGATGCCTGCTTAAACTTAGGGGGCCAGATTTAAACTGCTAAAATCGTTATTTTGTCGGTATTGGCTCATATAGTGTGAAAATGGTTGCAGATAGGTACAGACATGTTGCTTATTTTGACAAGCACTGGTCATGGGCTTTTTAGTTTTATCAACATCGATGACCTTGAACCCCAAGTATTAGGGGTTTGGAGAATTTTTCGTGATTTCAGGCTGCAACACACATTTTAAGAGCAAATTACGCCAAAATGGCTAGAGATAGACCCAGACAATCTGTGTTTGAAACTTTCAGCATTAAACGTAGATTTTAGCAGTTTAAATCTGGCCCCCGTCTTTTTGGGGGGTACCCTTCTTTTATGCCCTCATTCGAGGGGAACCCCTCACGCAGGGGCACAAAATTTCATCACAATAAACTAGAACCATTGGGGCAGCTACAGTAAAGATTTCATGATCCTAGCTTGCATCGTTTTGATAGGGCTCAAGGGTGTGACAGACGGACAGACGCCCAGGACATGGCTAAGACGTGCAAAGCATTCTGCTATTGCGCGTAACAAAATGAAAGTACCTTGATAACACGAGCGAGGCCAAAGTCAGCAATCTTTACAATGTTGTTGTCTCCGACGAGAATATTCCGTGCAGCAAGGTCACGATGTATATAGTTCTGTGACTCAAGGTATGCCATGCCACTTGCAATCTGTGCCGCAATGTCAATCAGCTGTGGCAGCTTTAGCGACCGTCCTCGACCTGGCAAATATAATCACACTCCATGGTCATAGAGGTACCCAATTTGTGGCAATGGCTATCTGTATAACTGAAACAAAATAACCAAAAGTAAATGTAACAAATGCAACAGAAGACAAACAGATGCTCAGTCAATATAGATACCATACCAAAAACATATGCATGCCATGTATTCTAAACACAGCTGTCAATTCACTACAAACAGGTCATGTGCCCCTCACCAATGACTCTGTCTACCAAATGCAGGAATGGAAACTACTGATAGCCGTTCATTCTTAGCATCAAAAGTCGTCTTAAGGCCAAATATGCCCCATTTGCAGCTAAGGTTCTGTCTAGCCCAGACTCCACTGAGGGAGCTCACAGATGCTCTAGTTAACTGATCCCACCACAACGCCACTCACCATCCACTCCAATGATGCATAAAATGCTGCAGATCACAAATATCGAACACTGAAACAGTTAAGTATCTTTGTTCATTTTTACACACATTTTTACATGAGAAAATTTTTCTTTATACTCCTCTGACATATGATCAGCAAATATATTTTCGACAGCTTTATGGTACATTATTCTTTTAGTAATTTAACTGTTCTCAAAATATAATGTACAAAACTTGCAACTTCTGAAAACATTACACAGTTTGCTTGCAAATTTTTTCAAATTCACCAATCAACTAGGCCTATGATTACACACCTTCAGGTCATCAGCTACAATTATAATAATCATCAACTTAATCAATTCAAAGAGATCTAAGTAACTTATTTTTGGACTGACCCTGGATATATTGGTAAACTAGAAAGCAGTCATATAGCCCACATACCTCCACCAAGGCAATGTTGTTCGCTAGGTTGCAGCACCATCTTCAGTTTGCCAGCGGTTCCCTTATGCCCCATTGAAAGCAATGGTAACGAAAATTTCAAAGTGATCCAGAATCCAGGATTCCTTCCGGATCAACCCCAAAATTGAATCACTGGTATTTTTTGCCATTCCCAACATGCCCTCAAAATTTCAGAAAGATCCGTCCATAACTTTTTGAGTTATCTTGCTGACTCGCAGACAGACAGACAAACAAACAAAGTCTGGCAAAAACATTAGCTCCTTGGCGGAGGTAATAAAAGAAAAACTGAAAAAAATGGTGTCACTGACCCTGCAAGTACTCAAGCAGACTGCCATGTCTCATCAGTTCCGTAACAATGTAAATTGGCTCATCCTGAGTACATACTGCATACAACTGGATCAGCTTCGGATGCCGTAACTTCTTCATTATCTGTGCTTCTGCAAGGAAATCTTTAGGATCCATTGTGCCTGTCACAATACAACCGATCAACGTCAGCCACACTTGCACACCCATGAAAACTTAGTTGGACCAAGCAATACCGAACCTAACAGATATTGTAACCACATTACTAATAAATTTATTAACCTACTATCAACTTTCATTTCCTATTAACCAAATGTAAGTTTTCAGAAACTGTTGTAACATGTTGCTTAGTTACAGGGGTAGCACTCCTGTCACTAAACAATACAAGAGCCAGAAGCCACTAGCTCTAACTGATTGTAAATTTCTGCATAGAGACATCTTAAGATGCCCAGCAGGGCCAGCACAGCTCATTCTTAGGCTTCAATGTGCCAACTCTCAAACTGAAAATTTTCTGTAGCACTACAGCACTTTCAAACCAATATTCTTAATAATGCCACCAGTAACTTAAAACTGTCACCTGACCAAGCAACCGCTAACCCACAGCTTAGCAAGTAACTCTGATAAATGATCATACTTATAACTGCATATAGTGCACAGGGCAATGTACTATTGTACTACCTGGCTTCAGAGTTTTAATAGCAACCGGTGTAGTGTTGTTCCACACTCCTTCGTAGACCTCACCAAACTGGCCGTGACCAATTTTGCGGATAAGATGTAATGAACTTTTGGGAATTTCCCAGTGATCTTTCGTGTTGTATGACAACCCAACTGTCTCAGGCCTCTCAACCTGCATCAACAGAAACATCACTGTCAACAATTTGTCCAGAGAAAATAAATTCTTACTGAATCTTTAAAGTTAGTTATGATTACAAATTGTTACAACAATTCTATGCCACCCGTTAATGAGATACGCAACACTGACACCTCTTGCCAAGCTTAATGTTCACTGTAATATCTGCTTCTATATAATTACTTTTAAACTCCAAAAACAAATAAAACCAAATATATAATAGCTAACAATATCCCGGATAACAGAAAAGAAAGAACTGCTGACACTCACCGCTTATTTAATTAATGATATTAACAAATATTACGAGAAAAATACAGAGCTTTAAGACAATGAAATAGCACAAGTGCATGACCTATAGTAACACATAATCCAGAAATATATTGACCTGCGAGCAGGCATTCTTAAGGTTGACACAAAGCCCATCAGCATCGCGACTGTAATGCTCCACAAGATTAGCAAGAGTTGGGAATGTAACACGCCGAGCTATGAAGAAGCTGCCTTCGTCCAGCTGCCGAACCCGATAATGCTTCACAGTGTCTCCATCACGAACTACAGCATAACCACAATCCACAACACACAATGGTCATCATTTACAGAAATATACACTGCACATCACTGTTCACAGACGTAGCCAGAAATTGAGTGTTAGGAAAGATGGACTGATCGAGAGAGTAAGGTTGTTGAAGAGGGGAGCAGTGAGTCCCCTCCTCATCAGCTAAGAAGTTAGGGAAGTGCTGAAAACTGCCCAGAGAGGTTAAGTCAGAGCCTTGGCTGGCACTGCAAATGCATTTTTGAGCATAAAGAAAAGTCCTGAAAATGCACGTAGCATACATTTTGTTAATTTTACTACACAGATTTACATTCACAAAGTTGCAACTGAAGTTGGAGCAAAGTTGCCCAGCAAAGTTGCCCATACGCTACTCACTTGATAAAGAAAAATCATGATGCCGACTTTCACTGTCACGAATAAGGAAAGAGCCATGCTCGTTGTCAGCTTGTAGTAATTTCTTTTCCGCTTCAATCCGTTTTATTTTGCCAAAATACCACCTACACAACACACAATGCATAGATCTACAACAGTTAACATGCAAAATGCATGGTAGCTCAGGCATATAAAAATCAGAGATGTCATCTTGGTCTTGACATCTCAGTCTTGATGTCTCAAGACATACCAACATCATGCCTTGGTCTCGTCACCCGCAAAGTGCTCAACATCTCGATCGATACCATTTGCGACACTGATCCATATTTCTGCTAGAAGTCAGTGACTTTCACCATATGTCTCAGTCAGTCTCGGGAGCTGCAATGTCTTGGTCTTTGTCTTGTCTTGGGACTCAGAATGTCTCGTCTTGGTCTTGTCTCAGACAAAATACCAAATGCGTTGGTCCCATCTTAATCTCAGATATATGCTTCCTCGGTCTCATCTCGGCTTTAAAGGTCACACACACATCTCTAACGAAAATGTATAAAATAATTATGAAACTTACAGAATTCTCTAATACCACCCATAGAATGTATCAACTGCATAAGTTAAAAATGCACATGTCGTTAAATCTCAGAATCCATTAATCTTTTACATACGGTTCTGATTCGAGACTTTTCACTCGAGCGACATAGTTTGATGGTATGTAGCCTTCCAGCTTGGCTCCGGCAGCCCTGGTTGACTTCGCTCGGGCGTACCACCAGTCGCCCTGCGTGTCGTTCAAGATCTCCAGAAGATCGCCCTTCTTGAAGCTCAGGTCCTCGTCAGTGCGTGCGTCGTAGTCGTACAGCGCTACGAATGTCTTCATGCTCGGGTCCTGCAGTCTGGACGCACCGCCCGCCGCACCCGCCGCTACCGACGCATCGTTCGCCGTGGACCCTGGCTCGCTAACGACCCGTCCCGGACTACCCGGTAACCCCGCCTGCTTCGCACTCCCAGTCGGTTGTGAACGCCCCCCGCCGTCCCTTTCCTCGCGACCCGTGCAGTTACCCATCAGTCTACAGCGCAGATGCGGACATTACTGAATCCGGTGCAATGATGCTCAAAGTTTAAGCTATTAACTATCTGGCTCATTAATTCACTTTCAACTACATCCACTTCACGACAATCAGTCGCCCACCCAGTACAGTATCAGCTTCAGCAGCAGCAAGCGAGAAGCCACCCTGCACTCAGTGCACTGCGCTCATCAAAACAAACGTATACAACCGCTACGGAAATTAGTTCTCATAAATAATACGCTTTTGCAAAATTTCGCGCAACTTTCGTTTACTTTAAATTTTGGATTTAGCAATTAGCTACGTGTAGGTTTAACTGTACTCAAACTGTTGTTGAACGGTAACGCTGAGTGACGGAATACCCAGTGTGGCAGTAGCATCCACCGGCGTAGTGATACAGCATGTGCGCTGACCTTTGACCCGAATGATAAGCAGTAGCGGCCCTCTGCGCTTCATGCCAAGCGTCCAGGCTGCTACAAGAAGTGCATGTTGCAGGCTGCGGCAGCATCCTGGAAATGCTGGGTGGATGTGTTTCCGAGAAGTTTAAGGAATCCATTTTTTGTTGTTTTAAAGTAATAAGTTGTGTTCTTGCCACTCGATACGACTCCGTATGATACACGAGCAGGTTCATACTTATTAGGCTTTATTGGAGGTAAAATAACTAAATTCTGTAACAAAGTTGCCAACGTTTTGCGTAGGCTTACAATTGGGGAGGGTGCTGCGTATGACTATAGCAGTTACGCAAAGCTTACCTTGGTTGGTTATGCTAGGTAGGCTACTATAGATCGTCGCCTACTCGGTATAGGCCTACTGACGTGTTAATTATGCTTCTCTGTAACTCCTTATGCGGTTTAGGCCTGTGAAGCATCGACGAAGCACGAAGGGCGAAATCACTTCGTTGAAAAGTCTTCGTTCAGTCCAGCTGACGCTATCGTCGCTGGCAGAAGAGATTGCAAGAGGGCGCCGGATATTAAAGCAGGCCTAGGCGCTGTTTGCGCTGTTCGTTTTGGTCGACCGTTAGGTAGCCTATAGAGTCTGGTACGATGTCGTCTGTCTTTGTCTTGTCGTCTGTCTGTCACGCATGTATTGTGGCCAAACAGTAGGTCTTACCGGAAAACTTATTACACTGTTAGGCTTAATTAGCTCGGTACTACCGTTCTTCGCGTTTCATTAATTCAGTGCAAAAAACATTTTCAAATTTGGGTTGAAGAAATGCAGGGTAGGAAAAATGTGCGTTTTTCAACCGATAAGTCGCACATATCTCAGAAACGGTGAGAGAGAAGTTGCTATTAATCACTAATTACGTCGCATAAGCTTTTTAAGATGACATGAAAATAATCGACCTTGGATGACCTTAAAGTCTTACACACTCTGCTATGCCAGTCGTGCGGTATTGTGGCCAAATCGCACGTCGTATGGGATCGTCGATGGTACCGTTGGATAGGGGGATGACGAGTTTCTGTAGGCTGTCAATGTAGTAAGCACGTCTCTCTCTCTCTCTCTCTCTGCAGCGGTTTGACCGCAGTTCCCGCGACCGGAAGTCGGACGCTTGCTTTCGGATATTGGCGGTACGGTCGGTCCACCTTAGCGATAGCTGGCTTCTTGTTTTCAGCGGCAGCGTCGCAGTAACACGTCGATGATGACACGGATGACCCCGCTGCTGCTGCTGCTGCTGCTGCTGGCGTTGACACGGCTCAGCGTCGGCTGCAATGAGGCGGTCTGTGCGAGTCTTGTCAGCAAGTGCCTGCTGTTGAAGTCGTGCGAGTGTGATATGTCAGACCGGCGCAATTGCACCTGCTGCACCGACTGTCATCGATGTCTCGCTCGTCTTTACACTGACTGCTGCTCCTGCGTCGGTCAGTCTCTCTGCATCCACTTCTCTGCCCTCTACTTTGAATGAAGCTGATGATAACGAGCCTATTGGTTTAATTATTTAAAGTGGAAATAGTAGACTTTTTACAAAAATCGGAAATGGTAGTAATACGAATCAAGGACTCAACATTTAGTGAATCTGGGGTGACGTTTTTGGAGGAAGACAGCTGACAGCTTAGCAACTAAAGGGGCTAAGGGAGCGCTGTTATCGCTGTTAGTTACTTATTGTATCTAGAGGCAACTAAAGCTCTAGGTCTAAACTAAATTTGACGTTAAATTTATACGTTACATGCAGAACACTTAAACTTGGTGAAAGGTACGGGTGGCTAGCCGGCTTAATCCATGGTTTAGGACTACAGACGGCTTAAGACGGCTTACGGTGGCTATCCACGGCTTACAGATCTATACAATCGAAAAATTAACCTCTTGACACTCACAGTCGCTAGATTGGAAGACAGGATTAAGCAGTCATTTGTATTTTTTACGCGCGAAAGCAGCTACTGCTTTCAGCGCGTCTTAGCCATCGCAATTCTGTCCGTCTGTCCGTCTGTCCGTCTGTCTGTCTGTCACACGGGTGGATCAGTCAAAAACGGTGCAAGGTAGAATTACCAAATCTTCACCGTCGGCTGCCTGGAAGACTCTAGTTTCAGGAACCGTAAAGCTTTTCCATAAATTCGAAGGGGGTCACTCCGAACTAGGGCGCTAAATGAGGGGGGTGGGCAAAATTTGCGATTTTGGCCAATAAGTCGCTGTATCTCGGTAACGGTGCGAGATAAGGCCTATGTTTCTATTAATCGCTAATAGCAAATCGTATACTGGCTCTCGATTGGCGCCGAATTCAATGACCTTGGATGACCTCGAACGCCAAAATAGGGGGTTTAATAGATTTTTTTGCCGATTAAGCGCTGCGACACGAGTCTATATCATTCACAAGGTGGCGCCACGGTACTGGCGTTGGTGGCGTGGCGTAGTTGGTAACGCGTTTCGGCTGAAACGAAGTTACTCTACGCCGGGCCCGGTTAGTAC
>Ga0209671_1007374_pt1 | contig 11407 bp, 6 predicted proteins | sample WorMetHERISLAND2_2_FD_187401 | JGI IMG/M metagenome (GOLD analysis project Ga0209671, IMG submission 187401) | Marine gutless worms symbiont microbial communities from Max Planck institute for Marine Microbiology, Germany - Olavius geniculatus... | ecosystem: Host-associated > Annelida >...
TATATATATATATATATATATATATCGACAGATTGCGCCGAAAAACAATCAAAAATGCCATATACATGTATCTAAAACTGTGGCACATTTTTTCACTAATTTTGCACCGTATATGGAAGAGAATTCGGGTGACGTGTGTGGCAAATTTTATTATAGTATTTGGCTTAGTTCAGTTATTTGAACTTTAAACTGCATTTTTCCACTGAACAAGTAAATAAACGGCCATTTTGATCTTAAAATGACAGCGCTGATCGTCACATCTTGCACACATATTCACTTGCTTAGTTCCAGAGACATAGAATCATGCTAGAGGATTGTTTTTCGGCACTGCTGGTATAGTCTTGTACTGAAATCTATGGTTGAATGGCTGAACAGTGGTCAATGGTCGTCTATAGGTCTACTACATGTTTATGTCTGTCATCACTGTGCCTGGCCAGTCGCTGCAGTCGGCGTCATGGACTTTGATATCAATAGCTACTGTTTGTAGCCTGTAGCTGGTCGAGATCTGTTCTGTAATGGTGACTGCGATCAGATAGGCTTTTCTGATGACGGAGTCTTCTGTCTTGATAAACAGATGAGCCTCAGTGGGTTCTCATGTCAGACGTCAGGCCGATCTTTGTGTGCACCGGCGCCCACAAACTGTGCATATGCTGATTTGACTAAGTGGTCATTGACGTGGCAGCGTCCTTGCTCCGTTGACGTTTCTGAATGACTTGGTCGATTCTGTTTTACTCGGAGTTTCTGACTTCTGAAGATATCGTGGAAAGTTAAGTCAAGTCGTCAAGCCGAGTTTCGGTTCTTCAAACGCGCTCAGTCAGGCGTGCATGCAGCAGCACTTGCCGACATAAACGCTTCCTAGAACTAGGACCTGTAGGCTTACGCACGGCCGCAGTTTAGCTTCCTGCTTGCCAGAAGCGACAAACGAATTACGACGTCAGATTTTACATGCCACTTATTCGTCTGTAGCACGTTTTTGACGCATTTGTAGGCATGGGATATTTAGTTTCCTTCGCGATTGCGTCGCTACACTACCTTGTAAAATATGAATTTTGCAACAGGAGCCTGCAGCTATCTAACGCTGCAGCATATGCTGGTGATTTGCCGCTGTCCTGTCGGTTTACTTTCACGCGAAGTCTGGCTTCGTTTACACTGTAGGCCTACTGAGACATCCGCCGCTGTGGTTCGGTCACTTACGTCCGGTCTTTCTGCGCGAGCACACAGAACTAGCAGCAGCAGCAGCCTGGCAGAGGTGACGAGTGATGAGTTTTTCATCGCTGCCTGGAGGATCTGATCCGTAGGCGAGAGGTTTGCAAGCCATGCGGCTCCGCGCGAAAGTAGGACCGAACTCCCCAGGACATAGCCTCCCTAGAACAGACTACGACGAAACCCCTTCTCCAGAACAGAACCTGTTACTCAAGAAGTTTGGCAGCTTTTGTTCTTGTGGGATGTTTTCGAACCCCCTATAACTGACTGACAGCATTTTGACATGCCTGACTTTTTTGGCAAGACCCTGGCGGTAGAAGAGGGGGGTTATGCTAAGCGAGGGTTATGTCTTGGGGAGTTATGTTCGAAGACCGTTCCGGGCAGAGTTCAGAGGCCTTTGCCGCTGGCGATATGGTGTCGACGAGTGTCGTCATTGTAACGCCAGATGACAGACGAACGCCGCAGAAACCGTGTGAGTTACGCGTACCGGCGCCTCGCATGAAATATACTGCAACGACTTGCTGACAAGTTGTAGCCGGGCTGCATGAAGATAATTGAGTCATCGCACCGAAAAGAAAAAAGGATAAAGAAGGTCCCGTAGTTGCTTTAGTGCTGCTTACATGAGTCAGTCACTCAGACTCGAGTCTGATTCTATAAGGCTGAAGCGCTTTACAATCTCGGAGTGACGGCTGATTAGCACGAACTAATGACACCGTAACGCACTATGCGGCCATCCGTTGCCAGCGTAAACAAACAACTGGGCCCGCGGTTCGCAGCCAGCAGACATACCACCGCCCCAATCAGCTAGCAGTTTGAGCGGCTGCTAAAGACGACATTTTTGTTTTGGTGCTGAGATCGCGGTGCATTGTGGCTAGGCCTGACTGTTATCCTAGTCTTTAAGCTATCTTACTTACTTACTTTAAAAGGACAAAGTGAGCCGCACAGAGCTTATCAGGGCTTCAGAAGACAGATTGCTCTGGCAGCGCATGGTCGCCAACGTCGTGGACGACGGCTCGGCAACATGACATGACACTTACTTACTTGCCTTGGGCCTTCACACAGTAGCAACCAAGTCAACGCTAAAGACAAACTCAAATATAAGTCCGGATTCGGTCTGCAGTTGGCTCCAAGCAGAAAAGATGGCTATAGTGTTGCGACGGCAGTTATTGCATTGACTGTTTGTCTCGTAAGTGACTTATGCGTCGCCGCGGGCGTTTCAATATCGACTTTGTCGATCGTCGTTGCGTTGTTTTACGTCGGTCAGGTCAACTGATGCGCACGATTTCACACGTACCCGTATGACCACGGATCGCATGGACTAGCACCAACCCCGTATGCTACATTCTCCGTCAGCGGCTATGTGGCGCAGTCGTGGGTTAAAAGTAGGCCCTATAGATGGTGCAAAACTTTGCATTTTCTGACAGACATTGTCAATTCCCCTATGTGTGTTCAGAATTTTAACGTTGCCCCTTAATTTTTTTTTCGAAAATGAGGAGTTTTAAGTTTAAGACATGTGCATTTTTAGACCAAAATTTCATGACAAGAAGAAGATTTTTCGCCCATTTTCGAAAAGTCCAAAATTTGGGAAAGGGGAGGAGTAATTTTTTCCTTGCCCATGCCAGGATGCCAAGTCCGTCCTAATAGGCCGCATTAGCCTATGGGTCTCGTTCGTCAGTCGTCAAGTCCGTCCGTCTGTCCTTTGCATATTTCTAGCTGGAAAACAAAAAGCGCGTAGAAAAAAACCAAATTCGCGTAAACGTTTCCAGGAAGATTGAGTCAACGTCTGTATTAAAGTGTATAAGAAATAACCTTAAAAATTTTGCACTGTCGAATTTTCGGACTATTAAACCGCCCCGGGACAAATAACTAGATGTCTCTGGACAGGGGTATACTGAGTTGTTAGAGCAGCAGCTGGGGCTGATTTCTAGTGATAAGCGGCGCCGTCTGCCAGTTGGTCATCTGCGTGCAGAGAAATGCAAACACTAACAGACATGTGCAGCCATGTAGGTACGTGATCCATGCGTGGCGCGTTTATTATTGCCCACAGAACAGATAAGAGACGTAATAGCCCGTGGCACGCCGACGTATAGTCCGGGCCGTGTGCGCGCAGTGCACTCTGGGTCGCCGGGAAGTGATTATGTAGTTTTCTTGGTGGGTCGGATGTCGGATGTTGATGCTGGTTGCCATAGCTACGCTCTGCTGATGATGCTGCAAGGCTTGATGATTGTGCTTCGATGTTTAGCTCGATTCTCAGCATGGGCATACACAAACACAGTGGGGAGAAACAAATGGGCAGACAGAGTGAAAGACAGACATCGATTTAACGACATTTGGTGATTGACAAACGCTGAGAACTATACTAGATGATTCCGTAGAGACAGACCCTCTCCCACGTAACCCATCTGGAACAGAATCCTCCCCGCCTTTCTCTTGCCCTCCCGGCAGCATTCTGTCATGTTCGTGCTTTTTAAAATGCAAGTATGCGTCAGTAATGTAGGCTAAATTTTTTTTGTAAAGACCACTATAAGACTTGCATTATTTTATTCTTAAGACCAAGCAGCAGAGCTGCCGTTAGGTTAGGTAAAAAATGACATTTTTCTGACAGACCGCTGAAAATTTCCGTCAGATGAGGTCAGGAGTGCTCAAAATATATATTTTTTTATTTTGCTTTTAATTAATTTTTTCGAAATGGGTCTTAGCCCCAATTTTTGCATTTTTGGACAACATTTTTTTCGACAAGAAAATGATTTTTCGACGACAGTTTTCTGACCGCCCTGAATGTAGTAGGGGGTTACTTTCCTTGCCTGCCCTCTGTCACGACGAATACGGTGCTGCTGCGGCGACGGTTTAAAGGAGTCAAAAGACAGAACAGTCGGTGAGTCGGGTTTGTAATTATACGTCGCTCAGTCACAGTCACACACAGCTTGTCGTGAACGCAGCAACAGTTACAATGCTGCATACGACACTTGAATGCTTGCTGCTCTTTAATGACTCCATGACATACGACGTAACGTCAACGTTGACTGAATAGTTACAGACGACGACTTAATTGCATGGCATGTCTTGACTCTTGAGTGAGGGGGCGATAAAGGATAATACACCCTAGGGGCTAGCCTCTCTTCCTCTTGTAACGGTGGTTAGCAGCTTAGCCATGCGAGACACCCGGCTATTATACTTGCTTGCCTAGGATAGGGCTGATAAAACCGTTGTTGTTTGAAAAAGTTGAGCTTTATTTCGTTTTTGATAGTCTTGTTAAAGTCATTTTGTTGGTTTTAATGCGCGACGACTGCAGACGCAAAATTACGCCCAAGATGATGAGCTGAAGCACAATTGCCACAGTAATTAACTATCCGAGTGTTATTAGCCCTGCAGTCTGTTGGACAGACCAACATGTGGACTTTTTGTGTGCGAAGCAGATGATTGGCGTGATTTCAGATGCTTTTCATCAGTGGCGGATTCAAAGGAGGGGATGAGGGCGGCCGCTCCCCTATCGACCGGATGCATCTAAAAACATATGAAAATTTTGCACCAAAATGCGCTATTTTAGCATCAAATTTTCAAAAAATTTTTTGGAAGAGGGTATAGCCCCCTCTCTAGACCTCTCTCTACCCCTTATTCCCAGTTTCTGGATCCGCCACTGCTTTTCATGATGCCATTTTATATTTTTAGTGACGCGACTTTAGTCGGAATTTTAACGATAAAACTGTTAATTATCGTCAACATCGTTAACGTATGAATCGTATGTTTAATGGTTAATTTCCGCAGTTTCAGTAATAACGGTACGAATGCGGCGATGCTGTTGTGCAGTGCGACCTGGTCGACCGGTGCTAACAGTGGACACTGAGGAGGAAGACATGTACGAGGGTCATAGCGTCGTCTTTCAGTGTACATCAACCGGTGGCAACCCGCCACCCAACATTACCTTCTACGGCAACCACCAACCATTACAGATTGATGGTGCGTTCACATAGTCACGAGCACTGTAAAACCGTGTAATTAGAAGCAATATGATACAACAAAATGTTGCAAAGAGAGTTGCGAAGCTTGTGTGGTAGAGATGCGCTGAAATCTATTTTTGAAACCAGAAAGCAGAAATTTATTTTTAACAATTGTATGATTCACCCATTTTATTGGTGGTTTTCAATTCACATTGCTGGCTATGGATCCCGGACGAAAGGCCACCGGACAAAATGCAACCAGACTGGTTTACATTAACATAACATTCTCATTCCTTTTCTTTATCTTTACCCTCTACTCTTTTTTACCTTTTCTTTATTTTTTTCCTCTTTTTCTTTTTCTCTTTCTCATCTATTTAATGGGATTGATATCTTCTGATTTTTTTTGGAAATAAAAACCTGTGCTCGCAGGTGATTTTAGAACATTTTAGACATCAAAATCAACATCTTTGTGAACCATTTTTTGACCGAAACTTTCGTCAAATTTCCATTGTGGAAGAGGCTGGGCTCTCTGGGCCCCTTTTCCACGTCACCGGTGAAGCTGTAAACCGAAACCCGGACTCGTATTCGTAAGTAAGTAAGTAAAATGCACATTTATACAGCGCATGGGCCTACTCAAAAAAATCTGTAACGCGCTTAGTGTATTTTGTCGTCAATGTTTGACGCAGAGTCTTCGAGGGTCATACCGCCGCCCAGTGTAAAGTACGGCTCTACTGTTGCCAGTCTGACATGGCGGCTGGAAGCGGTAGACCACCTGGCTAACTTCAGCTGCTCCGCACGCACTGACGACATAGCCGACTCACTGGTCTACTCTGCTCTCAGACGCTACCGCGTTAAATGTACGTCAGTCACTACGCTTAATACCCCGTTTACACGATGAGGCTGGCTCGACGAGAGTTGCCTTGACAAGCTGGCGCGCTCGTCAAGCACTCAGCTTGATGAATGCTTGCAGTATCAAACATATTAGATATTGCAAGCATTCATGTAACTGGCTTGACGAGCTGGCTCGACAAGTGCTCAACATGATTGAGCCAATATTGTCGTGTGAGCGGTGTACAAAGTGTACACTCACTGCTATACTGTTTTCACAACTTTCATCTGCGCTCATGCGTCATAAAGCAAAGGACGATGTAGTGAGTGTGGTGTAAGTGCGATACCGCATTGTCTGGAGTGGTATTAGCTGGTATAGCGTACTCACTCAACCACTTCAGCAGTGATGTATAGGCCTAACTTATACACACTTTATACTTGCAGCGCCAGAATTTGGTTCGAGGGAGCACGAAACTGAGACAAAAACACTGCAGTGTTATGTTATGAAATTTATGCAATAAACAGCGACAAAGCTAAAATGCGAATGCTGATTACTGTTAGTAACCGCTTGACAGCGACCCGACCAGCAGTCGAACCTATGATCTTTTTATTGTAAGTTCGACGCTGTACCGTGAAAAATGAAGACTTAAGCCCACTGCTAGATTCGAGTACGCTATCACTAGAATATGTGAAAAGAAACGCTGCTTTTTGTTTTGTCGTTTTATTGATCCATTTCTGTTTTTTGGCTGTGTTTTAACCTCACCGTTTTATGACGTGGTCTTGAAGTGCTTTTGCAATTACTGTAAGCCAGGCTAATTCTTTCCTTGTGATTATGATATGATATGGCTATGGAAATAGGCTTAGCTGTCGAATCATGTTCGTTACAGATGCGCCGGTGGTGTCGTTGGTGGCGTCATCACAGGTATCTAACGTATCACTGAGTGACGGTCAGCGGCTGATTGCTATAGAGAACTCCAGTCTGACCGTGCTGTGTCTGGTTGACGCATATCCACTGGTGGACCGTGTCACCTGGTTCACAGACACCACCGCCGCCCTTGGAGGTCTGTCTGTCATTTTGTCGGTGCTGTTTTTAGCGGCATCGTAGAAGGGATTACCCCCCCCCGCCTTAAATTCTTGGCTATCGAAAAATTGTCGCAAAGTTTTCGTCGCAAAATACAACATTTGTGTCCGTAAACACCATTTTGGGGAAATTGAGGGGCGAAATGGAAATTCCAAACAGCCATAATCTCCTCTGACGGAAAATTGCAACATCCTGCCCCGCGGCGCCCGCCTACTTTTTTACCCACGACTCCGCTCATATTTTGACTAATTAACGACCTGAATCTTAAGTAATTTATAGAATATTGGACTTAGGAAAAATTGTATAGCTCATTACTGCACAGCGAATTGGCTTTGTTCGTTCTGTTTTGAAACTCTTCACAATACTTTCAGTAGCCTTAGTCACTGAAGTCTCTGTTAGTCGACGCTCGATTTTTTCTGCGCTTGTTCACTGATCTCTTTCATATTTTGTGAGGTTACTTTGCCGCATTCAGACTTTTGGTTGTCGTTTTCGTTTTCGGAATTATGTGAGTGAGACACCAGTCACTCTTTAGCTATGGCGGCCTCTAACTATGGCAGTCCGTCACCTACCATTGTAGACCTACATCGTCAGTCAAAAAACGTAGCCACCGAGTTTTTGTCATAACATGGATTTTCATTCTTTTACTTCCGCATTTTGCAAAACAACTTTGCAGTTATAAAACGAACAACTCCGTATGCCACTTAATAAAAATATATATTGGTGTCATTATCATAAAATAAGCGCCACAGCATAACATTCCGTTGTGTCATATATTGACGAGTCATGCAGTAGTTAACATTTCTGTCGTAAATTGAACAGCAGCAGACAGACGGAAGCGTGTAGAAAGCTACAAAATGAACTGTGCTGAAATGAAATGCCGGTTTAGTTGCACCGACAAGAAAGAGTCTGTTAGTTCTGTCAGTTTTATTTCAGTTATTTTCATAAAGTATATTACCCGAGTTCAGATCGGTTTAGTTCAGTTCAGTCCAGTTCCGTCGCTTTCTGCACGCCTTAAAAGTGTGTGTGCCGTACGTGTGTAAGTAAGCAAGTCAATCAATCAATCAGGGGTTTTTAAAGTGGCCTAAGTAATGTAAACTACTGCTGGGTCCACTAGAGAGAGACAATTAGTTCAGGAAATACCCAGGAAATGATTTTGTAAAGAGGTGAGTCATTGAGACGCTGGCGGAAGATGGACAACGACTCGGCAGATGTCACATCGTCTGGCAGGTCGTTTCAGGTCCGTGGTTGTTATCTTGGCCGGAGGCACTGCCAGACGGTTGGAAGTAGCAAAACGGAGCGGTTGTTGGCCATCAGGTAGGTTGGCGACGTAATTGAGTAGACCATGTTAGTAAGTGAGTAAGTAAAGCGTGAACTTATATAACACATAACGTTAAAATTAACCTCTGATATATGTAATGTATGTTTGTTGGTGTTAGGCGGCAGCGGCGCGGTGTTGTCAATTGATGCGTTGTCCGTGTCTGATGCGGCGACTTACACGTGCAGTGCTTCCAATGCTGCCGGTCGAGGAAATTCATCGTTGCGACTCATTGTCCACTGTGAGTGTCTGCTGTTAGTTACCAGAACCTGCCGTTTTCTTCACAGTGCACTTTGTCGTCCGTAATCGTCGCCAGTATTCATTATGTAGACGCAGTGTTAAAATATTGTCAAATATTTGTCTGGGGATTTCAATTTTTCGACTGTTGGAGTCCGACCAAAATTGCAATATAAACCGTATATATTATTATCTAGCCGAACCCCAGTACATAAATTGACATTGTGTTGGGGGGGGGGTTGGCAAAACAGTTTGAGAGGTTTAACCCTCCAACTTTCCTGACAATTCAAACACGGTGCGGACCCGTGGAGGGATGGCCAGGCTGAGTCGACTTGGGTGGTTTAGTCGAACACCCACGAACGGTCACGCATCTGACTTGGTGGTGTAACGATTAGCCTATTAGGACGTTTGACTTACGATCGCGAGGTCGTGGGTTTCAGGTCGCTATCAAGTAGTTACTACCTGGATGGGTGAGTGTCTGCGGACAGGTAAACCATCTCGGAATATTACCAGCACCAAGGTCAGCTCAGCCTTCCATCCTTTCGAGGTAAGTTAATCGAGTACCGACCTGTCTGGCTGGGATTAAGGCGGGGCTCAGTCAACTGTGCCGGGTGGCAGGTAACACAGTGTGATCCCATATAGCAGGTAACGCTCCGTGTTTTTGCGATGCGATTTCCATAAAGAGCAGTACGCAACCTTTGGTCATTGTAATCTTGTTCTGGAACACGCCTATGATGTCGGTCTCATCAGCCCAAGGTAATGCTGTCATTCTGCTGCCCATTTTGGGCAACAGAAAAGTAAATGTTCAGCAGTTTCCTCAAATTCCCACTGCAACAATTGGAGACGTGATCCAGCCAATAAATGTCATGGTACTTGATTCGTTCATTTTCATTTGCTGGATTACTCATTGTGCTCGTCTTGTGGGACCGTGGGTGCCTGCTGTTACGCAGAACTCGACTTTACATTTCTGGCGCCTGCCGCCTGTAACCAACGCTCTACTTATTATGCAGACCCACGGAAGGATGGCCAGGCTGAGTCGGCTTAAACTGACAGCGTCATCTAAACCTGCGGTTACTGTTTACCTTTGAAGTAGCTCTGCTACTAAGGCAACTGTGCTTATTTACTAAACGGAATGAAGTACTGATTTGTCTCTGCCTGGCTGTGTAGACGGGCCGCAGTTACGTCCAGTGCTGTTGAGTGGTGGTGAAGTATTGTCAGAAGAACAGACTCTGCTGTCGGTGACTGAGAATACGACTGTCAACATCAGCTGTGAAGTAGACGCCTTGCCAACACCCAGCTACGACCAGCTGCATTGGTACAGGTACGCAGCATGCAGTCGTATGTGTGTTTGTCACTAGATTTAGTCATTATTGCTGATGCAAATTTGGCAAACAGCATCGCTGTTAGTCGGACAGTTTGGGTGGTTTGTATTGTTCTTTGTGGATGGTCACCTTGGGTGGTAGGACACTTGTGAAGATTTACCGACGGCGTCAGCATGGGTGATTTTATGATAATTTTGCTGCTATTAATTAGCTGAGCAGAAAATTCGAACTTCAGAAATATTTGCCGTTGTGAAAACGGTTTTGGGCAGAGCAATTTGAACTACTGAGTATTCTCGTCAGCTGGTGAACGTGCCATGCCATAACCTTAGTCAAGTCAAGCATTCTGGTATACTTGATTTACATACCCCAGAGGGATAAAAAGCTCAGTTGATTTTGGTGTTGATATTGTATACCAAAATGCTTCACCTCTCCGCAGACAGTCCAGGGAGTAAATACTTGATAGCTACGCGACTGGGAGTCAAACCAACGACGTAGCAATCGCAAGTCCGACGTCCTAACTGTTACGATACTAAGCCACTGTGACACTGTGACATTGTGTGCTGTATATGCGGCACTGTAGGAACGGCAGTCACGTCTACACGGGCCAGTACTATGTGATGAAGGCGGTGGATCGGCGTGACGCCGGACTGTACGAGTGCAGTATATCAAACACTCTGACACCGACACTACATCAGAGTCAGACCCACACTGGACGTGCTGCGTTCAACCTCCGTGTCATGTGTATGTGTCAATTCTCATTACTGTCACATGCACAGGGTTTCCACGCCTCCTGGAAAATCCTGGAATTTATTTCTTTGATTTTCCGGGATGTGGGAAATCCTGGAAAATGAGTTTGGTTTTGAAAAGTTGTGGAAAATGAAAATCCTAGATATTCTCCCATCAGATGTGTTCTGTGAGGTTTAATATGCATCAAATTTGATTTCAGCTTGTGATCCGCTTCAGAATCCCCTATGGGAGTTTACGACGCTCCCTTAAATCTTTAGTGGCCTAAAGCAAAAATACTTTATAATTCTTGCTGTTTGTTTTTATATTTAAACATTGGCGGGCTCCGATAAGGTTTAGGACAAGTAATTTGAGAAAAGCTCATGAGACGCGCGACAGCCTTGGCAGTTCCTATTCACAGGTTGTCTTGATTTAACTCTATCCATTTTGACGCAATTCACTCTTGAAATCTACGCCACAGCCACAAATTGCAAAAAACACTAAAACCCCTATTTTAGAAATTTAAGGTCATTCAAGATCATCGATGTTTACACCAGTAAAAAGCTTGTCACTATATTGCTTGTTATGGTAAGCAGCATGTCTCTGCCGATCTGCAACCGTTTTCAAGCTACACGAGCCAATAGCGGTAAAATAACTACTTGTAGATTGTTAAAAATGTATGTTCTATGCCAAAAAAATGTCATGCGCAAAATGTCCAGGTCTATCTCCAGCTATTTCAGCGCAATTCACTCTTAAAATG
>Ga0209671_1007376_pt1 | contig 11405 bp, 9 predicted proteins | sample WorMetHERISLAND2_2_FD_187401 | JGI IMG/M metagenome (GOLD analysis project Ga0209671, IMG submission 187401) | Marine gutless worms symbiont microbial communities from Max Planck institute for Marine Microbiology, Germany - Olavius geniculatus... | ecosystem: Host-associated > Annelida >...
ATCTATATCAGTTAGCAAGTGCAACATACTCACTATTGGTCACACTGGCACTGATGACACCACAGAGTATTATATTAACAATTGTCAGTTACCTCAAGTTATATCCTGTCGTGACCTTGGTGTTACAGTTACTTGTGACTTGTCATCCTCTCAGCATGTAAATGAAATAGTTAATAAAGCCCACCAGAGAGCAAACCACGTTATTCGTTGTTTTGTTTCAGGCCACATAAGCACCTTGATAAGGGCATTCATTGTGTATGTGCGTCCCCAAAAATAGCTAAATCAAACTGCCAACCCTCATGGGAAAAAAAACAACGTGCCTTGTGCCTTGTGCACAACCATAACATAGTGCACAAGTGCCTTGTGCACTATGTTATGGTTACCAAAAAAGTGTAGTAAATTTCGAACAGGAAGGGTGTATATTTCACCTATATGAGGAGCAAAAAACCCTGGGTGGATTGAGCCCAAATTTTTTTGGTGGTAAGCTTCCACGACATAATGACGCCTTTCAAATTTGGTGATGATTGGTTTAGGGGTTTTTGGTTGGCTGAGGGTCATTTGCCTTTTCCCATAGACTCTGAAGGTCGTCCTTACAACAACACTATCGTGTGAGGTGTGATTTCTTGTTCTGTAAGCTATTCAGTAGATTGCGTTAAGTTTATTTTATTTCACGTGACCTGACAGACAGATGTCTTCGACGACTAACTGCACAGTGGTAGCTCTGCTGCATGTTTTTGTTTGTTAGCCCAAAAGGTTTGAGAAACGAGAAAATTACGAAATTTAAAGTGTGAGCTAGGGTAGTCTTATGTATAGCACCAGTGACCAGTGACGTTACACCTAAAAGTCTCCTAAGCTTTCGAGTTGAAACAACAATGTGTGTGTGGAATTGGAGTTTTTTAACGTTTTGAGTCGGTGCTTTGTATATGTCTCTGCGTATGTGGTAGCATCGGATTTGAACATTCCGCCAAAAAAACCAGACCTGTTTGAGCGTTGATAACTCAGCGATGGTTTGTGGTATAAAGTCGTGTGATACGTCAAAAGTTTCAGAATGCCGTAAAGAATAAACGACAAATTTGCATGGTGAAGCATTTAGATATTCTTTGCCTAATTTGCATAAATATTTGTCACCCCTAATATTCTGCCAAATTTGACTGTAACACAAGGATTTAACATGGATATTTGAGCTTTTATAACTTAGCGATGTTTACTGAGGGAAAAGCACATAATATGCCAAAAGTTTTGAAATTGTGTACAGAAGAAGTGTACAAATTGCATGTCTCTGCATTTAAATATTTTTTCCCTGATTTACACAAATCTGCTTCACCCTCAGAGTCATGCTAAATTAGCAGTAATACATGAATTTAAGTTGATTTTTATTTCGCATACAATGAAATATCAACAATCATTAACACATACATTGAGTTTAAATGAAATTCGTCATAGGCAGTTGCCCAGCTTTTGCATTCATAACCGTCATCGGTCCTTTTAGGCAGCTGGTCGATCGCTGGAGTCAATGTGTTCAGGATCAGCTGAGCCAAGCTTTGGATTAGCACACGTTTTAGCTGGTCAGTTACTGAAATTTTGTGACCATGCTATCTGTTGCAATGCCTCCGCACTGCATAATTCACAGAATTTAAGTCTGGACATTTTGGCAGTGAGTTTTTGAGTTCACTAAACTCTGGCACATGGGAGTGCAGGCAAATGCCTAATTTCAGGGGTAATGAAGATTTATGCAAATTAGGCAAAGAATATTTAAATGATTTGCTGTTTAAGTTCGGCCCTCTGTCTACAACATTCTAAAACTGTTGACATATCACACATCTTTTTACGGGTAACCATCGCTGAGTTATTAACGCTCAAACAGGCCCGGTTTTTTTGGCCCACCCTGTATTTTTAGCCTGTAACAACAATGTGTGTGCACTGCCTGTAAATTATGAATTATTTTTATTTATATAATTAACAAGAAATAAATTATTTCCTGCACAGTTACAATATATGGCTCAATTAGCCATTTGCAGGCTATTAATTCAAGTTATCACAGACAGTTATTGAATGTACATTGCTATAGTTGGCAGTCTGATTTTCAGCTAGCCGCTGTAACCACTGATTTTTTTGCAACCGCTGCCGCTGACAAAATATTCATCAAAAATTTTAGTTAGCGAGCCGATAGTTTTAAAAAATTCGGCTTAGGGGTCTAATTGTATACAGTAAAGGTAAAAAAGGTTGTCAATTTGTATAGCGCATCATCGTGTACGACGTACACCTCTAATACGCTTTTCATCACTAACCAGAGCCGTCGATCGCACAGATGCCGCGTGCAGCCTGCAAACATAGGCTGGCGCACCGGCCGGCCAGGCAGCCCCATCAGCTGTACAAAGGTCCCCACCTTCCATAACCCATATAATGGGTAACTACTCAATACTCATTTAACTGACCCCGGAGGGATGGCAGGCTGAGTTGGCCTTGTTGGTTGACTGATAGCGGACACCGTAGTGGTCAAGCAGCCATCCATCAGTCTAGCGCAGGTTAAGGAAAGTCCGCCAGCCAGGTCTGGGTAGTCATGGAGAGTCATGTAAAATAAACATAATGGTTGTTCCATTTTTGTGACTTACCAGACACAGTTCTGCTAGATTGACTAATGACTATGTAGACCTATTTTGTATATTTACAGTTGTCATTTGAAGCCGATTGAAACGTGTTAGTTTTGCATATGCAATGTAATTGATTTAGTGAATGTATTTGAAGATTTGACTTGCTCTCTATTGAAGAGTTTTAGAATGACATGAAAAGTGGACATAAATAATGCAACATAAATGATGCTGGAAATCTTGGAAAACACACATAAAAAGATTCTTGAAAGTCATGAAAAACCACTTACTGTGTCCCGTATGCAATTTGGTGATAATAGCAGCAGCAGCAGCAGCCGCAACAGTAGTAGCATTAGCAGTGATATCGTCCGTGAATTGTTTTCTTTTGTTATTAGGTTGAGTATTCATACCCACCGTTGATTCCTGGGCGACCGGTAAACAGCAGCGAATGTCCAGAGCAATGGAAGCACCTTCCATCTCTGGCACTGCCAGATGGTGCACACAACTACGCTGAAGGTATTACTAGTCACATTGTGTCTGGAACAGCACTGAAAATAATTAATTAGCATGTTAATTAGCAGTGCACTGAATTTGGCAGTGTTTTGACAAATATGCCTTATTGATACCATCAACTTTCCAAAATTTGCATATTATACACTGTGTCCCAAAAAAACTCACACTTTGTTATTCGTATATCTTCACGAAATACTGACTGATTTCAAAAATTTTTCACTAACACATTCTCTGGACAATTGGCAATACAGTTGTTATTGAATATTCCACTACACTTTTACTGTGTCACTACACTGCCTTGTAAAATTTTAATGTAAGAAACACCAGCAATAGGCAACAATCACATTGGTAAACGAACAAGGCACTTCAGACTAAGATCGCAGTGAATGATCTGTACGATGCTTCGCTGTGCTAGAACCATCTCTTTCGGTGTCTGGCGTGTTGAAAGATATACGTTTGTTTCTGGTCTTGCTGGCTTACTAGGCCTAGCAGTTCATCCACAGTGGTCCTGCTCTTCAGTTATGCACGTGTTACAGTCTGCAGCCTCATGCTTTTGGTTGGTGCTTCACATTTCCCAAATCATTTTTACATGCGAAAGCAGCTACTGCTTTCAGCGCATCTTAGCCATCGCAATTCTGTCTGTCTGTCCATCCGTTCATCCGTCACATGGGTGGATCAGTCAAAAACGGTGCAAGCTACGATCACTACATCTTCACTGTCGGCTGCCTGCAAGACTCTAGTTTCAGGAACCGTGAAGCTTTTCCATAAATTCGAAGGGGGTCACCCCGAACGAGAGCGCTAAATGAGAGGGTGGTGAGCAAAATTTGCGATTTTTGGCCAATAAGTCGCTGTATCTCAGTAACGGTGTGAGATAGGGCCTAGGTTACTATTAATCTCTTATAGGAAGTCTTACACTAGCTCTCGATTGGCGCTGAATTTAATGACCTTGATTGACCTTGAACACCAAATATGGGGTTTTATGGATTTTTTGCGATTTTGGGCTGCGACACAAGTCTATATCTTTCACAAGATGGCGCCACGGAACTACCGTTATGTGATTCAGATAGAGAATTTGGTATTTGTATATTAACTTAGCGTGAACACCCTAATTTTCAGTCAAACTACTGAACCGGAACTGCTATAGGCTTTTGCGCATCTCGTGAGCATTGGCTCCAATTTCTTGTTAGTAAAGTGCCCAGTACTTACCTTTTGCAGTTTGTCTTTGAAAATTCCGTCAGTATCCTCTGCACACTGTATTCTTAACTGGTATAAATTTTTAATCACTGCCTTGTCTTTGTTGCTTAATGGCGTGTTACAATGCTGGTGTATTGTCATCACATTAAACACTATTATTCACAATAACATCATCTGTTTTTGTTCACAAACGTTGGCCATGTATTGAAAGCAAAACATAATTCAAATTTCTTATGCAAATTATTAAAAATATAATTTCCAAAGTTAAGTTTTTGTTAGGTATTTTTTTCTGATTATAGTAATTTTTGAATATCTATATTTCACAAGGTAGTGTAGCAACACAGTTAAGTTGTGGTAAAATATTTTATAACTACTTTATTGCAGATTGTTCACAGAGTGCACCAGTGAAAAAAAATTGAAAATCGGTTAATATTTGGTGGAGATATGGACAATGACAAAGTGTGGCAGTTTTTGGGGGGGACACAGTGTAGTATCAACTTGATAGTATAAATCGGCATCAGTATTTGGGGCCCAATGTGTTAGAACAAAATTTTTTGCATGCTTGCGTGTAACTTGTCAAACAAAGCAGCAACTGTGATTCAAAAAAATCAATAAATTTTATATGCCAATGTGTTCAGGATCCCGCAACGTCTACAGTCGTGGGTCAGCAGAACTTGTCAGTGACTGCTTGTGAATAGAAAATTGTATTGTATAAGTAGTATTGGGCCGATTATGGCGGTGGCAGTGGCAGGTGGATTGCCTCCTGCCCTTGAATTTCAGGCTGTTGGAAATTTTTTGTTGTTGGGGGAATTCAGAGGAAAATGTAACTGTCGAGTACTCACAACCCATGATGCCACTGTACTTGAGTTCATTGCTGTAACCTTCATACAGTTACATGTTACTGTGAAGCAAATGTAACAAACATGCTACTTTTAATCTACTTGGTACTTTTCAGAAGTAAGAGAATTGTTTGTTGTTAATTTACTGCAATACTTTTTGCCATGAAAGTTTCAGGATGCAAGTTTTTGCAAGTTTATTGTATGAATTTGGGAGTTTGTATATCCAAAACCATTTTTGTTGATGTATTACTGCTTTAGTATTGTTCAATAGCCAGAGAGCTTATAAATTATGTAGTGGAGAAGAATGCAAATGAACTTTTTGTAGACACTGTATATTTTCATTTGCCATCACTGGAGCCACCTCATTCAACGATATATTGTGTATCGTGTTATCGACAGATGCAGGCCACGGTGAGTTCTGTGTGTTGATAAAATTCTGTCTTATCAGTCTTATGCCATTTTGGCTCTTTTATGCTCAGTTGTCAGTACTTGTATAGTGTTGTTGTATTATAGCACACAATTATGCAGTCAGTTGCATACTGGCTGTGGACTGTGAGCCGGCCATTGTTACTGCTATTCCGTCTTTTATCTAGTTAGCACTGACCTGGAGCATTTGGACTGGAAAAAGTTCCTGCTGGAATGATTTCAAAAAAGTTTACTTTTGGGCACTTGACTAGCGTGGCTCGGTAGTCTAACGGTAACATGCCGGACTTATAATCCTGAGGTCACTCAGAGGCGCAGGTTCTACTCCGCACCGGGACACTGCCGGGTAACGACCTTAGGCAAGTTGTTCACACACATGTGCCTCTGTCACCAAGCAGTATAATTTGGTACCGGTCAAAGGGCGGTGATGCCCCGAGGCTGGGAAGGTAACCGTAGGTCTGGCGTTGCACTGGCTATGCATCACGGACTTAAGTGGTTTATCCACCTATGGGCTCAAAGGCCTAAGGAAGGGAGATGATCACCCTGCCTATGCCCCAGTTGGGGTATGGCACCTTTACCTTTACCTTTACCAGACTAGCCTGGAATAACTCTAGAATAAGTGACTGATTAAGTTTAAGCACAGATCAAAACTTGTGATAGTATCTGTAGTATTAGTGATATTGGTGGTTATAGTGATATTGGTATTGTGGGGAACTTCTAATACCTGTAGAAGAAATAGCAGTAGGACATGTAGTGGAGATGTCCATGTAATTTTTGTGTAACATGGACGTGAATGTATATCTACAGGAAGTGGTAAATCCATCAGCTGATATGACACGGAATACAGTGCAGAAGAGTGTCTGCGTTCTCAGCAAATTGGTCTGTGTCTATTCCACCGTTATTGTGCACATATTCTTACACACATTCCTGCTACACTAATACGATTTGGACAGAAATTTTCAACTTTCCCTGCAGTAAATTCTTAAAGGCGTTGAGTTTTATGAGGACCAGTTTGCCACCCCTGACACCTGAACGATAGCACTATAGGTTCTGACCATACGGAGGACACTGTCAACCTCTTGCGTGTCTTAGAAATTAATCTTAAAGTATGCACGCTAATAATCGTTAAACAGTTGCTGTAGCATACCCAGGGATTTAACCTTGAGTCAGCCGGTAACCATTCAGGCTTAGTGGTGCATACTACGTTATCAGCCGGTAGTGTCCAGTTACCATTATGTGATACATAAATGTACAAAACATCAGTTTATACACTTGTTAACGGCAACATTAAAGAACTCGCACATTGAAAACAGCAAAAATCACAATCGGTTTAGGGGTTTTGATTCTGTGGGGGGTCGAATTTTTGGCTTCCCCATAGGAAAGAGAAGTCGCTGTTAACACACGGCTTGAACTACTGTTCAGCCTGTGATGAAATTATGTGCCTTGCAAATTATTCAGTTAGGTTTTTTTGGTTGTTAGACTTGTTTTAAATGGTGCATACCTCCAATTATAGGTGGCAATAAAATTGCATAGTACAATGTGTATCTGCTGTTTTTGTTGTTAGTGATAAGATCATTTTGCTTTGGTCTGGTTCACAGTGACTTAAAGGCATGGCTCAAAACATTGTTTTCCACTTCCATAGGTTGATTTTCTGCACTGCGTGTAATTATCTGCACTGTGCAGATTGTAGCCGTTGATAGTTCTTAAAATAAAATCTGCCAATCTCTCTGTTCTACTGGAACCAACCATCTGGCAGTGCCTCCGGTGAAATTGACCAGGCTCTTTCAGTATGTTGCCCCACAAATGTGGAACGACATGATGTCTTCCAAGTACTTACCTTCCATCAGTGACTCAAAACTCACTTGTTCACAAAATTCTTTTGCTGGCGATGGTTACTGCTGACCATTTTATGGACTGCACTCCATTCAACTTGCTTCCAGTGGACTTACCTGAGACACTTTAGAAATCTTTGTTTGATTGACTGATGTATTGCTGTATGGTGCAGCCGGTGTATGGTCTGATCCAAGCCAAGCTGGAGATGATCACTCATGCGTACTTTGAAGGTCGTGATTTCAGTCAAGTAACGTTACTAGAGGACACGTACAAGACCCTGAATCATTCGCTCAATGAAAGTCTGCTTAACAACTCACAAGTGCTGTTCGGTTAGTTTTTACAAGCGAGAGTTAGCATGGCTAGCTATAGCGCGTATTAGCTACAGTAATTCTGTCTGTCTTGTCTGTCTGTCACAACTCGATACCGTTTGGAGACCAGGTGAGATAGAGACTTCAGGTTTTCACCATGTGATAGCTTTGAGTCTCTAGTATTTTGCGACAAAATTTCATGCCACTGGGTAAAGGGGATCCCCACGAATGAGGGGGCAAAAGAGGGGCACCCCCTTTAAAAAGTGTTATTCTACTGCTATTGGTTCGTCTAACGTGAAAATGGTTGCGGATAGGCACCAACATGCTGCTTATCGTAACAAGCACTGACGACAAGCTTCTTAGGAATGTCAACATCGATGACCTTGAATTACCTTAAACCGCTGAAAATAGGGGTTTTAGTGAATTTTTCGTGATTTCGAGCTGCAACACTCATTTCAAGAGTGAATTGCACTGATATGGCTGTAGATAGAGTGAGACAACCTGCGAATGAAATTTTTAGCATTGAATGTAGATTTTAGCAGTCCACATTCGGACCCTGTAGGTTCAAGAAGGGCTGTGCTTGCGGGTGTCAAAGAGGGGTACCCCTCTGAGAAGTGGTTATTTATCTACTGTTGGCTTGTCTAACGTGAAAATGATTGCAGACAGGTACAGACATGCTGCTTATCATAACAAGCACTGGTGACGAGCTTCTTAAAATGTCAACATCGATGACCTTGAATGACCTTAAACCCTAAAAATAGGGGTTTTAATGATTCTTAGGTTTTTTTGGCTGCAAAAGAATGAATTGTGACAAAATGGATGGAGATAGACCAAGATTACCTGCAAACAGGAACTGCTAGAGGCTCTAGCACGTGTCATGAGCATTAGCTCAGATTTCTTGTTTTCTAAAGGTTACAAATGTTAGAACTATAGAGCGTCGCTTGCTATATAGGATCACACAGTCACACTGAGAGGTGACGCACCACAGAGGCCGATGCTTGATTTGCCTAACCTGGAGGCATGGAAGGCTGAGTTGTCCTTGGTGGCTGGTTATATGCCAAGATGGTGTAGATTAATGTTGGATTAAAATACAAGCAGAAATAGTAAAAAAACAATAACATGTGTTTGTGCATGTTTTGTTTGTTCACCGTGTTTTCATTTAAATGATAAAAAACTAATGTAGGTTAATTTTTAAAAAAATTAGTTAAACTGCTGTAAAATTAAAGTTAATTTTTTTTATATTATACTGGTCATAATATAATGTGGACAGCATTTGTACTGCTTCCTGTAGAAGTACTTAATATGCACAATTTTCCACTTTTTATCTATCTCAATATACACTGTGTCTCAAAAGAAGCATCTCCGACATTTTCGACTAACTTGAAAACCAATTATCAGATTTTGATAATTTTTGGTATAAATATTTCTCATACAACTTGCCATCAAATGACCATTCAGCTTCTCACCTCACCCAACGTTTGTTTCTGCACTACCTGGGGAAAAGACAACAAGTGAAATGTCATTTTTTATCCAATGCGATATGATTGCGTAATTAACATATGCGTAAAAACACATTTTGTTTCCATTTCTGACACTTTGGCTGACATTTTATCTAGTTGTCCATTTTTCAACTCCAGCAGTAAAATTGCTCGAACTGTTGGCCCACTATGCGAACACAGGCAAGGAGACGCTTTCTCCATTCATTGACAGCAGTATCGATAATGTTCTCCTCCAGTCCAATCCAGGCTGTACCAGTCACTTCTTGATTTCACAAACATTCCTAAACTTCATCTTAACTGCTTCATGACAGTCAAACCTCGTAATAGACTGGCTGTTGGGGCCTATAGATTAGGATAGATAGAATTGTTGATGTTTTTTCATTCATTCTAACACGTATTATGCTTAGTCTGCTTTCCCCAGGTAGTGCAGAAGTAGACGTTGGGTGAGGTGGAAACTAAAACACTTATTTAATAGCCAGTGGTGTCCGAAATATTTCTGCCAAAAATTATTAAAATCTGGTCATCTTTATTCAAGTTAGGATCGATAATGTTTGGGATGTTTTTTCAGGTTTTCTGTTTATTTCAACACATATTTTGCTTGATCTGCTTTTTGCTAGGTAGTGCAGAAGCATAAATTTGGTGAGGTGGTAAAACGAATGGCCGTTTGATGGCAAGCTGTGTTGGAAATATTCGTACCAAAAGTTATCAAAATTTGATAATTGGTTTTCAAGTTACAGCCAAAAATGTTGGGGCTGCTTTTTTGGGACACAGTGTATTAATATTTACCATAGAAATTTTAAAATTGAGCTAAGTTTAGTTGTCAGAGCTTATTTAGTGTCCATTATAATGTTATTGTCCCACATTATGCTTTCAGGCTTGCCTTGTCGTGATCTGCTGCAGAAGTTTCAGCATAAACTTGTTATACTTTTCAAGCTGATGATGCTGGAACGCCGTGTAAGTTCATTGGTCACTTTGTATTTTTTTGGTGTTTTTTCCTATCTTCTTTGTTCAGTTTATAATTTTTTCACCATTTTGCAGTTTTTGGTGTCTGTGGCAAAAGTGATTTGCATTGTTAATTGTTGGGGGAAATATGTCGCATTTCTTACTCTTTGCTTGGTTTATTGTTCATACAGAGTGAATAGTAACTACACAAGAGTATTAGACATGTGTAAGTTTTTGTTGTGTGTTGTTGCTTATGTTGATAGATACACTGTCTCTTACTCTAAGCATTATAATTTGGTACTGGTCAAAAATTGTGATTACTGTATGCCAGTATGCTCCCATGTGGCTAGGTGGCAGCCTAGCGCCAGGTTTATGACTGTGTGTAATCTTTAGGCTGACTACAGTCTGGAGATTGGGATCAGATGTCTACCTCATTCACATGAAGAAGAAGATTTTGCATGGGAACTCATCCCATTTGCAGTGCTTTTTGCCGACGAGGCTGGAACCCAATTAAGCTAGCATGCATATTGTCCCGTTCGGCTTCATTTGGCTTCACAGCCGGCTATGTTAATAGCTACAGTAGCACCTTTAACTAACTGGGTCCTTATGCCAGCATTTTCCTGCTTACAGGACCTGTTGTTTGTTGCACAGAACTCGCTGTTTCATCTCAGGTTGCTGTAACCATCGCCAGTTCTCGTTCTATTTACTCACAGTGGGATGGCCAGGTTGAGTTGGCCTGGGTGGCTTGGTGAAAAACGAAGACTGTATACTGTGAATGGTCACCCAGTTCAGTACAACAGTGTGACCATTTGTCGGGAAAACCGGGAAATGTTAGGGAATTTTAAGGATGTCAGGGAAATGTCGGGGATTTTAGTAAAATCGTCGAAATGTCGAAATTGTCAGGGAAATAAAGCTTGTCAGGAAAAATTGCCTAAAATCTTTCCTAAAAATTGCATTGCATCAATAGACTTTTTTGTATCACTTGTTTAGTAATCTATATCATTTTTTTGGTTTTTATTGCTGAGTGTTCTTGCTTATGTTTAGTTTCTAATGTTTATATCTGTGTTGTATTTTAGTTTGTACTAGGGTACCTTACTTGGTAACTACCAGTGAAATGGTCGGGAGTGCCGTAAATTGTCAGGGAAATTTCAGTAATTATAGGGTCTGGAGAGTGGTCATCCTGCTACTAACCTGACTCGACGTCACATAACTTTGTTGATATTACCGTTGACCAATGATGTTATCGCTCGTACTCAGTATAGGATC
>Ga0209671_1007377_pt1 | contig 11404 bp, 9 predicted proteins | sample WorMetHERISLAND2_2_FD_187401 | JGI IMG/M metagenome (GOLD analysis project Ga0209671, IMG submission 187401) | Marine gutless worms symbiont microbial communities from Max Planck institute for Marine Microbiology, Germany - Olavius geniculatus... | ecosystem: Host-associated > Annelida >...
GATAAAGTTCTCTTCAATGACATTTATCAGATTTTCATGTCTTTTTATGTTATGTATGATTGCATTTTGTCAATCTGTTTTATTAAAGAGATGATGATAATGATGATGATGATGATGATGCCATCGAATACTGCCAATCGCATTTTCCCCCAACCGACCCCCGTTGCCATGTAAATTCAAGATGGCGGTGGTCAACATTTTAAATGTCGTTCATCACATATAACTGCTTTTTCACCTATCTGCATGAAATTTGGTATGTAGACTAAATTTGCGGTCCCACATACAGGCTTTCCGTTATATTATACAAATAACAAAATCCAAGATGTGTCATATAGACATAGAAAGCTGAAGACTGATAGCCACGCCTATGCCGACGTCGTCGTTGCTGATACCCGCGCGACTATTGGTCCAATAGGCGACAGACAGCGACGACGACCACGCCCATTATTATTGTAGTATATTGTTATGTGTTCTACGTTAGTAAACTTAGTTTACATTATTCACTGTAGATGTGACCTGTTTTTCTTGCCGTATCATCACATGACCGTGTCTTGTGAGTTGTGAACTTTGTTCGGTGTGCGCGTGGTCTCTTGCCTTTGTTGTCTGTTTAGTCACTTGACTTGCAGGCTTTGCTGAAAACTCGTGCTGTTTAGTAGACTGGTGCTAGACTATGGCAGTGTAAAATAACGTTATGCTGGCCGGTACTGTAGTCTATTAAGCTACGCTATCACGAGTTTCTGGACCACTACACCAGAGTCCTTCAGTGTATCGTCTGAAGATGCGGTTCTGCTCATGGTGAGAATACGTGGCGTCTACGCACCAGGGTTTTGCGCGTGGCTCCGGGTGTCGGCATTGACGTTACCGAACCACCGGTGTTTGGACCGTCGCGTCCATTTTTCCGGACCACGTCGCAGGACTGGACAGCCAGTGTCAGACGGCGTATGGTCCACTTCTCGTCGTCTGAACGCCTTCTGACTACTGTCGTTGCTTTGCTACCGCTACCCGTTGTCCTCCGTGTCGTCGCTCTGCCTCTGCTACCTGCCGTCCTCCGCGTTGTCGCTGCTGACTTCCTGTGTGAAACTGACATTTTCATGTGCGTGTGTTTTCGCTATATAATTGTTGTTATTTGTTTACTCCTAGTTACCTAGTTACACTCTAGGTTTGTGACATTGTTAGCCTGTTTTTCTGTTTGATAATTCAAAACTGACATTTTCCTGTCTGCGTGGTTTTTTGTTGTATAAATATTGTTACCCCCAGTGGCACACTAGGTTTGTAACAAATGGGGCTCGTCTGGGATTTGCTTCTCATGTGTGACAGTGAGATTTCAATTTCCATTAATAATAAATTTTCGATGTAAGCATATCTGTTTTCAGTAGGCCTCTACTGTTTGTGATTTTTATATTTTGCTGACTGCATTTGCGTTATAACGTTTATTGCTATGGGCGATAGGGATAGTAAGAATAGAGACCCTAAGGAGTCAGAGGTCTCGGAACCCACTTTATCCGAGGCAGCTATTGGGCTCGGGGATATTTTTGGAATGACTGTTGATGAACTACGTAAAGAGTTGCGTATTCGGTCCATCCCGTATGCTGGTTTAACAAAAGTTGAGTTATAGTTGGCTCTGCTTCTGCTATCTGCCGTCCTCCGCGTCGTCGCTGCTGACTTCCTGTGTGAAACTGACATTTTCATGTGCGTGTGTTTTCGCTATATAATTGTTGTTATTTGCTTACTCCTAGTTACCTAGTTACACTCTAGGTTTGTGACATTGTTAGCCTGTTTTTTCTGTTTGATAATTCAAAACTGACATTTTTCTGTCTGCGTGGTTTTTTGTTGTATAAATATTGTTACCCCTAGTGGCACACTAGGTTTGTAACAAATGGGGGCTCGTCTGGGATTTGCTTCTTGTCTGTGACAGTGAGATTTCAATTTCCATTAATAATAAATTTTCGATGTAGGCATATCTGTTTTCAGTAGGCCTCTACTGTTTGTGATTTTTATATTTTGCTGACTGCATTTGCGTTATAACGTTTATTGCTATGGGCGATAGGGATAGTAAGAATAGAGACCCTGAGGAGTCAGAGGTCTCGGAACCCACTTTATCCGAGGCAGCTATTGGGCTCGGGGATATTTTTGGAATGACTGTTGATGAACTACGTGGGAAGTTGCGTATTCGGTCCATCCCGTATGCTGGTTTAACAAAAGTTGAGTTACAGATGGCTCTGGCTTATGCTGTAGGGGTTGCCGATAATGTTTCAGGTCAGGCTACAGATAGGTCTAATAGTCCTGTTGTGGCCCCTGACCCACAAGCCAAAGCAGCGGTTGAGCGTGACCCTGCCCCGCCGTATCCTGGGGCTACGGCGCAAATTAAACCTGACCTTTCTCCGGTAAAAACTCTCTCCATGGATGAGGATCAACTGCGTACTCTTGCGCTTCAAATCCAATGGCGCCGTTTGAGGCGGAAAAGTACGAGCATAAGATACAACTTAAGCGCCAGGAGATAGAACTCCAATTTAAACGCGAAGAGCGAGCTAAGCGTAAACGAAATTTAAAATTTAAAGAAAGGGAGTTAAAAATGCAACTGCAGGCCCAGCAGCAACGCGAAGAGCGTGAAGCTCAAATGCAGCGTGAGCGTGAACAACTCCAGTTCGAGCTACGAAAACTGGAGTTGCAAAATGCCCGCCCCGTGCCTGCTCCGAGGGAAAGTGTTTTACAGTTTCGTATTGGGAAAGCTGTTAAACTTATCCCCAAATTTACGGATCACGATATCGAAACATTTCTCATTTTTTTCAGAAGATCGCGACTCTCAATAATTTCCCGAAAGAGAAATACGCGGCTATTTTGCAGGCCCATGCGTTAAAGTGTTCTGCTGTGGCCAATTTTTTCTCCATCAGTAGCACAAATCGCTTTGAATCGCAAGCATTAGTAGGCTTTATACAGAATTCACATTATTTGTTGCAGAATGTGCTCAAAAATACATTTTTATTATCAGTGCCAAAAAAACGGAAAGCATCATAAGAAATACAAAAATTTAGAAAGCGCGAAACACACTATCAAAAGTCAAAGCAGCCAACAGAAGATACCGCAATGCTGCCACACACAAAGCAGTGGACGAGGCTTTCCGCGCTCTAGCACAGAAATACACAACCAACCAACAAACAGCAGTTAGACAACATCAACAGTGCCGATGGAAGCAAAAGACCTGTCAAAACATGTAAAGCCATCAACAACTTATCAGGTCGTAAAAGCAAATTAGCAGCTAAAATCAAAGCAGAATGCTCACAGGATCAAATCTCTGGTTGGCGTTATTACTTTAAAAAACTGTTAAACAATGATGTTACTACAACTAATTCCTTTATCGTACAACCAGTTTCAAACACGCTGGAAGATATATTAAAAAAGGAATTTTTTTGAAGAAATCTCCACCGCAGCAAGACAGCTAAAGCCCGGCAAAGCAAGTGATACAGACGGCATCCTTCTAGATGTCCTAGATGAACCGCAAACATACTAAATATGCTTTTTCTTATACTTGAGTCGCCCTATCGGTCGTGTAAACCAATAGTAAATCGAATAATCACGTTACCAAAGAAAAAAGGTTTGTTTCAATATAAGTTATATTGTGGAATTAGGATGATGTCATGTATTGCAAAGCTGTTTAATCGAATGTTGCTCAACCGCATTCAAGATTCAATTAAAAAGTTCCTACAAAAAAACCAAAATGGCTTCTCAAAAAGCAGGTCAACGCTAGAAAATATACGTGCTTTGCGGCGACTTATGGAGGTCATATCTGCTAAAAAGACAAGTTATGCACCGTTTTTGTTGACTTCACATAGGCGTTTGACTCCATAAAACGCAATCGCATGTATTTCATTTTTGCTGCCTATAAAATCTTATGCGCCGTTATCAATGCCATTTGCTGTGTTTACACGAATTTGAAGAGTTTTGTCTCTACTCAAGACGAAGATACTGAAGCTTTTGCAGTCAACACTGTTGTCTTACAAAGTGACACACTAACTCCATTGTTATTAATTATAGTTTTCGACTATGTTCTTCGCCAAAGCATGTCCCAGGCCAGGTTAAAAAAGGAGGAGAATTGGGCGTGGGGCTAGTAACCTCACCCTGTAAAACAACCCATACTACGGGAGCAGCAAAAGGTAACCATTCCGGTATACAAACAAGGTAAAAGAGAAGAAGCCTTTCACCTGATGACGCGGAAAATAAATCCATGACAGTATTCTGGACCAAAGCCAAAAGAAAGTTTTCATCTCGAAAAAGCAAATTTTCAATGCCCAGAGCATCACTAAGATCGGCACTTGGAACATCCGCACACTATACCAGTGTGGCAGCATGGCCCAAGTGCTGAGAAAGATACAAGGATATAGAATGAAAGTCTCGGGTGTCAGCGAAATGCGCTGGACAAGACAAAGACAATTTAGCAGTGACAGCATTGAAGTTTTTTTTACTCCGGACACAACGACCAGCACTTAATGGAGTAGGGATATTTCTCAGCAAGAGAACAACTTCTGCTATCATTAGATGGAAACCGGTGAGGCAGCGGATCATCACTGCTAGAATGCAGACGCAACAGGCCAAAGTGTCAGTGATTCAAGTATATGCACCAACAGAAACAGTAGAGGATAGCGTACAGAGATAAATTTTACAGCTAACCGCAAGATACCCTGTCAGGGACTCCTAGCCTACGTCCATATTAGTTCAGATAGTTATTTTTAATTTGTCAATATTTGGTTTGGCCCGCAGGTGCCTAGATTTCGTTGTTTATGTCTGATAATTAGTGTATATAGTCCGGTTGTCAATTATCAGATTTACTACATAAATTCTACCGCGAGGTACCCGGTTTTGGAGCACTTTTTTGCCCCGAATCATGGATTCATCCGCATCGAGACTTTGGCAAAGTCGATTTGTTGTACTGACTGACTCTTCTTTGTAATTGGGACTCAGTGGTATAGCACGTAGTGCTTTGAGAGACGGTGAAGTCCGCGTTCTGACGAAGAAGGTCGAAGTTTTTATCACTGGTAGGTGATAAATGAACTGTACACTCGATAAACATGGGGTACATGACAACGCGGTGAAGATAGGAAAACGACGTACTGATTTCCTGTTCTTCCGCACGTGAAGGCGGACAGCTGCGAAGTGATCTTGGAAAGATTTCTGATCCAGCGTCCGTGACGGCTGGCTACGACGAGCTCACCAGCTTCGTGGCGACTGAACTCATCGACCGCCAGAATCCAAGCGCCGCCAGATTCCGAGGTCCATGTCGACGCCGACGAAGTGCCGGAGACTCTGTGAAAAGTAATTGTTTGGTCACTGAGTGTAACTGATTGTATACATTTTTGTGAGTTTGATAGACATTTAGTTTGCAGAGATTTCTGCATGGTTCAGAGCCCCTTCTTATTTGTTTTTTTTGTGACCTGCATACTTTTCTTGTAAATAAAGCTGTATATACTTGCAAAGTAAAAATACGGTTGTTCTGACTTTTTAGGTTAAGTAGGCAGTTCTCACATTTCCACATTTCTTGGTGTCAGAAGTTCTGCAGTGTAAGGATGGTAAAACCGGGTAGGATTTTGATTAAATCCTTGATTTAGGTACGATTGTATTTAAGTATTGTTTCGCATAATATTGCGTCGTAAAATTTTGTGTGCATTGTGAGGGGGGTTTTGTGTGCTTTCTCATTCAAATTGGGGCTGAGCCGTATTTGCGACCCCCAAAATGGAGAAATTAACCCCAGCTCAACAACAGCAGCTGAAGAAGATGAGCGATGAGCGTCTCCGGGTCAAGCTGGTAACCTACGGTTATGAGGAAAAGACAGTTTTGACCTGGGAGAGAGAGGACTTGTTGGCGAGATATGCCGATGTTATGACGGCTAGAGCCAGACCGAAAGTTGGACTAGTGGCAGCCGGTCCTGAGGTAAAGAAGATGAGATTGGAACTAGAAAGGCAAAAGCTTGAGTTTGAGATGCGGCCAGCCGAGGCAGATAGAATTGAGAGAGAAAGACAAGCCGAATTGGAAAAGCAGAAACTGGAATTTGAAGCGCAAAAAGCTCAAAGTGAAAGAATTGAGAGAGAAAGACATGCTGAGATTGAGAAAGAAAAGGCAAAAAAGCAAGATGTATTGGAAAGGTAAAGGTTGGCGTTTGAAAGGCTTGAGAAGGAAAAGCAGCTGGAGCTTGAAAAACAGAGAATTGAGCTGGAGAAAGTAAAGACTAAAAATGAGAAACATAAATGGATGGCTGAAAACGCATTAAAGAAAATGCAGTCAGAAAAGGAAGAGGCGCGACAGAACGATGGTGCTGTGAGTGCCAAGAAATACGCAGATGCAATCCGAGGATTCATAGTTTCAATGGGGCTGGACCCGATTGATGCCGTAGCATTTTTTCAGCGAGCTGAGAAGCTGTTTGTGAGCTATGGGGTTCCCAAGGAGCTCCAGGCCAAATTGATTGGCCCGTATTTAAATTAAAAGGCCAAACAGATATGGGCCAGGCTGAGCCCTGAGGTAACGTCTGTGTACGACGATGTGAAAGAAGCAATTTTGCGCGAAATGAAATTGTCGGCAGCAGCTTATCTGCAGCGTTTTAATACGTGTGTTAAAACCGATGACGAAACCTACGTGCCATATGCCTCAAAACTGCGCGGTCTGTTAGTTTACTATCTAAACAGCAAACGGGTCACTACATTTGAGAATCTCAAAAAACTGATATTATGTGATCGTGTGAAAAGTACCTTGTCCGATAATTGTTTGAAACACATTCTATCAGTAGAGAGCAGTAGGGATAGGGGCTGGCTCCCCATTAAAGAACTTACCGAGTCCGTCGATAGGTTCATTGCAGCCAAGGGAGATTCCTTCAAACGTAAGGCCTTTGCGCTTGATCAAACCCCAACGAAGATGTTTAAGCACGGCCCGACTGGGACTCTCGGTAGCAAGCAGAAAGAAGCAAATGCTTCCATACCAAAGTCCGTTGGCTCAATGAGTGGACCGGGACCATTCAAGGGTGATGCCACGCCACATAAGCAGATTATTTGCTATAATTGCAAAAAGGTTAGGCACATTTCTCGGGACTGCCCTTTCCCGAAAAAGTCAGGCGGGACCCCGAAGGCCAGCGCTAAGCGGGTGGCAGTGTTGAAGCCCAGTTCAGTGGAGCAGGGTGGCGAGAAAGAAGGTGATGAATCCCACCCAGGGTCCATCTCGGCTTATAAGCAGACATGTAAGGTGGATCATTCCACAAACACAGAGCAGGACCCAGAAGGACAGACTCCCACCGAGCCAGTTTGTGTTGAGACTGTGGTGAAGAGTGGTGATAGCCTTAGAGAAGAACCTGTCAATAAGGTTTCTGTCTGTTGCCCGTCCACCCAGTTATCATCCTTGACTTATGTCGATGTTGTCGTAAAACCCCACGAAAATGAGCCTGGTTTTGCATTAAAGACACTGTCAGACACTGGCGCGCAAATCTCAATTTTGGATGCTTAATTATTGGGGAGCAAAAAAATGAACAGCTTGGGGAAGATTAAGCTGCAACCCTTTTGCGGTGAACCCATTGAGGCTGATTGGGTGAAGCTCTCTATTGCACCAGTGACTAGTCAGTGCGATGATATTGATTGTATGACAATTGATTGTGCTGTTGTGCCAAACTTAAACGAAAATATGATTTTGACTGCCGATGTTATATTACGTTTATCACAATGTAATCATAAGCAGCAGAATGATGGTGTTTGTGATGATGTTGAAAATACTGTCGTTGTTGGTGATGAAAATGTGGTTCGTAATAATGATGATGCGGATGATGTACGACTAATTACTAGCATTGCTGATGATGTTGATTTTCATAATGCTGTCGTTGACCATAACACTGTGGTTGCTAATGATGGTATTGATAATGTGTCTACCACTGATTTCACTTCATGTGAGCAAGTCGCACAAGAGCAAAAAAAGGTTGAAAAATTAAAGGGTTGTTTTAGCTTGGCCAAGGCGGGAAAAGGTGGCTTTTTGTTTCCGAATGGGTTGCTTTACCACAAGAAAAATGTCTTGGGGGAGTCATTCCTTTAGTTGGTGGTCCCTTTTGCACGTCGCAAGCAGGTCTTGAAACTATGTCACAGTGTGAGTGGTGGCCACGTGGCTGTGAAAAGAACTCGTGAGCGTATCGAGTACACTTTTTATTGGCCCACCTTGCAAGCTGATTGTATTAAGTTTATCAAGACGTGTCGTGAATGCCAGATGAAAAAGCGTAAGACCTACCGGGACACAGTTCCTATTACGCCCATACGAAAATCCGACCTTGTTTTTGACCATCTCTTTATTGATATGGCGGGTCCCTTTGTATCTGGCGAGGGTTCAGAACCCAAATTTAACTATGCGTTCATTGCCATTGATAGTTTTAGCCGTTTTCCGTTTTGTGTGCCGATAAAGGCTATGCATGCTAAAGCTGTGTGTGATGCTTTGTTGAGTATTTGGCAGTTTACGGGGGTAAGTTCACATCTGTCCTCGGACTTGGGAACGAATTTTACTGCCCAACTGACCAAAGAATTTGAGAAGAGACTAAGTTGCTCGCCCAGTTTTAACAGTCCCTGGCACCCAAATGCTACAGGTTTAGCAGAGAAAGGTGTGGGCAACGTCAAGACCATTATTGGCAAGTTAGCGATGGATCATTCTAACCAGTGGGACCAGTACGTGCCTAGCATGTTATGGGCGTTACGTTAGTCCACAAATGCCACCACAGGGCTTTCACCATAAACTCTGGTATTTGGCAGGTTGCCTCGTGGCCCTCTGTCGATCCTCAAAAACCACTGGGTTGGCACGGAGAAACTTCCCGTGAGTTTCGGTAAGTCGGCCACCGAGTACCAACAAGGTGTCCAAAAAAGGTTAGAAATTGCCAAAGATTATGCGGCAACCTACTCCAATGGGGAGCAAAAGCGGTATCAGAAGTACCACATTTGCGTAGTGCGAATAAGCATTTTGAGGTTGGGGAAAAGCTTTTAATTCTTCAACCCGCCACGACCGCCTCAAAATTATTTTCCAAGTGGTGTGGACCAGCAACGATTGTAGCTATTAGGTCACCCTATAGTTACCAAGTGGATTATAATGGCGTGGTTTGTCATTATCACGCCAACCATTTGCGAAAATATCATGTGCGCGTTAATTCTGTCATTTATGATGCATCAGAATATCGATTTGACCACGACAATTCCGAGTTTGAACCTGATTCTGACGTTAATGTTAATAACATAGTTGCTCATGTGTGTGCGACGACTGCTGTTGTATATGAAAATGGTGATGATTTTGGTTATATTAAATCTGTACCGTTGAGTTTGCATAGACAGACTTGTCCAGAATCGCCGAGTAAAATGATAGACCCCAGTAGCATTCAGCACTTGGGTCCGGATCAGCAAGCCGAGCTTTTGAGCCTCTTGGACAAATATGCGGACTGTTTTTCTGAGGGCCCTGGCTTTTCAAACGTGGTTAACCATTTCATTTTATTAATGGAGAGTTTTAAACCAAAACGTTTATCGGCATACAGGGTGTCCGAAAAACTCAAGCCAGAGGTAAACAGACAAATTCAGGAAATGTTGGCTAACGGTATCATTCGTCCATCCGAAAGCCCTATGTCAAGCCCACTAGTATGTGTGCTAAAAGGGAAAAGCGGGTGGGACGGGATAAGATTGGCGGTTAATTACCGTTATGTTAACAAATTCACTCATAATGATGCACACCCGATGCCCGATTTGCAGAGTATTTTCCAAAGTGTGTCGAAGAGTAAATTCATTTCATTGTGTGATTGCGGTGCTGCTTATTGGCAGTTAGAAACTAAAGAGTCCAATCGTTGGTTGACTGCTTTTGTGTGTGATATGGGTCTATTTGAGTTTAATCGCGTCCCTTACGGCTTGAAGAACAGCGGGTCTAGTTTCGTTCGGGCCATTACTCAAATACTCAGCCCAATCCATGATTTAGCAAAATCGTTTGTAGATGATGTCGCAGTCCATTCCAATTCATGGAGAGCCCAAGTGGGCGACCTCGAGCAGTTCTTGAAAACCATTTTGTGGTCGGGGCTTACCCTAAATCTCAAGAAGTGTGGATGGGCACGGAACCAGGTACGGTTTTGTGGCAAGGTCGTGGGGTCAGGCAAAATTTTTGCCGATCCCGATAAGCTCGCAGTCATGGACAAAATGTGCCCACCCAAAACCAAAACCGAACTAAAACGATTACTTGGATTTTTTGGGTTCTTCCGAGATCACATAAGAAATTATGCGGAAGTCTCCAAACCATTGACGGAGTTGACGTTCAAGAGATTTCGGACTAACATCCCGTGGGAGACCTCACAACAGAAGGCATTTGAAAGGTTAAAAGGATTAGTAAAGGAGGCCACAGAAGAGCCACTTCACTCAGTGGATTTTGACAAACCCTTCTATCTTTTTGTGGATGCCAGCCAACACACAGTTTCTTCCGCCATGACCCAAATTGGGGACGGTAAGCATTTACCGATCGCCTTCTCTAGTACCAAGTTGAATGACACTCAAAAGAAATGGGCTATAATAGAGAAAAAACGTTTGCGGTACTGGTTGCACTTCGAAAGTATCGACACTGGCTACTTTGTGGTCTCACAGTGGTTTATTGTGACCACAACCCTCTGTCCTATCTAACCGAGAGTGCACCAAAGAGTGCAAAATTGATGCGGTGGGCATTAGCTCTGCAGGAATACTTCATCTGATTCAAATACCACCCCGGTCACAAGAATGTGGTAGCTGATTGCCTGTCGAGGCTCGAGAGTTAGATGTTGTGACATGGTTATTTTTTTTCCGTATGATTGTTGCACCGTTAAAGACTGAAATAGTGCTTTATGTGTATTGGATAAATTTTGAGTTTAGTGACGCACGTGTAGTGATGTGCGGATTATCAAATTTTTTTTTCCACCGGTTCGTATGCGGTATTTGATGACATATTTGATGTGCTATGAGACTGTTAGCTGGTAGCGATCAGTCTGTTTGTTATGTTCTGTAGTATTGTTGTACTAATATACAAAACATAAACATTGTCGGTGGGAGGTAATGTCAGGGACTCCTAGCCTACGTCAATATTAGTTCAGATAGTTATTTTTAATTTGGCAATATTCGGTTTGGCCCGCAGGTGCTTAGATTTCGTTGTTTATGTCTGATAATTAGTGTATATAGTCCGGTTGTCAATCATCCGATTTACTACATAAATTGTATCGCGAAGTACTCGGTTTTGGAACACTTTTTTTTGCCCCGAATCATGGATTTATTTGCATCGAGACTTTGGCAAAATCAATTTATTGTACTGACTGCACCAACAGAAACAGTAGAGGATAGCGTACAGAGATAAATTTTACAGCTAACCGCAAGATACCCTGTCAGGGACTCCTAGCCTACGTCCATATTAGTTC
>Ga0209671_1007378_pt1 | contig 11403 bp, 7 predicted proteins | sample WorMetHERISLAND2_2_FD_187401 | JGI IMG/M metagenome (GOLD analysis project Ga0209671, IMG submission 187401) | Marine gutless worms symbiont microbial communities from Max Planck institute for Marine Microbiology, Germany - Olavius geniculatus... | ecosystem: Host-associated > Annelida >...
TATCTCTGCCGCCTATTGACGTAGATGAATGAAATTTTGCAGTGATGTAGCCGGCTGCCACCGAAAATAAACCATTTGACCAGAATGGACAAAAATATTAAATTTAAGATGGCGGCGGCCGCCATTTTGAATTTCATCTGTCGCTCATAACTCGTTTACTATTGCACATATTTGCACGAAATTTGGCACGTGTATTACGTTGAAGGTCCTATGTACAGAAATGCCAAAATATTGAACAAAAATAAAATTCAAGATGGCGGCCGCCGCCATCTTAGATTTTTGCACAAACAGCAATATCCCTGCCGTTGATTGACGTAGATGAATGCAATTTTGCAGTGACGTAGCCGGCAGGTAGTAGTAGTAGTTGTTGTTGTTGTGTAGAAAGTAACTGTTCAGTGACTTTTCAAACTTTAATAAAACCGCAAATATTATATATAAAAAACTGCAAGCAATTCATTTAATGTTGTATAAGCGCTGATGTAAAACTGCAAAAATTAGAAAGTATAAGCACGAACATTATGCATTAGCTTAGACATTTAAATCTGGCTACTGAGTACAGATTAAATGTCTAAGCTAATACATTAGTTCGTGCTTATACTTTTTAATTTTTGCAGTTTTACATCAGCGCTTATACAACATTAAATGAATTGCTTGCAGTTTTTTCATATATAATGTTATAATATGTTAGCCTGAATACAGCCCACCAATACATCCGAACTCCAAACCGATTTTTATAAGCCCATGATTACAGATCCAACATACAACAAATCTATAATGATGCTGCTACTGCTGATAATAATGATAACGATGATGATAACAACGGCAGATTATCCACGCAAAAAGTTCGTGTTTATCGAATGTCAGTCATAAATCTGGTGAGCTATTTGCGTCGATATTATAGATCGCTGTCGTCAGGCTGACGTCATTCATCCGTTTATACCACGTGACTAGGTCATTAACGCATAACGTCATTACGCGTCAGACGACGGCGACAGATCACGTGACAAGTGGACAACCAATCACGTGTCAGCCGCCAGCACAGCGAATTGGAACAAATCGGCTATAGCCAAAAATAATTCACTCACGCCGGTGCAAAAAATGACTTTCACCTTTCGTTCGTTTCTCCTATAGCGGCGCTACGTAGGCGGATGGAAATGAGTGAGATCGGCTGTGTTTCTGCTTGTTCTATTGTAATGATTTTTAGTAAACTTAATAAATTATGAAACACACTACGATAGCCGGCCGACTGTCATAGTTTGGTCACATTATGACTGCATTCGTAAAGTTATAGACTCGTTAATTATGCCACTTCAGACACAACAGTAAAGACAGCCAGTACGAGTACGACCGTGGACTAAGCCATTATAATTAGATTAGTTCTTTATCATTATGGGTATTTTTAAATGATAAAAATAACAGACTACCCCCTAAGCTCTGAAATTTCCGTCGAGAAACTTTGTGCTGCCACCCGGCGCACACAATAAAGCAGCAGGCTCGTGGTGGTAAGGGGCAACTGTCCTTTCAAATTTTGATCTGTCATAATTTTTTTCGTGATATTTTTCAAACTACGTAAATATGGGGGCTCAAAATCCCTTATTTTCGGGGACATTGAGGGACACAATTGAAACTTTGAGCACCCATATTTCTTTTTGTAGTGTCAAAGATCCTCAATAATCCAGAATACACAAAGGAATGTGAATTGACACGTTAATCTGTTCACTCTGTTTTGGGCTATGCGAAACTCCGCAGTATTTCATCAGAATCCGTTCGTAATATTTTGAGTAGGCAAATGCAGCTAACAAAATTCAGTGTTGGATAAAGTAGTTTAAAATTCTACTTGAGTAGAAGTAAAAGTAGTGACCCTAAAAATTTAGTTAACTAGGAGTAAAAATAGCCCGAAATAAAACTACTTAAGTAGAAGTAGAATTTTTTACTTAAATTAAGTAGAAAGTAGTCTATCTTTGAGTGTGTTTTAGTGTCATATCAATAACCCGCATGCTTTCTGCTTATTTACGTCACCCTAACATGTATAGTTTGTATAATCTTGAGAAACTTCCGTACATAGGTCTCTAGGAGAGAAGTACATTACACAAAACAAACAAAAGTACAACATATATCCAACATTTTTTACTGCAGCTAAAATCAAAGAAAAATACTGACACTTAGCTGGCCTTAAGCTTAAAGCCATTCAGTTAAACAGAAATGTTGGCAGCTTTTTTGGCTGAAAATATGCTAGATCTGGATAGATATCATCTGCCTTTAAAACTGTTTTTTAGTCGCATTTGTATAAGCACCAAATTTCATAAATGTAATAAACGTTTTCAAGTTTATTTTCTTGGTGCGATTTTACGTTTTAACATTTTTAATTATTTTTTCAACGTTTTAAAAACATTTTTAAGCGTTTATTGAAAAAATTTATTAAACATTTTTATTAAAAATTTTGAGAGGCACTTTTAAAACCACAGAAATAGATTAATAGGCCATATTGGCGATAGTTTACTGAGTTTGGAGTGTTATGACCACGCAGTTGAATTGAAATTGAATAAGTTCTTTCTCGCTCTCTTTAGTTTTAGCCATTCTGCACTTACAGCATTATAGGCAGTAGGTAAAAGATTGGACCAATTGGAGCTAACGTTTTTTTGTTCAACGTTTTAAACTTAATTTTTTTTAAACTTTTTTTGAAATGAAATTAAATAAGTTCTTTCTCGCTCTCTTTAGTTTTAGCCATTCTGCACTTACAGCATTATAGGCAGTAGGTAAAAGATTGGACCAATTGGAGCTAACGTTTTTTTGTTTAACGTTTTAAACTTAATTTTTTTTAAACTTTTTTTACATTTATGCAATATTTATGGTCATATTTTACTCAAAACATAATTTTACAGCTTGTGTGACTTAAAGTAGTTTTTGTATTTGAAAAAAAGAAAAAGATTCCAATCAAAAAAAAAATTATAAAAAAACACATTTTTGAATTTGGAAACTCAAACTTTGTTCTCCGAAATTTATGCAGCCACTGTATGCATGAACAATGCAGTTCTCACAGGCTAAAATGCAGAAAAGCTTGTGTGATCGAATTTCGTGGTTATGGTCAGAGTTATTGTTAGGTTACGGTACGTCTAAAGTCATACTGATACTGGCCACCTAACTGTCATTTTACCATCACTTATATCCAGTAGAAAAATAAGATCAAACTTTGTTATAGTTTCAGTACTTCTGTGCAAAATTTACATGGTGACGCTTAATGCTTAGCCTATATGATACAGTTAAAATAAGTGTTACAGTCTTAAATGCTAAGATACAACAGCAAGGCAAGACGTTATGTTCCAACATCATCTTAAGGAGCATGGTTACTACTACTATCAGTTACAAATAACATATTTTAAAAAAAATACCTTAACGTGTTTTATTTGGATTGCAGTAGTTGATGAGATAACTGAATTGTGAGAAACAAATCTACTTTTTGTAACAAAAAGTAGGAAGTAGCTCCAAAATCTACTTGAGTAAAGTAACGAAGTAGAACTACTTCGTTACTATCCAACACTGACAAAATTCAACCGACCGAAAACATGGGCTTCGTCGTTGCTTCGTGTTGAAGGCGGTAAATGTTATAACTTCCTAAATCTGTTCATGTTACTAAAAATTTTCAGATAAGTGGGTAGCAGGTACGGAATAAACACACGGATCCAATGTAGGCCTATTCACGCTTGGATTAAGTCCACAGCGATAGCGCCTTCTGTTCATACGGCCTACATGTCCGCGAGAAAATGCCAACAGCCGCAGCTGTACATGACAAGCTGAGTGGGATTTATCACGTTGATAATGTGGCGAGTAGCACGAGACGTAACAAGATCAGCGGACTGATGTACGTAGGAAGATGTCGACGTCTAGCACGCTGACCGTACATTCACTCGCAATAATCAGCGAGTTCGCGGAACGCTACACGTCCTACCGGGGGCGTATGCAAAGGAAAATTTCACCAAGGGCTTAGGCCTACGGGTTTTTTGTCCCTAAAACTGAAAGGGCAAAAACACAAAGCCGAACACACACAGAGTGGGCTGATTGCGGAGTCTTTTCGCGCTAGGGAATCCGGGGAAACAACCCAGCAGCTTTTGGGATCCGTGTGGCAGACGAATTTATGGCATTAAAAAAAGTCAGAAAACGCATTAATTGAATGCAAATAATGACATATCGTTTAGTTTCACAGTACGAATCTCCATTTAAAGCTGCAGTTTGGAGTACAAGGCTCCTCAATTTGACAATCGCGTGCTCCATCCTTAAATCCGCCACTGCGTCATTACTAAGTTTACATGCAGTGACGATGGAAAACGACAAACGCAATTAGCAAAAAAACACAAAATCATCAGCTGCCTGCGTACGTACGACTCACCATTACTACATTTACATAGGTCTAGGTTGATGTGTGTTTTATTAACTAGCACAGAAATAAAAGCACGCTGCACAACACCAATAAAACACCGCACTGTCAGGACAGCTGAGCTAAGAAACAAGCATTTTCCACTGCCCTGAGGAATAAAACAAAACATACAATGAATATTTCACAAAATGACAACATTATTACTACTGTTTTATACTTTGTTCTGTTTTGCGAAAGCTTTCTAGATGTCACTGTAAGCCTAAGCTTTCGATTTGAAATGGTCGCGTCGTACAGATTAAAATGTTATGTAACTGTTGTAGGCGTTGATTTCTTTTGTGTGTAGATTTTTTGGTGGATTAGTTATTTAGTTGCACGACTCGTTACCTGACAAATGCGCAGGAAATCGAGTAAAGTTTTAACCTTATTGGTCCTTGATATAGGAAACGGTAAAATGCAATGCACTTACGTCGTTACGTAGGCCTACGTCACTGTGGTATGGAACGTTGTAAACATAGCCTACAAACAAACATTCAGTGGTCCAGACGATGGGCTACTGATAAGAAATTTTTAACTGCTAAAAAATTAGAGGCTAATGTTCAGGCTTCATTTTTACTCACTTTGTTATAGACTTTTTACACAACACGCAGTACAACATGCTGTACAACACAAGTCCAGAGAAAGTCGAATTCCATTACATATTTACAAGTTTAAGACTTTATACAGCTTGCTGTACGACTCGGTATGAAGAAATTCTACAAAAGATCGTTTATAGATAAAAGATAGTTTAGCAAGGTTAATAAAATAATAAATTCCCAGATAATGAGTTTTAACAGATGCATATTCGTCTTTAAGTAATATTTTACAATCGCGTCCTTTCTACTAAAAGTTGTTAATACACGCCACAAAAAAAACGTAGCAGCGTTGTTTATCAGAAATAAGTAAACATAACAAAGTGAGCAAAAGAAGATAATTGCAAATATTGTACGCGCAGATAATTGCTGAAAGTTTACTCGTGTTGTTGTTTGCCAAATGGACCAGGATGCGCGACATCAGACTTGTCTGAGTTATGGGCTAAGAAAAAGTGCGCTATTCTGAGACGTGGCATAGTACGACAGATGCAATTAAGCCTATGATATTGATGATGATGACGATGATGATGATGATGAGCACGATAAGGCGGGGGGAGAATGACGCACTCAGTTGCCCCTCGCAGCTGCTGAGTCGGAAACTGATGCTTGGATAGACGGGTCTAAAAGCCGCCATTACTGCAGTCGGATCCAGTTGCGCTGTCCGCGTGTCTGTGACGTCATCACTCCGCCGTCTTCAGTAATGCGCCTAGGACACACGCGCAGCAAAATAAAACACAATGCAATAAAACTGTGCGCAATAAAACACCAAGCGGACGCAGCCATTCCACGTCGGCATGCAAGAAAAGACACAGAGATATGCCTACATAAACATGTCGGTTGTCTATCTGATTAGTGTTATTTTCGTTTCAAAGTTCTTAATATTTTTAGTTCGTATTTAGTTGCCCAGCCCAGTTATCGTCTTCGTTTTATTAAGTTGTCTTCCATCTAAAAGTAATTCTTCTAGTTTTCATTTAGTTTTAGTGCCAGGCATAAACGTTAACCTTGATTATACTCGATTCACACTTTTGTCACTCTGACGTGTCACTACACTACCTTGTAAAATATAAAAATGGCTTTAGAATACGAAAGTAAGCATCTAACGTTCAGTACAACAAATTGTAGTACTGAAGTTTATAAAGCTTGCTATAGTTCATCAGGCGTTCAAGATGAGATGGTTAAATAGTTACATGCTATAGCTCTTTATAGGAAACCTATCTCAGATCCACGGAGAGTCACCCGCCGTATGGGATCACCTGCTAGCCGACACAGGTGAATGCGCCCCGCTTTAACCTTAGCCAGATAGGCTGGTACTCGATTTACTTACCCCGGAAGGATAGAAGGCTGAGTTGACCTAGGCAGCTAATTACATATTGAGATGGTTTACCTGTCCGCAGAAAGTCACCCATCTAACTATTAACCAGGTCGGTGTCCTATTACAGTATCGCCCCCTGAAAGGTCGTCCCGGCGAAATTTTACCAGTACAAATTCGGCCCCCCCCCGGCGGATTTTTACCGGTTGATGATAATGATAAAACGCGTTACTGTTACGCCAAACCACCAAACCGGTGGTCTTCAGCAGTTTTTAACGCGTTATCACTGATTTGGTGATAAAATTATTTTAAAAGTGTCTAATATTTGATTAAGTGTTAGGGGCTTACTTTTATGTACACGCGGTATTGTTATCTGCCGAAAAGAGTGTCAATGGGGGCCCGACATGTCCTGTTGCGTAACCAAAGTAGCGAGGATGAGTGTCCCAATCTTGGCACAAAAATTTATATCAGAAGAAGCAAAAAAAGCCAGACGTTTTCTGGTTTGCCTGGTACGTTACTTTGTAATTGTAAGTATTCTGTGATGCTAAGATGCACCGAATTTATTTTCGGCCGGGGCTCCATCGGCTCGTTTCGGACCTAACTGAATGAAGCTTATAACGCTCCTCTAGACGACCCCCTTGTCGCTTGGGGAAAAAGATATATTAGCACCGCATTTCTCACCCCACTCGACGCCTGAAACGTCTCGTTTTTGGTGCCTCTGACGCCCCTACCTTTGGGTCCCCACTACGACTGATCGAGGCCAATGCTGTTGAAACAGCTTATGGCGGGGTTATCGTACGCGTGTGTGCACGGTACAAGAGTGACATAATCGTCCATCAGACAGGTACGCACGGACTTTTAGCACCAGGTGCGTCTGATCCAGTAGAAAGATAAAACATCTCGTAAACTTATCGACTACAACTGATCGCGCATGCTGCTTTTGCTGGTGTCAGCAAGATTTTGGGTTTAAAAAACGTTATGTGGCGAGAAGAAAGTTGCAATTTTCCGACTGAGAGCCAGTGGTGGTTTTAGGTTGAGGCAGGAGAAGGCACAGCCCTTCCCAGTTTTGCTCTAGGCCCCCAGTTTCGTGGCCACTCATGATTTTTTTTGCAAAGATAACACAAATACACAAATTTTTTATTTATTTGTGTTTCCAAATTTTAGAAAAACGGGCAAATTTGGGGCTTCCATTGAACGTCCAAAAACCAAAAGTGCTTCCGCTTCAGGGCTTTCGCCCTCCTGACCCTTTGACCAAGGGCTCTGGCTACAGACCCCCGTTATAGGCTCGGGCTACCTCGCTCGCCATGGGGCCGTAACCCCCCCTCCCCCAGATATTGCTGGCTAGAACCGCCACTGCTGAGAGCCGAAAATTTTTGACAGAGGATGTGCTTAAAATGTTAACTTTGCCACTAAATTTTACAACTAAAAGTTTTCAGTCTCAAGTGTGTGATTTTACTTTTGAAAGATTTTTAAACACAATTTTTGACAGGTTTTTGACAGGTTGAAGAGACAACGGTCCACCTCACTTCGTGGGAAACTTGCAACTAACGATTAATGGTGTGATTAATCGTTAACAGCCGTAGCTTTGTACAAAATATCGCATTAGTTAAACAGCGGTGCAGCTCGGCCGCATATCTCCGGCAGTGGCGCGGATGCAGCAGCGGATATAGCCTGCAGTTGTCGCAGCAGACGGACGGGTAGACCGACAGAGCGCGAGTCGTCGTCAGTGTTGTATATTGTATGAACTGCGATCACGACGCTGCGACGACAGAAGAAGAATTTCACTAGCGGTACATCCTGTGTGACCCGACTACTCGCTGAACCGACGCTGTTTTCTTTCACAACTAAACAGTTGCTGAACATACTCTACAGGTATCTGGACAGAACTTATTGTTCAGCATTCCGCGTAGTGTACATAGGACGCTGCGGATATACGAGTACACACTCAAGTCGTTCGTTACGGGAGTATTTCGCAACAACGTTCTAAACCGTCGTCAAAGCGAACACGGAATTCAGTTAAAACCTGCCGAACGTTTGCTGAAAATTTTATACGAAATTTATTCGTGGTCATTTCGTGTCAATACACTGTGTATAAAAGCTCGTGTCGTCACTGGGGAATTTCAGACGGCAAAAATCCGCGACCTGACGACTGTTAATAGAGTTTAGCAACGGAGCTGAACAGTAGCTGCTGAAAATACTGCACAGAAAATAATTTTCGCATTATTCTTACCGAAAAAAAACAAGTCGAGGTTAGAGTTGTGGAAGTAAACAGCAACAGAAGCTGAAAAAAACAAACCGAACGAATTGATTAAGAAGACTTGTTTGCTAAAAACATCGTGGACTGTACACAGGCTTCGTTGATTCAACATTCCGTCTGTTTGACGGAATATGGCGAATGTCTGGAGAATTTAGAGGCGGACAACAGTAAAACGTGGAAAACATACCGCGAGAGTTAAGAAGACGTGTCTGCCTATATAGCCTACGACACATAATGGCATCAGACAACGACATGGTCAACTCGTCGTGCGACAACAGTTCGTCGCGGAGCAACAACGCTACTCTGCCGTTGTCCGCGGGGCCTGGCATCCAGGTGGAACTTCGCATTGCTCTGTACGTCATCATATTCGTCCTCTCCGTCTGCGGCAATGCGCTCGTCGCGCTGACGATCGCTCAGAATCGTCGGATGCGGACGTTGACGAACGTTCTGTTGCTGAATCTGAGTATCGCTGATCTCCTGCTGACCGTGTTCTGCATGCCGTTCACGCTGATACCGACTCTACTGCAAGACTTCATCTTCGGACCGGTCGTCTGCGTTTTAGTCCGATACATGCAGGGTACGTACATTTGTCTCTCTTACCGCGACTTCTTTTCTCATCGCAGTTTTACCGTAGCTTGATGACCAGACTTGAAGTCTGAGCCTCTGAGACCGCGGTCTTGTATGATAAGACCGGTTTCAGACTAAATTTGGTCTTAGTTTTGATATTACTGTTTTCGTATTGTTTTTGGTCTTTACATTCTGGTCTTGTTTTCATATATTGTTAATGGCGTTGTTTTACATCACGTCTTCTTTTTTTGTATACAGTTTTTACATCCCTACTTTCGCATATGTTTACGTAGCATCAAAAATCCGAAAATTTATTCTGTTAATTTAACTTTTTTACATTCACTTTTTTCGTGCTTTGTGTTGTATAGCTCTCGCTTTTGCACACTGGTTTTTTGTTTAGTCTAATTGTTGTCAGTGTTATAGCACGAACTGGTTAACCATTTGTGTCTCGCTTTTACGGTTAAGAGACTACTAATTCACTCGCCCGGTGCGTTCTTTCACCTATTTACCTGAATGCAGATCTAAAGCAGTTTCTGGATATTGCTTTTGTGGCAGTCTGAAAAATTAATTACTGCTGTTGCTAAAGATTTAGTGTTTGCTAGTTACGTTTTAGTCAAGTAATAGGCTCCTACTTTGTTGAAAAAATAATAACTAATATTTAATTTATCGTGATGAAAAGTGTTTGAAAGAAACAATCTGGGACTGCATAATAATAACATTTTAAGCAATGGTTTTAGTCTTTTTGTAAGCACAAATAAATCTAAATTGTAAGAGTTATGCAAACGTGTAAAATACTGTTATCAAAATAAAACAAACAACTGAAAATAAAAAAATGTTAACCGTTATCTTTAACAAATGTTTGCGTGAATTGTGATTGCGATAACTGTTTTCTTGATAAAACGCCGTTATTACCACTAAACACTTGAAGACGAGACACCGCGGGTATACAGAAAACGATAGAGAAAGAAGAAATCTTATTGATTTTTGCACCACTCGGCAGCAAAATAGCAAAAGATCGAGTCGAGCGCTGTATGACGAATTATTTTCATCGGATTTATCGACACTGCGAGAAATTCATATTCAAATCCCGTCTAGACGCAGTAAAGGCAGAGTCGACTAGCTGGCGCCTAACTCGGCACCCAACCTAGCGAATCTGACGACAGCGCATCCAGTGGCGTATTTAGGGGGCATGACATCAGAGATTTTTGTATACTGTGTACTGAAGCAATGAATTTAGTCAGTACACCAAGTAGAAACAGGATCGGGTTTCTATTGAACGTATGCAAATGTTCAACTTTGTTTTAAAGGGTTTTTTTTTATAATTTTTAGCGTTAGTGACATGGATAATCGTGTATAGGCCATAGTATTTTTACTACTATTGTTACTACTACTACTGCAAATAAAATACTGTATAACCGACTTTTTGGCGACCGATCCGTTTGGCTTGTATAGGGCAGCATGTTCAGCTGTGTCGGGTGAGACCAATCCATTACACGATGCATGTCCAAGTAGCCAATACTTACTCCCCGAGGCATGCGCAATGAGCACAATTGCCTATAGATGGTTGTAGATGTTAACACAGGCTGAGGTTATCCTGTCCCTTGAGGCTTGACGATCACGGACACGGGACTCATTCTGCGAATGATTACAGTTTACTTTTTTCTACTGCGAAAAGTGATTTATTTTATTAAGCACTTCGGGGCTCTAGTGACATGACCGAGGTATCATGATATCGTGCAATTTAATGCGATGCAATAGCGTATAGAGAGAGAAAGTGGCCCGAGAAAACGTAACCGTAGAAGAGGGAAATAAGTTTTTTTGGTTGCAATTGAATCAAATACTGCAGAAACCTTTCACCCATACTTTTCAAAAAAATTGCAATTAAGTGATCACTAAAAATTTTATCAAACTTTAAACGTGTCGCTACACTACCGCGTATAATGTAGTCAGCTTCACAATAAGTGAGTTACAAGGCAACTTTCAGTGTTCCAAAGCTGATTATAATATTTCACGAAGCGTTTAGGCCGTTATGGGATTTTTAACATTTAAAGTAAGTTAACCATCAATAAGGCTAATCGGTTAATATTTGATGAAGTTATAAATATAGGCCTATGCAGTGTTTGACTATACGCGTGTGTTAAAATAAACTATTTACTTTAAAATATGTACGCATTTTTCCAAAAAAATAAAAACAATATATTATACGTATATACAAATTAACGTAAAACGTAAAACATAAATAGTTAAGTGCTAACTTATGTCGTATGAT
>Ga0209671_1007379_pt1 | contig 11403 bp, 6 predicted proteins | sample WorMetHERISLAND2_2_FD_187401 | JGI IMG/M metagenome (GOLD analysis project Ga0209671, IMG submission 187401) | Marine gutless worms symbiont microbial communities from Max Planck institute for Marine Microbiology, Germany - Olavius geniculatus... | ecosystem: Host-associated > Annelida >...
ACTTACTTTGAGTTTGGATTTTTATAGTTGGTATGATTAAGCAGAAAACAACAAGAAAAGCTTATTTCTTTACGAAGGCGATTATTTTTGTATTTATTTCTAGTATGTTTGATAATAGTGTTCTTTGTTTGTTTGTTTTTTTTGTTATTGTATTATTTTTGATACTTCTTCTTCAGTAGATGGTCAAACTTGTTGAAGACTCCAGAGTTCAGACCATGTCGGGTAGTTGACAGTGGGCGACTTCATCATCATCATTTTATTTGCCAGCAAACATAACATAGTGCACAAAGTTGACACAAACATACAGTCGGCAAGACATACCAGGTTCATAGAGCACTTACGGTAGCCTTCCTAAGCTAAATACACAAACACGAGAGTAGCACGGCAACTGAAACAAGTTAAAATAAAATCAAATCATAAAAGCAATAAAAACGCACAAAAATAGCAGCAGGCCTACACAGAACATTTCATATAGGGCGTAAAATCAGTATTCTTCAGTGATCTCTTGAATGAGGAAAGAGAAGAAAAGCTGACTGTGGGTGGTAAACAGTTCCAGACATCAATGACTCTTTCAACAAAAAAGTTTTGACGAACTGAATTTGTACATCTAGGTTTATATAATTTGTATGAATGCCCTCTCGTCTGAGAGGAGGGGCTAAACGTGAAAAAATCATTGAAGTTGACACACACCAGACCAAACACAATCTTATAGCACAAAATAAGATCCAGATACAGCCGGCGCAGCTCTAAGCTAGGAAGATTCAGATGCACCAAACGCTTCTTGTAGATTAAATCTTTAAGCCCAAACAGTTGCTTTGTAAACCGTCTTTGCATCTTCTCAATTAAGTCAATATCTTTCTTTAAACTAGGCGACCATACAACACTGTTGTACTCTAAAATTGGGCGCACATACACAATGAATGCCCTTATCAAGGTGTTAATGTGGCCTGAAACAAAACAACGAATAATGTGGTTTGCTCTCTGGTGGGTTTTATTGACTATTTCATTTACATGCTGAGAGGATGACAAGTCACGAGTAACTGTAACACCAAAGTCACGACAAGATATAACAGTACAACACTTTTTGACTTAGACTTTCGCTGAGCCAAAGCTAAAGCTGAACGCTAATGTCTGTACTTAGACCAAAGTTCAACTAAATGATTAAAAAGGCGGAAAAGTGGTAAACCTAACAGGAAATAAATCATCTAGTTACGCTTGGACTTGCTTATTTAATTGCGCCGCACATGCAAATGACGTAATTACGTAACGTCTTACGTTATTGTGTAGCCATTACGGCGTTTATTATTGAATTTACTAAGCTATCCGTGTTAGTCACCATGTTTTTGCTCAGCGAAATTACTTCACTTTATGACTTAAGTAGGTACTTAGACCAAAGTTTAGGCTCAGCGAAAGTCTAAGTCAAAAAGTGAAGTCACCCAGTGTGAACTGTAGACGTGTTATGCCAACAGTCACAATGCCATAACGACTGTCGGCATGTCCCTCGCTCCTCACGGAAGGGTCATGACGCCCTTTCACCAGTAAAGGTGGAGTACAGTTTACAGTTTAGTTGTTAGCCGAATAATATGTTGCATAGTACACAGGTCTTATGGTCTATGCATTTGTTCTCACTGACATAGTGGAGTCTTGAACATCTGCCAGAGCCAAGTTATGGACACAGTTTTTAAAGATAATTTATTTATTTTAAAGTTGCTGTAAATTACATGATAGGTTGTGAGGCTAATTGGGATGACTGAAGACTGCATGATTTATTCAGTGAATCTAGGGAAGTATAACAGAACAAATTACTGTAACGATAATTGTATGTTGCTGTTTGTGTTTCAGCCTTGCAGGCAGATACAGGATTTCGTGATATGGCAGAAGAAGGTTAGTGCTTTTTTTCTTGATGTTGCATGCCAAAAATTATCAAAATTTAATTATCAAAATTGGCTGATATTTTACAGAGCTATTTAAAAAATTAATAGTGCCATGTTTTATGTTGAGACTCTGTGTATATTTAGAGAAAAAAATGAGGCAGTATGGGTGATAAACTAAATACTGTTGGAGTTGGTGGTGGATATATTATCTAGGTGAGATACTGGAGGAAGTGGCCTTGGCAAGTAAGGCTGCTGAAGAGTTGAAGGATATCATTCGTGACTCATATCTTGATGCCGAGTATGACAGCAAGTGGCATCCAGCCAAGGTTCAGCTCATTCACAACAAAGGTCTTGAGGCTGTCTATGAAGGTCTGTGTATAATGTTTTCATTTATCATGTTATCATTTTAGAACACTGTAAATGGATTGCTGCTATCAGTTTCCGCTAACAGAAAACTGGTTTTTTTAAATAAACTTGATCAATTGATTGACTGACTGACTGATTTGTTTATTAATAAATAAGTAAGTAATTTGTATGCATTAAAGTAATAACCTCGAATGTGCTTGGTGTGCTTGTAGAACAAAAAGCAAAAAAATGTTTTACACATTTGTATTAGTGTTGTGTTCACAGTGGCCGAGGTCGGTTGGTTTAGGTTCGGTTTTGGGGAAAACTGCAGCTTTGGTTCTGTACGGTTCAGTTTTCTGACCAGCACCAAAACCAGCGCGGACGTCTAACGATAACGGGCTCACCTGGGTGCTTTGTCGCTCACGACCGGATGCCTGCATCAATTCATTCACTTATTGTGATTGTAGAGAAGCATTCAAGAGTGTCTGTTGATTTGTGTTCACACAGTCGGCTCTCATTAACTGATCAACTGCTTGGTTAATTATTATTATAGAGAAGCGTGAGGAATGCCTAGTGCGGGGTCGTACGTCGGACGAGCTTGCAGAGCAGTCTGGCTTCACTGTAGAGAACGCATCGAGCGTAGTCCAGTCCGTGTGTGCTAGCGGCTTTACAACACGTGACTCTGACTACAATGCCCTCGGCTACAGCAGCATGGGTGTTTACCTGTGTCGTCATGCCGATGTCTGTCTCAGCCACGCTGTGGTCAAGTACTCAGGATCACCCGTCATTCGCCTCATTGTCTGCAAGGTGTGTTTTTAATAATCTTGTACCTTGAGATTGATTGATAAGCTACATATTTACATCAGTGTTTTATAGTATAACAGTTTTTGCACATGTATTTTCGTTGTGTCTCAAAAAACTGTGTTACAGTTTTTTGTCAGCACTTTCACTTACGTTGACGTTTAATTTTGGCCATAAGGATGGCAAAGAGACTACAATTATTCAAGGTGCACTCATTTTCTACTGCATCTAATTTGCATCGATGCATTACCATGTTAAATGCCATAATTTTTAGATTACCCACATTTGCATCATAATTTGACACAGTGTCACATGGTGCAATAATTCTGTGGCGTTAAATATTCTACACTCAAAAATATTAGACAACGCTGCATTTTAACTCATGATAAATATTCATGTGCAATTTCACTAAGATGATTCCGGTTTATCAGCGGAGAATATGTATTGATGTTTGTCACAGTACATGCTGGGCAGACACACAACAGCAATTCCTCGCGTGGCATCATCCGCCGACTTCATTCAACCAACACAAGGTTTCGACTGTCATGTGTCTGTGTTACCCCCGTCAAAGAGTGAATCATTACAGAGCCAGTTTGACCGCTCACAGGTAATACTACTACCAGACTACTACTAAAGGTTCAAGCTTTTCTGTAGCTTTAATGTTAAATTATCTCATGACCGTGGAGCATCACCTGCTGTATGGGATCATGTAGTGTTATCTGCAGCCCTACACAGGTGAATATGCCCTGCTTTAACCTCAGCCAGACAGGGTGGTTTTCAATTTGCCTAGCTTTATGGGATGAAAGGTTAGTTGACTCTGGTGGTTGGTTATATACTAATAATTAACATTTGCTATTTTGACCATATCAGACTTCTATGATGATGATGATGATTTAACTATGTGTGCGTTTAAGTCTGCCTACCTGTATGAGATTTATACTATTCCACAGTTTTTGTTGCAACCCAGGCAGTTGCTGCCTTATGCCATCGTAACTACTACTGCTGTTGCTGCTTTTGCTGCTGTTGCTATTACTACTACAACTTGCTATCTTTGTTCTTAGGTCTAACTGTGGGACGTAATTGCTAATGCTGTGCTGCAACTTTTTCTGAGATTGCGCTAGTTGCTACTGTATGCCATCATGATGTACTGCTACTCTACTGCTACTACTTATATTACCATTGCTAGGAATACTACAGCTTACCTGCATGTGTTTAGGTTTACCTGTATGACATTAACGCTCTTCTACAGCCGCTGCTGAGACCCCGCCAGTTGTTGCCATATGCCATTGTGACGTACACACTGGATGGAGTGGTTCAGAATATTGATGACATTGAGCCACTGAAAACAGATATACCGCCACAACTGCAGAACATTATACAAAGGATTAACGCCAAAGCCGATGGCCAGGTACGGTATCTTTGTATCACTTTACTCTTGTTTTGTACAGCTCAGTTAGTAACCGCAGAGGTAACTACAGCTGCTCTGTGATGAAAGCTTGGTTATTGGGCTGTGCTAATCATGTGGTTGTGTAAACAGATGGTCACTTTTTGAATATTAATTAGCACATGCTGGATTTGAGTTAGATAGCATAGGCCTGCTACCGATCTAGCGACAGCGCTGCAGACTGCCAGCTATCGCTATTTTGGGTGAACAGATTCATTTTGTCGTAAACCTGTTTAGTAAACACCTTGAGTGTTTCAGATTGATTGCTTTGCAGTAAGATCTTTCATTAATATCAGAAACTGTGCATTAATCACGTATAATACAAGTTTACTGCCATGTTGCAGCACAGTTGATCAGTCTGTGGACAATTAGTGGACTGGACAGTTTTTGAACAGCTAGTTATTTCAGAAACGTGATTATGCATATCAGTCAGGTGACTATTTTTACAAACTGGTTAAGAACTATAAGCTGGCTTTAACTTATTGTTTACTTTTGAAAGTTTATAGCTCGGTTAACCAATCTGTAAAAACCTGTAGCTGATCTGTCGATGGATTATGATGATGCAGCTGATAGAAAGAGCACCTGGTGTTGATAGTCTGAGCCGATCCCAGAGAATCTCAGCACAACCCATAGCTTCATCAACAGTATCAGTCCTGGGCAACATTGGAGACAGTGTGGGGACGCCCAAGGCGACTGGTGGTGTTGGTTTGGGGTCCAAGACCACTGTCGGCAGTAGCGGGGCCTCGGAAATCCCGGCAGCTGAATCTCCCGATGCAAACCTTCAGCGGGTGATCGCGCAGATCAACGCTCGACTTGAGTCACAGGAACGTGGCAAGCAGCTTGCAGCCCTGCAGAATGTGGCGCTCATGGGCGGAGGGTCAGCTCTGCCAGTTGCCAGCCACTCGAATGTTTGCCCTGCCCCAGCTGGACGGGCTGGCGGACGGAACATTGTGGACCCTGCCAGTTTGGGTGGTGTTCTCAGTGCTGCATCATCTGCTCGTATCGATCCCGCTGGGGCCCTGGGTATTTCTCCCGGATCATTGGGAATTACCCCACTGTCGGCGGCAGCACCGGGTCACGGTGGAGCTCTTGCTGCACCATCGCAGCCAAAAATAACGATGGCTGCCAACGTTGCTGCAGTGGCACAAGGCACTGGTGGTGGTGGCGGTGGTTATGTTGCATTGGCAGCACCCGGTGCCAGGTCAGCGCCATTCACACTCCCTGCAGACCTAGTTGGCACCAACGTGGCAGCTCTAGCCGGACTTCAGTACCAAGCATCCGGTCCGATTGGTTCTGCTTCTTATCTCCGCCCACTGCCCGCTGGGGTTGTGGACGCCACGGTTGCCCTTGACCCAACATCTGCGGTTCTCGGGGCTTCAGTGCCGCAGCAGCTGAAGTATGTCCCATACGGCTCCCCGGCTGGTCGCGATGTTTCAGTGCTCGGTGGTGGTGCAGCTGCTATGGCTGGTGCTAGTAGTCTGTATCCACTGCAGTCTGTTGTGCCGGGTGATACTGTGGGGACGGGAGGATATGCACTTGTTAATAGCGGTGGGGCGGTCAAAAGACCTCTGAATGATGTAATGCTGTACATGGTGGACAAACGACCACGGTACTATTAACTGCTTACAAGCAGGGACTGTAGTCTGAACAGAGAAGTGGCGGGATGCCCCAAAATCAGTGGCATAAGACAAATTCATGCTTGAATTCTTGTGTGTTTTGCAATTTTTTAAAGAAAACCTAAATATTTCATTATGCAAAAAAAACGATGATTACCCACTACCGTTTATCAACAGTTATTGTAAGTTGGTACAGTTTGGGTACTGTCTGCAACATACAAAGACATTGAGTATATTGTGGCAAATGGACTATCAGTTAACAGTTATGTACAGGATGAGGGCCACAGATATTTGCTGCTTAAAGACAAAAAACATACAACGCAACAGAAATGATTTGAACTGAGCTAAAATCTTAGTTCAGTTAGGTCTAAGGAGTGAAAAAAGTGGCACAACTAAACTGAACTAAAACACTAGTTGAGTTTTGTTGTGCTGACTTTACGAAGCAAATGAACTGGTCGTTTAGTTCATTTTATTCCAGTATATTAGTCAAAGTGTGTTAAGTATGTTCAGTTCAGTTCAGTTCAGTTCTTTGTTCTGCTTTAAGAATTTTCATAAGTTTCTTTCTAGACTCAGTGTAGCTCCATAAACATTGACTGGTTGAACAGAAACTGGAAGTTGTCTTACTACAGTCAGTTACTTTGAATCTGTTCTTCGTGACAAGAACATTTTTACAGGAACACTTATGTTCAGGAACGTGACTCGTGCAGGGTTGAAAAAAATTGTCAAATGTGCACAGCTAAGTAGTTTTTGTTGCTATACGTTGTAAGAGCATTTTATATAAAGCCATCAGTAGCAGTTCTCATCAGATTAGAAGTTTTTACATGAACGGATTCTTTGCATTGCATTACAGACTATCTTCTTGCTATATTCTTGGTTATCAATGCCACAATCATCTGCTGCTTAGCTCACCAGCCGTTTTGTCCATACCATTGTCGTCTTTTTTGTGATGGTACTTTGATCTCATTGTTTGAAATTTTACACTGTCATGCACCACATCTGTGCACTGTGCTTTGTTGCTTATGAACTAGTCATTGTAATGATATTTCACTGATCACATTAAAATGGTTTTAAGATTAAAGCCATCAGTTTTTGTAACTTTTTATGTGGCCTATGTCCATGTCCTCTAATAGACAGCATTATAAGATTGATGACTGTCTGGACAGGGAAGATTATTAGAACTGCCATTATGTTATCCATACGTACAATGGAGTTCTTACAATTTTAGGTTTTCATGTTTTGTGTTTCTGTAAAGGTTTTAAAACTTTTTGTTTCTTTATTGTAAAGGTCAAACTTACTGTTTTTTTATTATGTGTTTGTGTGCATTCTGCCTGAAAAGGTCATCCTCGAAGTGACCTATACTGTGTTCGGTGGGACGTTAAACCCTACTCACCCATTGCCCATTGGTCTCAACATCCCACAGAGTCTTCTAATTTGAAAACGATATTTGGAACAGCCAAAATTGGTGGGAACGTTTCCCAGAGCAGGTGTTACTGGAGTGTCATTTTTCACTTTCAAACATCAGTGTGAAGTTAGATGAATGGCCACATAATGTGTCAGCACTTGGCCGAAATATGCTTATAGTTTACTGTGTATTAAACTTTTAATTGCAGCAACTGAACAGCTGTTGATTGCTGATAATCATATGATTTTAGTTGGACATACATGTATGTTAAGCAGGGTGTTGATAATCAAACATTATACTCTTGCTGTGATTCGTTTGTTGTCTGTAGCCACATGCATATGTATTTATGCTTTTTTATATATGCATTGTTCAAAAAAGTGTTCTGTTTACTTTGTATGTTTAATTTATTTCTCTATTTATTCATTTATTTGTATGTTTAGCATTAGTTTTATTTAGTCATATGCATTGTTGAAGGTATTGTTCTTTCAAGTACTGTAGTTAGCTTAATGAAAACATTAAATTTATTACTTTTAAGCAAGGTTAAATCAACCTGTTATTGTTAGTTACACTATCACACTAGTTGTTTTCATTTATTAGTCAATGAAATCATTCTTGTTAAACATATTAAGCTTTCTGGACGTAATGAAAATTATGATTTTTTTAAAAAGTCAAAAATGTGTTTATTATTAATATTTTAGAAACAATGTTTCTGGATGTTTGTTACAGCAATGGCCATTGCTGAAGTTGTGTAACGAGTTGTTTATTTATTATTTGAAGACTGATTTATTCAAATCTTAAGTCTTTTCCGGTTGTGTTTGAGGTGTCAGTTTCGTTTGCACTTATGTTACTTTTTAAGCAACATTGTGCATAATAATAATTTTGTTAATGCATTTGTGTTGCATGTTTATGCTATATATGTATTATGCTATTAATCAGAAAATATTTGCATTGTTTTCTGTAGTCATTGTCTGTCTTTTTGTAGCTATATATACACTGTGTCTCAAAAAACATCCCCAGCATTTTTGACTGCAAGTTTAAAACCAATTATCAGATTTTGATAATTTTTGGAACGAATATTTCTGACACAACTTGTCATCAAATGACTATTCAGTTTCCCACCTCACCCAATTTTTGTTTCTGCACTACCTGGGGAAACCACAACCAGCAAAATATCACTTTTTTATCTGATGCGATAGGATTGTTTAATTAACATAAAGCGTAAAAACACATCTTGTTCACATTTCTGACACTTTGGCTGACATTTTGTCCAGTTGTCCATTTTTTAACTGCTTGCAGTAAAATTGCTTGAAGTATTGGCCCACTATGCGAACACAGGCAAGGAGACGCTTTCTCTATTCATTGACAGCAGTATCGATAATGTTCTGCTCCAGACCAATCAAAGCTGTATCACTTCTTGACTTCACAAACATTTCTAAACTTCAGCTGGTAGACACACTGCTGCATGACAGTCAAACTTTGTAATAGACTGGCTGTCGGGGTCCAGAGATTAGGATAGATGGAATTTATGAACGTTTTTGCATTCATTTTAACACATATTATGCTTGGTCTGATTTCCCCAGGTAGTGCTAAAGCAGACGTTGGGTGAGGTGGAAACTAAAACACTTATTTTATAGCCAGTGGTGTCAGACATTTTTCTGTTGGAAATTATTAAAATCTGCTAATCTTTCTTCAAGCTACGATTGATAATGTCTGGGATGTTTTTCAGTTTTTTGTTTATTTCAACACGTATTTCGCTTGATTTGATTTTTCCAGGTAGTGCAGAAGCATACATTGGGTGAGGTGGAAAACTGAACGGTCATTTGATGGAAAGTTGTGTCAGGAATATTCGTACCAAAAACTATCAAAATCTGATAATTGGTTTTAAAGCTACGGTCAAATATGTCAGGGATGTTTTTTTTGAGACACGGTGTACATGAATTTTCATTCAGTTTGTCAGTTATGAATGTAATGCAGTGTAATACTTTTTGAAGGTTTTTCTGTTAACCATTCCACACATATTCCACTCACATTTAGTGTTAACATGTTAGATGTTGTGACTATTTAAGATGTATTTATGTGTTTACTAGTTACATAATTATTCCATTTGCTTTTTTTCATATGCTGTATAAATGCACTTTGGGTTTATCACGTATTTCACATTTTTTTCATTTAGTTCATTATTCATAATTTGTTTTAATATTTAAACTTTTCGTTGTACAGTGTCCATTTACGTTGTTATTATTGCGCTAGATGTCCATTATTAGTGAGATGAATTAATTGCATTTTTTGTTTTTATTTTACGTCCAAGATGCATGTCAGTTGCGTCTCTCACTCTCCCCTGCCCTCCAATAGACAGCATTCTGAGATTAATGACCGTCTGGAGGATAACAGGGAAGATTATTAGAACTGCCATTACCATTACATAGCACAATTATAATCGTCAGTTCTCAGTTTTAGGTTTAGGTCGTTTTTTGTGTTTCATAAAGGTGAAACTTTTTGTTCTGTTATTAATTTGCAGTCCCGCCTGGAAAGGCTGTCCTTGAAATGACCTAATCTGTGATGGGCGGGACGTTAAACCCTGCTCACTCACTCGCTTGCATCTCTCACTGCTTCTGCCGTGAGATGTAGGAGACCTAAAAAAAGATTCTTGTGCTTCCGGTTGCAGTTCAGTGAAAAAGTAGGGATGGGGTGGTAAAATTGTTTTTCAGTTTCTATGTTCTTTTTGTGACATGCTGTGTAATATTACACAACAACTGATTAAAACAAATTTACACACCAAGTAAGTTTCATAAGAACTACTGTAAGGGTGCTGGAGCATAGCAGACTAGATGCAAACAGTTTTTTCCAATACAACTTTGAAAGCAAACTAAAAACTGCACCATTATTTTTGTGAGTCCAATGAAAAATTATATTGATGGAGGTTTTTACGGATGGACGCAAACCGGAATAGCAGGAATTTTAGGCCTAAGTCTCATACTCCATTACTTGGGTTTGTTGTGAATTTTTTTTGTACAGGTTGTGTACAAATATCAGCAACAAATTGAAGCAAGCAGGCCTAGAGTTTGGGCATAATTGCACTTTGGGTTTTATCATGTGTTCCATGCATTTTTTTCTCATTCAGTCAGTTATTTATTTATCTTTACGGCGCTTTTGTCATCATCCATTCGCACTGTGATAAGATGTTGTATTGTGATTTTGCAGCTCGTGTCGCTTAACGTATATACTGATAGCATTCCACATTTTTCTTTGTTTTGAGTTGAGGTTTTGCTTGCTTGTCTGCACAACTTTTTCAGGGCAGTGAAGGACTGATATGATATGAGTTCTGATCTATGTGAGATAATTGTGAAGAATTGTTTTTGTCATCGATGTTGTTGCTTCAGTATATTATTGTTCTTGAGTGTTTGCTAATATTCTACAGTGTGGGCCAAAAACAGACTATTTTTATGCATCGGTAACTAGGCAACGGTTATTGGTAGAGAGGCATGTGATATGTTAAAAGTTTTGTTGCACGAGGAAGGAAAGCTGAGTCGAGCGCAAGCATTACTGTCGAATTCAACATAATTTCAGAGGTTGTGAAGATTAAGAATATTTAATTGCAAGTTCTACATTTTTTTCTAAACGAAATTCTGAAACTTTTGACACATCACACGCCTTTGAGTCACCAACCGTCGCTAGGTTATTAACGCTGAAAATAGTTCGTTTGTTGGCCCATCCTGTAAGTGTTGTGGTGCGTCGATGTCAGTGTAGTCGCTGTTTCTGTTTATCGCTTCGGTCGAGTATTAATGTCTGTGTATTTCCGTTTATTGAATAAATGGAATACGTGTAAGTAACTAAATTGGTTTCTTCGTTTATTTAATACTTCATATACCCTAGATTCTGTTATATTCGTCAGACGTCAAACGTTATCGTTTTTTATCGGAC
>Ga0209671_1007382_pt1 | contig 11401 bp, 6 predicted proteins | sample WorMetHERISLAND2_2_FD_187401 | JGI IMG/M metagenome (GOLD analysis project Ga0209671, IMG submission 187401) | Marine gutless worms symbiont microbial communities from Max Planck institute for Marine Microbiology, Germany - Olavius geniculatus... | ecosystem: Host-associated > Annelida >...
GTAAATATACCGACAGTTTGCGAACAGGAACTGCTATAGGCTTTCGCGCGTCTCGTGAGCATTAGCTCAAATTTCTTGTTAGCTCTTATTGGCATCTTATATAAAATGACTGAAACTAGATGAAACAACACATGCCTGCAATTCTCCAATTCCAAGTTCGAGTGAGTTCAAGAGACGTTGGAAAATCATGTGTTCTTCCGCCATCGTGGATCTGTCATCTTCGTTCATTTCATTCGCTGTCTCGATCTGTCTCAGCACCCGAGCACGCAAAACTTCCAACTCCTGCAGAGTGGAATTCACCTGCGACTGCGATTCCTCCGCTTCACTTCTAGGAGAGGACGTGATTGACACAGCTTGCTTGTCTACTGTTTCCGCTAGATAACTTTCCACCATATCTGCTTCTGCTGCAGACATGGTATCTTCAGCGGTGAAGGCTGCAGCGCACACACTATGCAGTTGATTAGCCGCCAGTAATTCGCTTGCATCGGTTCCTTCAGGAGCCGCCGGTGTCTCAGTAAGGTCGGTGCTTGGGTTTTCTGGTTCCACCTGACAGCACTCGACATAAGTCTCTTCTGGGCTTGTGCTGACATCCATTTACATGCTAAAACCATATGCATTTGACACCATGTTTGATGTTTGCTCAATCGTGTAAACACTCTATATAAAGCAAACATCGAGCAAACGTCGAGCAAACATCCAGCTGGCTCAAGCAGGCCTATTGGAACCCCGCCCCCTTGCTCATATGTTGGCCTCGGCTTAGGCTCTTAGCCCACAGCTGATCACGTGTTATATAGGGCTTCCAATTACAACCCACCAGCCCTCCTGATTAGCATGCTAATCAAAGAACGTCGAGCTAGCTGCTCGATGTTTGCTCGATCGTGTAAAGACCCTATTAGAAACACCCCCTGCAGACCTACCTACCTGTTACAATTAAGATATGAATAGGCCTATACCTACCTACCGGTATGTGACAGCTGTCGGCTACCATTCCACGGAAAAATGACACGAACAAGACCAAATTCTATCTAAGAACTCCACATAACAGCTCTAGTGTAATAAAAAGATTAAGTGCGAACTGCGAATTTACTGCATAGTTACGGCAAAACAAAGACCCTGTTGTAACGCTATGTTGTCAACTTACCCGGCGTTAAGTGCACATCAGACAAGTCACTATCGCTAGTGTGGATTACGTCATATGTTACAAGCTAGCAGCGGGCAAGTATTGATTGTATATCGATTCTGCGCTAATTTCAGTGCAACAGACTTCCCGCGTACCTAAGAGATCACTCAGTGACAGTTGACAACTAAAAGTCGAGCTCTAAAATGGTAAACGTGAAAGTAAAGTTGAAGATTGAACAACGACATTCAGTTACACCAACCGTTGAAATGCGCAACTATATATATGCAATGCACTACATGTATTTTAATTTCTAACGCTTAAAGCGTTTTAGTACTGACTTCTACCGACAAGTAACGTTTATAATCATGATTTACCACTTTTTCACTATAAAACGTAAACAACGAGACACGTAACTAGTGACGTCACTTAACAGATAGAGACTTATTTCAGTTAAGTAAGTAAAATTCAACTGTGTGACAGATGAAATTCTATGAAATCACTACAAGTAGTGATCGCAATCCCAGGGTTGATTTATCAATCCCGGGATCCGGGATTAGAAAGTATCTAATCCAGGGATCCCGTTCCGGGATTAGGCTTACAGATTAGTCGTTACTTAGTATCACTCACTACAGTAGCCACAATGGACTTTTGTCATGCACACTATGCAGCAGGCCCCGCCCATATAACTGTTCAGGTAAGTTATATCGAACTACTGCAGGGAGTGACTGACTGTAAAATTGCAACGTACAGTCTATAGCAAGCACTCTTAGTGCGTATGAATAATCTCCATGAGACGGCAAAAATTGCTATTTTATCATATAACACTCGAAAAAGAACTACTTTATCTATTTTTTTGTAATCGGTCCTGAAATCCCGGGAATTGGGATGCTGCCAATCCCGAGATTCGGGACTGCAATCACTAACTACACAGTGTCTTCTATCCCTATACCTGGTGGGCACAGCTTGCGCCCAGTGGAAAATAGGGGCGGGGGAGAAATTTTGATAAGGTTGTAGATCAAAACTTCCCCCTCTTATTTTTTTTACTTCCCGCTATTTCTCAATCTATGCCCTTAACAAAACTCTCACTAGAGGGAAAAGAAGCCCAAAATGAAGGAAAAACTTGAGTCGGAAATTGGGGGGAACTCAGGGAAAACTGGGGAAGGGAAGTTGCACCCGATTTCGATTCCAGATTTGGGGGGGGATAGAAGCCACTGTAACTACAAGATATGCATATATGTTCTAACATTTGTAGGTGCTAATAATTAACCGAAATTAAACTGATAAATTGCTTTTTCACATGTATAGTGAATGGACTAGGCAAATCGTAGTTAACTGATTCCATATGTTACACAGTGGGTGAGGTGTAGATCTAAGACTTAAGATGAAAGTTGGGAAAGTCCTAGCCAAGTATGTTGGACTTTCGTCAGAAATTTAGCTTTACACCAGTCTTAGTAAAACGACTTCACCCACTGTAATTTCTTTTCCCAGTAAGAATAGCAGGGCCACATGATACAGCATAAGGCAAAAGACAAGCCACTTACTCTAAATTTGCATCAACTTTTATTACACACCACAATGCTGCAATAACGTGCAGTGAGAAACAACAACACAGTAGAATGGTAGAAATTAGTCAAGATTTATCATGATGCTGATTTTACAGAACAATTACTAAGAATACAAAAATCACTATGAACAGTTTCTTGAAAGCCATACAGCGATAAGGATGAGTCCAGTGGGTCCGAATCATAAAAAAATAAGCAATCGACTGCATTGCCAGTGCAATGACATAACTCAATCTACTCAACCCTCACTGTACAATCATACGCTTCTTTTCTCTGTGCTCAGACTCTTTCTAATATCAATGAGCTCAAGTTCAATGTCGATAACTTAACCACAGCCCTTCATATTTCACAGTTTGCACCTAGCACCATTATCGCAACACTACATGTTAAGTTGAATAATTCACAGTATTATTAGTTAGCAAAGGCATCAACTATTCCAATGTTATTTCACAGGTAAACATACAGGCACTTGTATTACCGATATTCCTCATTATGCAGCCCACAATAGAAGTCTTAGCTGTCTGCGATCACTCCAAAAAATATGTAGAAAAGCCAAATTTGGTGTAAACATTCCCCACAGCATAAAGGAATGGGTGAGCCATATTTCATCTAGTTTTGGTCATTTTATAGTATTATTGACCATCATCACAGGTTACACTCAAAGAAGCGAAAAAGACCAGCAGATAATCAGAATGTGTCTATCTAAGCCAAGGCCGTAGCATCAACGCCAGTATCAGCATCAGCGACAGATGGCTTTGCTTCAGCAGATGCCTTCCGCTCTGCAAGACCGGTCAGCTTTCGTTTGATGTTTGCATTCACGTTGTGTAGCTCCTTGTTCAATCGAGCTGCCATCTACCACAAATAGACCGTCAGCAATGTCAGCTAGAATGCCAGCATGGGCAACCAAGCAACCGCACACATGTCCACGACAATTGCACCACAGCGACTGCGAACAAACATACTCGATAATTACAGCTACGGAATTTAGGATAAATCACAGGACTGATAATTAAAGTTTTAAACAATTAATACAATTTCAACTGTGAAATCTTCAGTTAAAGTTACACAATCAACAAAGCGTTAAACAAAAGATTTGATGACAATGTTGGCTTGGTGGCGTAACGGTAGGGTTTTGAAGAGGTCACTATCGGGTGGTAAGTACTAGGATGTGTTTGCGAACAAGCAGACCATCTAGGTATACAACTAACACCAAGGTCAACTCAGCCTTCCATCCCTCTGGGGTAGGCAAATCGAGTACTGGCCTATCTGACTGGGGTTAAGGTGGGGTGCATTCACCTGTGTCTGGTGGCAGGTAACACTGCGTGATCCCATATGGCGGGTGAAAATCCGTTGCTTTGTGATGGGTTCCCCATAGGGCTATACACGACCTTTAACCTTCAATAAGTAAGTAAGTAAGTAAGTAAGTAAGTATGTGCATATTTAAAGTGCACAATGTCAGTCAGTGGCCGAATCTGAGGCACTTGGCTGAGCCGCTAGGGGGAGCAGTAAACCTGCTGGAAGCAGTGAGTTTTAAGGAGGCGACGGAAAGTGTCTGCAGAGGTAGAACTACGGATGCTAGAGGGTAGTGAGTTCCAAACTGTGGGGGCTGCAATGCTAAAACTGCGGGAGGCAAAAGTTGTGCGGACATGTGGAACCGATGAAAGATTGGTGTTGGCAGAATGCAGAGAACGTGTGGGAGTGTGATAATTGAGCAGAGAACGTAGATAAGCAGGATGAGTCGAGTTGAGAATGTTGTACGTCAATATGGCAAGTTTGAATTCAATGCGTTGATCAATTGGGAGCCAATGCAGATCCTGGAGAATATCAGATGAGCGAGTACCACGAGGGAGAGCGTGACTGGCAGCAACTCTGGCAAGTGTATTTTGGACGCGCTAAGATGGTTAATATTTTTTCTGAGTGGTGCTGAAAAGAAGAGAATTAGCATAGTCTAAAAGCGATAGCAGACCTGATTTGGCCATATCATCAGTGATGGCCGAACGAATATGGCGGAGTGACCGGATGTGATAATAAGCAGATTTGCAGATAGAGCTGATGTGGTTATCCATTGTGTTGGTACAAAGCCTTCACGGATCGATGCATTGAAAATAGCACACACGGTGCGAGACGGCTAAAGGCAAAAGTCACGTAAGACCCAGTTCGGAATACCATCAGGCCCGGGTGCTTTGTGGACGTTGATCTTGCTTAGCCTGCCCTCGACATCCGCCTGATCAATGATAAACTCGGCCGGGATGAAGTCTACTTCTGGCGGAGGAGCAGCATCGTCAGCCAACGGACGCAGATCGGCAGCAACTTGCTGGAAGAAAGTGTTGACTTGGCTGGCCAATGTCTGCCAGTTACCATCACATACGTGGTTCGCCAGTCCAGTCAGAGGTTGGGACGACTTTGCTTGTGTGCCCGTAATCTGCTTCACACTCTGCCACCACTTGCGAGAATCGCTGTTGCGCAGACTTTTCTTGCGAGCGTATAACTTTCGGCGCAGCTGCTTGGTGAGTCGCTGAAACCTGGTTCCGAAGCGACTTGTAGCGCATGTGCTGACCATTCTGCTGTGCATTCCGTCTACATCGAATTAGTCACCCACGGTTTGTCCGAGGAATGGCGCTTGACAGTTATCAATGGTAGATATGCATTAACGAGACCTGTCACTGTGTTGTAAAACTGAGTCTGATCGCAAGTGTCCATATTATACAGTGGTGTCCAATCAACTTCACTGATTGCATGTGCAAGAAAAGCTTTGCCATTGGGATCCCGACTGAATGCACCGCTATCGTTACACCACTGCCGCTGTCCGTAGGTCTAACACGTGTGGCTTTCATCAAGACAGCGTTATGATCAGAATGACCTAGTGAAGCGGACTGTGTGCGCGACCACCGTCTTCTAGCCATTGCGTCGTGCTACACAGATTGTGTGCAGCCGACGCGGCAGAATCTGGGTGGACATGGGCGACATGCATGTTCCAGGTGGACACCGGGAACAGCGGCGGCAGCGGACGCAGCGTGATGCGCAGAACAGTGGCGCCGTCGTCCGTCGTCGTCGTCAGCAGCTGCAGTAGATCGCTAGCAGCTTCTGTAGCTTGACGGTCTCATCCACGTCGGTAGGGGAAGGTGGGGCTTAAAGTCACAGGTGTAAAAAGTCACAACTGGTGTTAATATGTCTGGAATGGCCATAATGTATTTTGTCGACAGCCTTTTGACAGCTGCTAAAAATAGATCATTGTTTGCATACTTGTTGACGTGTGGTGACTTATTCGAAATTTAGTTTTTGAGGTCCCGACAAGTTAGAAGAGGTGTAAAAGGAAATCAGTAGTTTCAATAAGTAATTTTCTACACATATGCATGCCAATTTTACCAGTCTGTAGTGAATTTAATGTGTTTCACGTTCCGTTTTTAAACGTGACAAAACCGTAAAGTGTGTTTTTTTCCTGGATTATAGGGATGGCTACTACTGGGGTTAAAAGTCACACAGTCGTGTGACTTTTAGCCCTAGTTTGAATTTGCTGCACAGTTACAGAGCATCACAAAAATTCACACGTAACATCACTTAACATCGTTTGATTAAAACTTTTATAGTTCCTGAAATGACTGATGATAAACTTTTTGTGGACTTTCTGATTGACTACAAAAAATCGATATTAATCGATGAATTTTTGTATTAATTAATTTGTTTATAAAATTTTTTGAAATTAATCGATTAATTTTTTTATCAGTAGGCCTTACAAGCCATACAATTCATCAATAATGTGTGAGAGACAAAGGTTGTTTTGTATTTGTAGTCTAATGGACATATTACAAAGCTGTAGTGCATTATCGTATGGCTGTGACTTTTAACCTTCAGCGTGTGACTTTAAACCCCAGGTTGGGGCTAAAAGTCACAAGTGAAGTGGGTCACTAAAAGCTAAATTTACGATAAAGTTCATGCAATTAACTTGGCAAATGACCATTTCCTATCAAGAAGACACATGTGGAAATGATTCTAATGCAGTACTTTCCTGAAAATGGGTTAAACAACCAAAAATAGTAAACAGATTGATTTTTGTGACTTTTAGCCCCGCCTTCCCCTATTCCACGGCAGGGAGCGTTCTGTTATGGGGATTATGTCCAGACACCGTAAATCGCATGGTTGACACGTTGTCATCACGTGCATGCCGCGTCTGTTGTTTGGACGCTGAAAACAATCAAGCTGTCAAAAAAGTACTAGATAAAAATGCTAATTCTCAGGTCTATATGACCTACTACACAACAACTTTCGTTAGGGTGGCACATATCGTACCGCCTATATCCGATATCCAGCGTCCGACTAAAGCGATTTCTTAGTAGCCTATCCCATAAAAGCTATGGTGAGTGGTGACGTTGCTATATCGAACACTACAGTCAACGCAATGATACGATACGGTAATTCGGTGCACAAGGGTCATGGCTGCAGTACATTGCATTCAAAATTGCGACCAAATTGCTGCAGACAAAGATATGGTTACTTTTGACAGCTTAGGCCTATACTCGTCATCGCCGTATCCAACGGTACCATCGCGTCGCCGACCCTCTGCGACGTACGTTTATACCCCGTTTACACGATCGAGCAAACATCGAGCTGGATCGTCCAGCTAACATATAGCAGCTCGTCGAGCCAGCTTGATCGTGTAAACGGGGTATTAGCCACAATACCCCACGATTGGCATAGCAGAGCGTGGAATAACCCTCCAACGTTATCTAAGGTCGATGATTTTCATGTTATCTGAAAGGGCTTATGCGACTTCCTATTAGTGATCAATAGCAACCTTGGCCCCATCTCTCGCCGTTTCTGAAATACGGCACTTTTAATTCGGGACCATCGGTTAAGAAACACACTTTTCCTACCCCATCTTTGTTCAGCCCCAAATTTGAAAATGTTTTTCTTGCGCTGGATCGCTGAAATTTTGCTTGCCGAGAGCTGTCACATCCACCAAGCTAATTAATCGTATAATGAACTTTCCTCCGGTAAAACTTCGTAAAAAGTGAAACCTATACCGTTTAGCCACAATACATGCGTTACAGACGACAGACGACAGACAAACACATCGTATACCAAAGGCTCGACTTTATAAGCAAGCTGTAATAGGCCTAGTTTGTATAGCCTGTCGACGATAGCCTAAACGGAAGCATGCAGCTGTACGTTTAGTAGAATGCGATGGCATGTGGCGACTTTTTGCGTCATTCGATCACTGTAAAAATTACTATAAATTACTGTCAGAATTAGGAGAAAATATATAATAATACTATCACTAAAGATCCCACCGCACATTAAGTGTGTCGCTGCACTACCTTGTGAAATGTCAGTGTTCACTTTTAAACGCTTGTATAGGCCCTATATTGTATAATAAATTATAAATTGTGCAAAACAAAATTAACTTCATTGCGTAGCCTATAAACACTCGATCGACGGCGAATGCTGAGCGCGATCGAGTCTATTAGCCTAACTAAATTAACAGGGTCTGTGGGGAAGTACCCCCAGATAGCTCAAGAGCAGAGCCCTTGGTCATGGGAGGGCACAGGGCGAAGCCCCGTTGAAGCTTAAATACATTTGGCTTTTGGACGTTCAATAAATGCGGCGCATTTGCACACTTTTGCGAAATTTATACCCCGTTTACACGATCAAGCAAACATCGAGCAAACATCAAGTAAATGCAGGCCTATTCAAAATACACGTACACGACGTGTGCTCTAATTGCTCAATGTTTGCTTATGATTGCTTGATGTTTGCTTGACCGTGTAAACACGGTATTAGAAACGCAGAAAATTACTGATTTTTGTGTTATCTTGCCAAAGAGTCCCCAGAAGTAATTAAAACCTTTTTTTGTGAACTAATACATACGTTTTGACGTTTCAGTTATAGCAAAATTGTGCAATTTTTTTCAGCGCCGAGGGGTATGGCAGGTTGACCCAGGCTTTTTATACCCCGTTTACACGATCGAGCAAACATCGAGCTGGCTCGTCTAGCTAACATATAGCCAGCTCGTCGAGCCAGCTTGATCGTGTAAACGGGGTATTACGACACGGCGCTGAAGTTGAACTGATATAATTATTCGCATTTTGCACTGTTCTATACCATATTTTTTAAAAACCACTTGCGAAGCTAAAGAATCAACACTGTTTACAATTTATTTTTATACAATGATAAGTGACGGAGCAAACAACATTGTGCTCCCCCACTCGAAAAAGTGAACAAGCACGCGCACGACTTTTCTTTATTTTTTCGGTGCGAATTTTCAGAGAGTCATTGCGCACATGCATTTTGTCCTTTATTTTCTGATCCTTCATTTTTTTCAGTCCTCCGCCCTTACAGGGCCTACATAGACGTATAGGCCTATAGACTTATTATGACAGGCAATCAATAGGCCTACATGCGGCTTGTGGCCTAGACTAAAATAGTAAACGCTTCGCAACATCAGCAACTTTGATGTTAATTCCAGGGCCGGGGTGCCGAACTGCCGATGAAGCGACGACGATAACGTTATGCTATAAAGCATACGGTACGCTCAGTTCTTGTGTGGTGGTTTCAGCAGACAGGGTCTCAGGTATATGAGTGGTAGGGGCGGCTCTAGGCACGTCCCCTGCTTCGGTGTTGGTCCACCTGCTGAGCCTGCCTCTTTGGTCAGGCGTATAGGTCGTGTGACGGTGTGGGTCATTTTGACTAAATGCTCTGGTCAATATTATCTCTGAACCCCAGACGGCCATTTTCAATGCCCAAGCACAAAATAGGGGAAGAAAGTGGCAGTTACCAGTTATAGGGTGTATACACGATCGAGCAAACATCGAGCATTATAGCTCGACGTTCTGTGGTAATTAGCATGCTAATTAGGAGGGCGGACGGGTTGTAATTGGTAGGTCTATATAACACGTGATCAGCTGTGGGCTAAGAGCCTATGCCTAGGCCTGAGCCATAGGCCTGCTTGAGCCAGCTCGATGTTTGCTCGATCGTGTAAACACTCTATTAGAGAGAGAGAGAGAGAGAGAGAGAGAGAGAGGGAGGGAGAGAGAGTATTTATTCGCCTAAAAACACAAATACAATGTTGTCGTACAATACTAGACAATGTGGGCGGGCTACCAAAAAAGCAATCGCTCATCAACGCTGGCCGCCCATATTAGGCTCATAAGCTCCTGCAGTTGACAGAACGCTGTGCCCACTGGCGGATTCAAAAGGGACATGGGCGTCGCTAGGAATCTGAAGCTAGTGGGGCTTGAATGACATTTGCAGATAAGCCAGGCAAGTCAAAATGGGAAACGTGGTCATTAGTTCCGCATTGGCACTTTTTGTCACTTAACCCGGACGTGGGCCATAAGTGCAGAGAGCGCTACTGCTTCAACGATGCACCGAAATATTAGCCCATGGTCCGCACGACGTCGGGATCGGGAGGCCCATCCTCCTCTTGCACGGGCCGCTGCATGTGTTTGCTCTGCCCTGCATGCTATCAGGCAGACCAGAGCAATACCGGCCTTCAGCCTCTCACTCATGCAGCTTTCCCGCGCGTGCATGTAGCGTTTACCGTGCGATAGTCGTAAATCACTCGGTATAGGGCTTAGCAGTTCAGGCGAGCTAGCGCTGTGTGCAGGGCCTACACTACAGTGGCGTCGTCGTGTGGCGGTGCACAGTATACCGTGCAGTGAGTACTGAGTGGCCAGTGAGACTGCGTAGATAGTTGGCTGATCATCCACGTCGACGTACTAGCAGTGACGACGAAATGGGCGAGTTTCAGCACGGTTTGTTCGGTTGCTTCGACAACTGCGGAGTCTGCATCATCACCTACTTCGTTCCGTGCTACACGCAGGGACGCATTGCCGAGAAGGTCGGCGAGGACTGCCTCATGTGCGGTCTCATCCAGCTCGTACCGATTGCCAACTGGTACTTCGGCGCTGTGATTCGTGGCAAGGTGAGTGTGACAGAGACAACCGCGTGAAACCTTTGGCGCGCTTTCCTCTGACTAATACTCCGTTTACACGATCAAGCTGGCTTGACGAGCTGGCTATATGTTAGTTGGACGAGCCAGCTCGATGTTTGCTAGACGTTTGCTTGACGTTTGCTGGATTTCTGCTCGATTTTTGCTCGATCATGTAAACGGGGTATAAAGAACTTTCAACCAGTAGTAAAAGTGGGAATACTGCCTTAGAGGCTTAGACCGGTGCTGGCAGTGGTTTGTACTTAATAAAAAATATAACGAGGAATGTACGGTGAGAGCGGCTAGAAAATTATTTAACGAAAGGAGTAAATATGGTGTATGATGCTAGAAAGTTAATTGTAAGATTGTCGGGAAGTTGAACTTTCTCTCTCTACAAACGTTCTGTTACTTTAAATAATACTGTGTCCGGAAAAAAGTAACCCCCTAGACAATGTACAATGTACAGCAGAAATGTCAAACCTAAACGAATCGAAATAAACTTTCGTGTGCTTGATCTACGCCAAAGTTCTGAAATATCGACCGAATTTCGTTGTTAAATATTACCTTATACTGGAGCTAACAACGTTTAAATATCGGTGGCGCTGAAACGGCGGCGGCGTAATGTCGTGCTCTGAAAGAAAAGTCAGCGGACGACATTCTGCGGCAGGTGGTTCCGGGTCTGCGGACGACAAACAGAAAGTTCCGCTGTCCACAGTAACTTGACAGGAGGACTAGCAGACATGCAGACAGTAGGTCAATACAGAGCGACCGCACTACAGCTATTTGATGATG
>Ga0209671_1007385_pt1 | contig 11401 bp, 8 predicted proteins | sample WorMetHERISLAND2_2_FD_187401 | JGI IMG/M metagenome (GOLD analysis project Ga0209671, IMG submission 187401) | Marine gutless worms symbiont microbial communities from Max Planck institute for Marine Microbiology, Germany - Olavius geniculatus... | ecosystem: Host-associated > Annelida >...
CGCTGACTTCACCCGAAAATCAGTACGTGGCGCCGTCTCGTGATTTTCTGCCTGTTATCATAATTTATTCAGTGATTAAAGTGTTAATCTGAGGTCTCAGGAACTCTTTGGGGCTTGTTTTTTTTTTGTTTTGGGGCCCTGAACTTAATCGAAAATCTGGCAGCAATAATGTATTTTGTTTGGGGCTCTAGAATTTTTTTCAGTAGTTTTGTGAGGTTCTGGAACTAAGTTCTGGTGCATTCCAGCCCACTTTGACCACTTTGATATGCAGTAATATCAATGCCTAGCTACTGGACAGCCATGTGGCAAAAGGTCAGGAGGAAGACCGTTCAAAATTTTTGGAGTGCTGGCATATCCACGTTCTGGAAAACATTGGGTTTTGTGTGCATTTTAAGTAGCTTGAAAAAAACAAAACGTACCTAGTCGTCTCATGGAAGTTTCACTAGCTGTAGATTGAACAGTTGAGATAGCAGTGTATTCTGGTTCAATTATTGGTAACAGGGTTACAGAAAAATGTTTGTGCAACGTGAGTGGAATAACGTCTGTGTAAATTATACGTCTGTGTACGGTGACTGTGCAGGTTTAGTTCCACGTGTAGACTGGAGCCTGATGGGTCAGTGATCTGTACTGACTGTAGACAGGGCTACACCGGACGAAACTGTGAACGGTAAGTAGTCTAGTACTAGTAGTAGTAGTAGTAGTAGTAAACAGCAGCAGCAGCAACAACAGCATTGCGGATATGGTTTTCGATATTATGCACTTACAACAACTTGCGAACGTGAACTTTCGGCCACGCCCTCAAAATATTACTAGTAAGAAATTCGGTGCAGTTAGTACCCCCGTTTGGGGAATGGGGCTTCTAAGGGGGTCTGACTAAAGTACCACAGGGTGACCGTCGGCCAACCCTGTTTACTTGTTCAGACAGTTTTCTAGTAAGACGTGCATACCGATTAGCCACAATACATTTGTTACAAGGAGACAACAAATAGTCTGACAGACAAACACAACACTGTGCCGCAAGCGTGACCGTTGATACGGTCGGCTAATAATTATTTTATGTGGTTGAAATTGCAACAAGCGTATTGTTCTGTGTGTAGATGTGAGGCGGGTTACATCGGAGACCCAAGACGGCCTGGGGACACCTGTCGCCGCCGTGGACCAGGTATATTTACCCGCCATGAAGGTAATTTCCATTCAGTTAACGCAGTCTACTCAGCGAACGCAAGAAATTATGCAACGAACGCAGCGGACGCAACGGCCAGAGCGCAACGATAACAGAATTGGCCGTTGCGTTCGCTGTGTACGTGTACTGTACATTGCATTCAATGGAAAGTGATCAACCACAAATGACGATTAGAAGCGACTAGGGATCTCAAACCTTGGCCGAGAACAAAGGTTCTACCTGGTGAACACAATTGACAGCTGATGTTATCTACCGATGGTAAAAAGTCCTCCAGGTTCTGGAAAAAGACTTCGTTCGGAATGCCAGCAACATTTAACCAAACCACTTTTGGCTCTGGTACAGCACTTGGTTGGTCAGTTGATTGATTTATTGTATAACCTTTGACTGCCCTATTGGATGCTCTGTTTCTGTATGAACTGCAAAAAAGTTCGTTGGTTAATTTAATTTAATACAGTTGTTTATTGTGCAGATAATCTAGACGTAATTGTCGACGAGCCAAAGAGCCAGACGATTAGTGTTGGGTCGAACGTCCGTTTCTACTGTCGCACGATAACGGCGCCCGTAAGTATCGTATATTCTCGTTCCCTCCCATCACTATTTCCTGTTCATTTCTTGCTGCCGTTTTCCGTGGAATGGAATTTGAACACAGCATCGCTGCTTGTCTGCTTGAAAAATCTGGAATTTGGCATTTGTGTTCAGTGGTGAAAAACATTTTTCTCAAATTATCTGGCGAATAACAACACTGTGTTTTATTCAACTTTTTGATAATGTCTCAAAACCTGGTTCTTCAGAAAATCGTACCCATTGTACATAAACGACTAAATGTTGCTACGAGATGCGTTTTGCGAACTCAGCGTGTATAAAATTGCGTCTGCGACCCAAGCGGGTTTTTAACTAGATTTTTTTGTGGGGGAGGGGGTGCTGGGTGTAGTGGGGAAGAGTAGGGGGAGGAAATGAAGGTGGAAGGACAAGGAAGGGGAAAAGATGGGAGGGAACGGAGGGGTCTGAGGAGTGCCCCGCCGCCAAGATTAATTCCTGGAACTTATGCCTATATACCAAGTCTAAGAATGTTGTTAGTGAATGTCTAGGCCTGTTTAATATTTTTGCCTGCTTCAAATTTTATTGTGAAGAGACAGCATTAATAATCTCGGTGCGTTCAGTTTGTTCTTAGAACTGCCGAGAAGGATTTGAACAGTATGACGTTGCACGTCGTTGCTGTGACATTTAGGCCCACATCATGATTTCTTGTGACATTTTTCATTTTTAGTTATGTTTAGTTTAGTTGGGTTTAGCGTTTTTACTGCTGTTTTATGGCGAAATAAAGCATTATTTCATGATCTACTTAGTCCTTTTATCTCTCACTACAATGTCTGGAGTGCTATAAGCAGGCCCGTCGAGAGAAGGGGAGCTTGTGACCTTCACTGTTTTTCGATCAGATCAAGTTACTCCAGGTCCCGCGACATTTGGGGGCCCCGCCGTCGCTCAGAAATATAAAGTACACTAGAATGTGCCGGTTTAAAAAAGTACAGTTCAAAAATTTTCTTCCCAGAGGGGCCCCGCGAGAATGTTTCCCCGGGCCCCGATCTGGCTGTCGACGTCCCTGGTTATAGTGACGACTGATAAAGTCTCGCGTTTATAGGCCTCTATCACACATGCGTCCAAGCAGAACACGCCGTGAAATGAGTACATTTCAACAGTGTATTATTTTTTGTCACACTCGCATAATAGACTGTTGAAATCTATACGTATGTAATTGGTTCCCGTGTGTATATAGCTGGTATACACGTTGGCATGGACGCGACAAGATGGGCGTCAACTGCCGACACGCATAGTTGATGACGGGATGGGGACGCTGACAATACGTGCCGCGCAGCCTGAGGACGAGGGGACTTACGTCTGCACTGGATCTGACTTCTCTTACAATGTCGATACTGATACCGCTACCCTGACTGTCACTGGTATACAGTGTTGTTTTCAGCTGAGTTTTTTCCTCTGTCAACATGATAACGCATGAACCGCTGCACTTAGCTTGATGACATTTTGCACGACAATCACTAGAACTTTCTTTAATTTTAAGGTCATAGATTAACAGTGAAGGTCACAAGACCGGATTTTCGGATTATACTTTGCTATTACGATATAGGACCATGCTGCTATACTAGCTGCTGCTAGGAACGGTCAGCCAGGCCGATAGCTGTTGCTGTGAATATCGCAGCATGTTACGACGGCTACCGCGGACAGATTCAACCTTGCGCAAGGCTTGACAGTCTAGTTGTGTGTGCGGTGGTTTGGTTGCAGGTCGCCAAGAGCCGCCTAGCGCCCGGGTGGAACCGAGCTACGTAGTGATCCGTGTGGGGGAGATGGTTGAGTTGCGCTGTGTGGCTACGGGCTACCCTGAGCCCAGTGTGGAGTGGTCCTATACGCGGGGATCTCTACCGGCTGACGCTGACATTCGCAACGGACTTCTCAGGTAGTGACGACAGTATTGTTTGCAGCTGAGCTTTTTCTATCTGTGAATATGATAACCGCTCACTTTGTATGATGAAATTTTGACCAAACACGTACTTCGACAACCTGCAGAAATCTATCGAATTTCAAGGTCATAGGTCATAGATCACAGGACAGGAATTTCGGATTTTTACACATTGCGATATAGGTCAAGGTCACATGGTCTTTTTGGATTTTTTTGTGTGTTTGATAAGCTGGATACCCGCGGGCAGTCTTGTTGTAGCATATTGTCGTTTTTGTATAATATCGCATTATTTTTTATTGCAATCTCTATCTGCTGCCTTTTGTCATAACAAGCTATTGATTGATTTGTAGATTAATTAATTGATTGACTGATTGTTTGGTAGGTTCCGTGTGACAGATAGAAATCAGGAGGGCGAATATCGTTGCCTCGCTTCAAGCTCTGCTGGTCGCGATTATGCCACTGTCACCGTCGTCATCGAAGGTAACAGAAATTGGCTCTTTTCCAGCTGTCCCATGTGGGGACACCTCTTGAACATGTGCTTTTGGTTTTGAGTTTCAGACAGATTCGTTGATGTGAGAGATGTGGGGGGTCGAAATTTTGACTTTCTCATTGACAAGGCTCGTCGCTTACACAACAGCTTGTTGCTACCGCACAAGCCGAGATTCTACTAGCTACAGTAGAAGCGATCAAAGCTCTCAAACCTCTGTCAAGAATGGTACTGCCGCCTAGCGAATACAACAGACTTAATGCACCAGCTGTGTGTATGATCTGGACGAGGATTCAGAAAACCTGGATTCGGATAGTGAACCCAGATCTGCTTGGTTAGTCATTTCGCTACTCTTCACCCCACATTTCGCTTCCTCGTAGCTTTCTACTGTATCTCCGCCGAGTATGACGCTGTACTGTCAAAATATCGGCGAGACACAGTCAGCTCGCTAGATGTCTTTCAGATGGTGCTCTGTAAAAATCACCATTGTACTCAGATCAGCTCAGCCTGGCCATCCCTTTATGGGTAGGCGCAGTGAGAACTGGCGAAAGTTGAGGGGGCGTAAACAGCAGGCACACAGCGCGATATCCATAGTCTCGCATTGTAAACTTGCGTCTTGCCTGTTGTGCTGAGCAGAGCCCGCCAGCGTGAGGATCGAGCCGGACTATCTGGAACTCAGCCTTGGCGACACGGTCGAGTTTCGCTGTCACGTGACGCCGGCGGGGGCGGGGCTTGTGGTGTGGTCACGTGACCGCGGAGACCTGCCAATCAACGCGCGGATCGACGAGGAAGACGGGCTGCTGAGGTTCCAGGCAACGAGCGAGGACCAGGCGGGAAGATATGTCTGCAGCTTGCAGGATGATAGGGGCGACACAATCGCTTCCGCCTACGCTCAGCTTGTCGTCCATTTAGGTTTAGGTTTTTTTATGCTGCATAATGTTATAATTTACAAGGATGTTAAGTTCTCGAGACCAACGTGGTCTCGAGACCGAATTTAATGGTCTCGTTCTCGTTCTTGGTATCGTTGTTGTTCTCGTTCTCGTTCTCGTCACAACTGTTCTCGTTCTCATGCATCTTGGTCTCGTGGTCTCGAAATTCGACTATGCAAAATACTTATTATTGCTGGCAATGGTGACTTATAACTCTGGACTCAAGTGTCATAGTGACAGCGCTAATAGTAAACTGGATAGTGGCTGTTAGACCTACAATAAAGCTCACTGAATCGCAATTACAGAAGCCGCTCGTGCAGGTGGGGTCACGAATGCAGACTACCGGCTGTGTCAGAGGTCTATTATCTGGACCTGCTGTGTAAACAGATCAAAGACTGTGCAATAAGCTTAGAGTAGGCTGTTGCAGAGACTGCATGCTGGTTTAATATGACAGCGCGTTTTCGCTGCGGTCATGTTTAGCCCAATCCAAGTGAGTGATTGTGCATAAAATGCAAATCTGCAGTGAACAGACTATACATGTACCAGCAAGACACTGTTAGACTCACTCTCAGGTTGGTTCTCGGTGCTGCACATGAGAGAGATACTGCATAATTGTGGTCTCTGTGCATGATTCATGTCACATCAGTTGATAATCACATTGGTTTATAAAATTACGGTTATGTCAATTATTATTATGTTAAATTTTATTTTTTCACTGTTCTCGTTTTCTTTCTCGATTTTGTTCTCATGGTTGTTGGTCTCGTTCTCGTTCTCGCTCCCGCCATATTTTGGTCTTGTTAACATCCCTGATACTTTACTGTGCTAGTCGTGGATACGACGAGCAACTGTGTTGTCGCTTGGGAAAATAGGGCGTAAGGGGTCCGAGTTGTTAGCACAGAGTAGCGGTCGGGCAACTCGATTTGCTTCTTCAGACAGCTTTTTTGGTAAGACGTACCGTTTAGCCACAATACGTACGTTGCAGACAGACAGATATCGTATCGTAAGCGCAACCGTTAATGCGTTGGCTAAAAAATTTTTTTCAGTAAAAGTTTTCAAAACTGTTACCTGGTATAGTTTTTCATGGGAAAGCCATTTCAAAGCTACGGAGCGTCACTTTCACCTGCCGTATGGGATCACACAGGCGAACGCGCCCATTTCAACCCCAGCCAGACAGGCCTGTACTCGATTTACCTACCCCAGAGGGATGGAAAGCTGAGTTGACGTTAGCGTTGGTCGTTATATTCTCAAGGGGTTTACCTATTCGCAGAGTCAATCATCTAAGTAGCTAGATTGCTAGTCCCAACCAGGAGTCAAACTAACAACCTCGCAATCGCAAGTTACACTGGCAAACCACCATATATACATAGATAGATTAATACTCTGTTTACACAACGAAGCTGGCTCTTAGAGCGCACATGAATTTTTGTAATATACACCGTTATCAAGCCAGCTCTAAGAGCGCTCGTCCTGCGCTTTATGAGCCAGTTCTAACAGCCGACTTTCTCGTGGTATAACCGATTGTTGGCTGGGTTGGTTGACGCAGGTATAGAAGTGACTGTATCTCCGCCGAGCATAACGCTAAGGGCGGGCGACGACGCACGGTTTGACTGCTCGGCACGAAGTCACATTGAAGTCGAGACGATCGAATGGATACGAGAGGGCGACCGACTGCCTGAAGGTCTTCAGTCGTCGAATTTGTAGCTTTCCAGTACTTTTACAAGAAGTGTATTCATTGGTTGATCTTGTCATCTTGTCATCTATTGTAATCTTTTATTTGCATTTACGTGTATTCGTTACACTTCATGTTTGTTTTCTCGTCCGTGTTCTTGTCTGTGATTTTTCGCAGCATCGTAGCACCGTAGCCAGGAATAATTTGTCTTCTTCTTGCACTCCTGAAGTCCTAACTCCTAATGCTGAGAGTGGGGGGTTTGGGTCCCCATCAGAGATGGGATCTGGAGGGGGGCGCCGAAAGTTTTCCTGCCGGGTTGTAGGAGGGGCCTTTGCCCCAACCGCAAATGCATTTTGAATGCGTTAAGAGCACAGAAAACGCTTCTGGTGGCTGCAAAATGTTGTTTCATAGACACGTCCACTGATTTTACAAGCAGTTACTGACAAAATGCATATGCTACTAGTGTCGTGTGTCTGTATGTTGGGTGTATGAACATTGGCTATTGGCTTTTCTGTGCTTCCAGCCACTTTGTAGTACCACAGGGCACATGGTGTTTATATTCACGTTGAAACTGTTGGTGAGAAAAGAAATATGATGACGATGAACTAATGTTCAGATGCCAGCGAGCGCTTTGTCATGCTTACGATTTCGCTTTTTAACAAATTACTTTTGTTTTTGTTATTGCTGTGTTGTTATCATATTGTGAATGTACAGGTGCCAGTCAGCGTGGTGGCCGGCTGACAATTCCAGAGTGTCAGCCACGCTACACTGGACGATATCTGTGCACTGTCTACCTTGTCAACGGCGAACGCAGTTCTGAGCAAGCTTCACTCGTTGTGGAGGAAGTCGAGCCGCCAGGTACTACTACTACAGCGTGTTTTTACGCGCGAAAGCAGCTACTGCTTTCAGCGCGTCTTAGCCATCGCAATTCTGTCTGTCTGTCTGTCTGTCTGTCCGACACGCGGGTGGATCAGTCAAAAACGGTGCAAGCTAGGATCACCAAATCTTCACCCTCGGCTGCCTGGAGGACTCTAGTTTCAGGAACCATAAAGCTTTTCCATAAATTCGAAGGGGGTCACCCCAAATGAGGGCGCTAAATGAGAGGGGGATGAGCAAAATTTGTGATTTTTGGCTAATAAGTCGCTGTATCTCAGTAACGGTGCGAGATAGGGCTTAGGTTACTATTAATCACTAATAGGAAGTCGTACACTGGCTCACGATTGGCGCCAAATTCAATGACCTTGAATGCCATAATAGGGGTTTTATGGATTTTTTGGCGATTTCGGGCTGCGACACAAGTCTAGATCATTCACAAGGTGACGCCACGAAACTATCTTTATGCGATCCAGATAGAGAATTTGGTATTTGTATATTAACTTAGCGTGAACACCCCAATTTTCAGCTAAACTACTGAACCGGAACTGCTATAGGCTTTCGCGCGTCTCGTGAGCATTATCTCAAATTTCTTGTTCTCTACGCATAGGCCTGATTCGTCAAAATAATGAATCTAATTTTGATGACTTTTATGCAGAATCATTGTCTCATGCTATATCTGAGCCTTTCGCGTGCGACGTCAAGCCCACGACAACAGGGCGGCATCTTTTGATGATTTGCTCTGCTGAGTGTTGAGCACAGCAAAAAAAAACGACGGTAGAATAAATTACACAGTGAATTTGTCATTTTTGCAATTGCCAGTTCGTTTGCTTTGTACAATCTGTGCAACGCAACTCAAATGGCATTTCATTTTAGTTCAGTTCTGCCGCTTTGTACACGCATTAACGTTGAAGCATGACACGATAATGTGTGTATATTTTAACAGAGGAACGGCCGACGGTAACGATAGACCATGACTACCTGACGGTGACTGAAGGCTCAACTGTGACCGTTACGTGTACGGCTACTGGAGTACCAACCCCTGTGATTAGATGGACCAAATCGTATGAGCCGCTGCCCTCACACTGTCACGTACGTTTGTAGTAGTAGTAGTAGTAGTAGTTATTGTTGTTGTAGTACACAGTGTCTCAGAAAAAAAAACAGTGCCACTGTTATTTTTTTGAATAACTCCGTGAAATATTGGCCAATTGTTGATAATTTTGGCGTGCAACATCACAATGACGTAAATGACTGTAGTTTTGGCCATCTCATCTTAATACTGTTGCTACATAGTACATCGTGAAATGCAGAATGAATTTGTACTTTAGCCGTTTGTAATGATAAAGTCATACTGGGTAGCGCATTGAAGAAAAACCGCATCATTAAATTCAGTTACTTATTTGGCATTATTGGTAAGTTGGTATTTATTTTAAGATCGAACGTCGACATACTGAAACGGCACATCAACAGCGAGCCACGCGATTATTGAACATGCCGTTGGCGAGTGGTGTCAGCGTCTACGCGCTTGCGTTCGTGCTGAAGGCAGACATTTTGAGCACGTGAAAGATGATGTGATGTGACACATGTGACTTTTGACGCATTTTTTGAGAGACAATAAGTGACAGTCGCGTTTATCGTTATTCAGTTAATCATTTCTGAGCCGACGAAATTTCAGCGGCTGTAGCTGAACGGATACTAATTCAAAACATTTCAACAAAATTTGGCATTTAGTTGAATATTCTTTGCTAGTCATGACGTAAGGCTGACGTCGTGAAATGTATTGTACAAACCGGTAGGCCAGTCAGGTGCTGTGACGATACCTTGCTTCGAGCGATCAATCAGTTCAGTGATTGGTTTTTAAAGGGCTTATAGGGTATAGCTGTTATAGGGTATAGCTGTTCATGACCTCAGACAGGCTGGCACTTGATTTGCCTACCTCGGAGGGACGGAAGGTTGAGTTGACCTTGATGTTGGTTATATACCGAAGCCTGCCAGCTAGGTCGACTCAGCCTTCTACCTTCTGTGGGATGGTAAAATGAGTACTAGCGGTGGTCACGCCCATCGCTAGGGAAGAAACGGCGAGTACTGTGCAACAGTAGCCCCTGTGGCCAGGACTGCTAGTATACTGACCCAGTCGGTTAAAGACGCTGGCTGTTAACTTGAGCCGGCCATCCGACCGATCATAGTTCGAGAAAACGTGTGAAGCCGTTCAAAAAAACGTAAAAAGTCACGTTTTTTGAATTTAAAAAAAAACGTAAAATAACGTTAAAAACGTAAAAAACTTGCATATATATAAAATAGCGGAAAGTCTTCCATAAAGTCAGGTTGCAAAAGGCATTACATGTAGGCCTATTATGCAGCGACTATCGACTGTCAGTACTACTACATAAAGTTAGCACTTCTATATACTAAACAGACAAACAGTCTGTTATAGTTAGTCCACTTGTATTAAATCGTACGTGTACCGTATATGGAAAATTTTGCACATTTAGGTAAGATTATGCTGTATTGGTATAATTACGTTTTTTCGTTTTTTTGACAGGTCATTTAAAAAAACGTAAAAAGTCACGTTTTTTTGAATTTTCAAAAAAAACGAAAAAAACGTTTTCTCGAACTATGTATGCTAGCTTAATTGGGCTTAGTACTGTGGTGGGTGACTGTCTGCGGGCAGACGAACCATCGCGCCGGCTTCGCCCTCGCCGGCTCAAAGCGTTGTGAAGGGGATGAGCTGCCACGCAACGGACCTAGGTCTATGCGGAATCTTCTTTTTCCTCTTCTGTTTATGTTTATCCATCTTAGAGCTATATGGGATCACACATTTTTGTTTGCCACCCGACGCGGGTGAACGCACCCCGCTTAAACCCCAGACAGACCCTAGACAAACTGGCACTTGATTTGCCTACCCCGGAGGGACGGAAGGTTGAGTTGACCTTGATGATGGTTATATAACGAAATGGTTTACTTGTTTGCTGACAGTCACCCATCCAGGTGGTTCCGACCGGGAGTCGAACCAACGACCTCTCAATCACAAGTCTGACGTCCGTCTTACCGTTACACTACCGACGATGGCTAATTGATTGATTGATGATTTATTGATTGATTGCTTGATGTACAAAGGTGCGGGGAGGCGTACTGCGAATCCAACAAGTGCGTGAAGAAGATCGCGGTGTTTATGTGTGCGAAGCGGAAAATTCAGCGGGCACTGCATTCGCTACAGTTACCATTGAAATTGAACGTATGTGTTCCAGTATTAGTGGTAGTATTTGTAGTCGTAACAGTAGTTGTAGTAGTTGTAATAGTAGTTGTAATAGTAGTAGTAGTAACAGGCATGACATTCGGTTCTGTCACTATCAACATTTGATGTAAGTGTCATAGTAGTAATAGTAATAGTAGTAGTAGTTGTTGTTGTAGTTGTTGTCGTCACTGCTGTTGCCACAGTTAGCTACGGTCAACGCTGAAAGTATACGCGGCCTCATGGCATGATGCAGTCGTTTTAATAGGCTACATTACAGGTCCTGCCAGTCCGTCTGTCTGTCTGTCACATCCTGGTACTGAACCAAGTCCATGTAAGATAGTGTAAGATAGAGACTCTGGGTGTTCATGGTATGATATCGCAGAGTCTTTCGTTTATTGTGACATTGTATATAAAAAAACTGCAAGCAATTCATTTAATGTTGTATAAGCGCTGATGTAAAACGGCAAAAATCAAAAAGTATAAGCACGAACTAATGTATTAGCTTAGACATTTAATCTGTTCTCAGTAGCCAGATATAAATGTCTAAGCTAA
>Ga0209671_1007386_pt1 | contig 11399 bp, 6 predicted proteins | sample WorMetHERISLAND2_2_FD_187401 | JGI IMG/M metagenome (GOLD analysis project Ga0209671, IMG submission 187401) | Marine gutless worms symbiont microbial communities from Max Planck institute for Marine Microbiology, Germany - Olavius geniculatus... | ecosystem: Host-associated > Annelida >...
GGGCCTAGGTTACTATTAATCACTAATAGGAAGTCGTACACTGGCTCTCGATTGGCGCCCAATTCAATGATCTTGAATGACCTTGAACGCCAAAATAGGGGGTTTTATGGATTTTTTTTGGCAATTTCGGGCTGCGACACAAGTCTATATCATTCACATCATTCACAAGCTGGCGCCACGGAACTATCTTTATGCGACCCAGGTAGAGAATTTGGTATTTGTATATTAACTCAGTGTGAACAACTCATTTTTCAGCTAAACTACTGAACCGGAACTGCTATAGGCTTTCGCGCGTCTCGTGAGCATTAGCTCAAATTTCTTGTTTCCACCAGGTATTGCTATTGCTATTGCAATTGCAATACTTTTTGCCAGTATTGCTAACAACCCTGCTGTGCAACGACTGCAGCTGATGAGGATCATGCAGGATGATGTCAAATGACATGGACAGCACCAGTTCACATAAACAGTGTTCACATAAACAGTTTTGACATAAGCCTGCATTGATAAACATTTTGTTAAAAAGTTGACCACAGAAAATCATAATTTCTTTATCAGAGACTGACCTACCCAGAAAGAGCTCAACAGAAAACAATGCATTGTATGACGTGCCTAAATTGACCTCAAAGCTTTTGCCATTATACTTCATAGTAAAATAGGCAATGGGTTGTAATAATCTTGCTCTGGCCAAAATCCTGTCAATGCAAATGCAAGCCAAATATTCACAGCTCAGCTGCCACCATGGCTGTGCAAATAATGTGAAAAAAGCAAAATAACAGAACTAAACAAAACATCACAAATATTATATTTCATACATAAAGATAAACGTAAAGGTATCCCGATAGCAAGTGTAGGGACCGGAGCTGATCCCGGTCTCCAGGCAGTCAGCCCACAGGTGACCTAGTCATAAACCTTGCGGTAGGCTGCCAGTACTTTCCACCAGGCCCGCGGCTACCTTCCCAGCCACAGAACATCGCCGCCCCTTGACCAATACCAAATTATGTTTTACTGCTTGGTGACAGAAGCAAAGGTGTGTGAACAACTTGCCCAAAGTTGTTACCTGGCACTGCACCGGGCTAGAAATAAACCAGGGACCTGTGGTCAGCAGTCCAGCCTCTACCATTACACCATCAAGCCACATGTACACAGTTAAATGCTGAAGATGTCATTCGCTTCCTAAGATGTGGAAGATGATGTACAATATGTGGATTTAGTAACAATAATGACAATATGTCACCAGTCAATTCAACACATTTATTAAACAGAAGTAAAAAATATTGAAACAATTAAAGCCAAAACAACATCAAGCAAGTGACAATCATGTAAAAAAGAACGCTTACAAATCCTAAATGGAAATTAGTAGAAATCACGCACATACAGATAAACTGAGATAGAGCTGAGCAACCTGAGAATAAACATCATGCATGGCGCAAACATAAACACGCAAAAAATAGCAAACAATGCTGAAAAATAATCAACAAATAAACACACCAAGCAAATTACTGCAAACCAATAATAACGCCGAGTGATAACACAGCAAATCAATGATAACAATGACTGACAACAACAAGAACGACAACAACAACATGCAGACAAATGACAACACCAGCAGCAGAACACCGTTGAGCGAGCAACGGCAACGTACAGCCGGTAAGACCAGGAAGTCCAACACCAACAACCGACAGCTGCATGCCAGCGTGCATCAGAGACGGAAATACGTTCTTTCCAGCGCACCACCCTACACCAGCGCAACCCATCATATGACATCATATCATTAATGATTTGCACGGGCTTGAATGAAGGAATAAATGAAACACTGTAACACTGGCTGCCAGTTTAATCCAGGACATGAACTAAAAGAATTGAATCTGTTTTAAATAAAACTGAAATAAGAGAAGTGAACAAGAAAAGTCAAAGGCAGACCAGGTGCATAGGCGGGTGCTCATCTCCCATACATTGGCTGTTGAGCCCGTACATAGATAGACCACGTGAATCCATGACGCATGGTCAGAGCGTCACCACCCTTTGACTGGTAGCAAATTATACTGCTTGGTGAACAGAGGCACATGTGTGTGAACAACTTGCCCAAGGTCATTACCTGGCAGTGCCCCAGCCCGAAGTCGAAAATGCAACCTCAGGGTTACAAGTGCGGCACATCACCGTTACACCATCAATCCACACACAAGAAAAGTACTGCTATAAAAATATAATTTTAAAAATCCAAAAACAGATATAAGAGCTATATAAAAAGACAGAAGCCTGAGACAAAAAAACTAAGAAGAAGAAAATAATAATACCCAAAACTAAAATAAACTTAAATAAAAAAAACACAAAAAAAGAAAATCGTTGGCATAACACCTCATCAGCCAACATTTACAACTTCACTCAATGCTATAGCGCATTACTGGCGACTCATCTTCAGCACAAATCTAGTTAATAGAGCATCAATAGCTACATACAAATTGTTGTTTATCTCAAATAACTGCAGACTTCATGCAATCAGATTCATTATCAGAAAAGCACAAAATGTTCAAGTTTGTGTAAACAGAATGCAACGTTAACTAACATCAGTTTATACGACAAACATTATCAGGCTTTAAAGCAATAACTTGACTGAGTTCTAACCAACTAACAACTATCAATATATCTTCCTTGTTGAGTAGAGAGACAATTTCAGCAAACACAAAGCTGAGAGCTACATTGGTATCATGCAAAAATGTATTCACAGCAATGGACATCAGCGAATATTGACAGGTTATGCTACAAAGCTACGGCACAGAACTACTGAGAAATACTTGTTAATGATGCAGTAAAACAGATCTACCGAACAATAAATACAATGAAATAGGGCTGACGCATTCAACAAACATGCATACATTGGCCAATATTAACACTATTTAAAAAGTAAGATTTCTGCCCAGATTAAAGTCCATTGCATGAAAGCTCATCCTCTATGGAATGTTTTAAGCTATCAAGGGTATAAATCCAATTATTCTATTATAAAATCTAAGTTAGCCAGATGGCTGGCTCCATTACCAGCTAGCACCTATAACCAAGTCAGCAAACCAACAAATTCGGTAACAAAACCTTCTTTCTTGTTACTATTATACAGAACTCGTAATTTCTTCATTAATAATGGCCACAGCTATCGCTAGTATTATTTGTCATACCTACCCATGAAGGCATGGCCAAACTGAGTTGGAATGGTCAAAAACCAATTCACAGATCCAGTCACCCATCTAAGTACTAATCATGCCCAATTAGAGAAATTCCATTGATTGAAACCACCGTGTAACCACTGAGCCAAACTCTGAACTACAGCCAAATAACATTATAAATAACCAATTGACCATAATGCTGCATCCCATATTCTCGTACTATTAACATACAGACAAGGTGGTTTACACGCACAAATAGGTATGGTATAGCAACTAATTTGTTATTCAAATGCTGTAGACTAATAAAACAGAAGTGTCCACAGCTGATCATCATATAAACGAACACATACATTACACAAATATCTCTCCAGTAACCACTAACATAACTGCATTTAATATACAATCTTGTGTGAAGCATGCACAATTGTTACTGAAATATAAAATAATGATGCAAAACTAGAGCTGTCAAAGCGTTAATTTTTTAAACACACTAACGCATTGCGTTAATTTTTTAACGCATGCGTTAACACGTTAGTAACGCGTCATTAATATTGCCGATATTGTAGGTAGACTACATCGAGAGAATGACAAGAACGAGGTTCATGAAGTCGTGCCTGTGCCGCAGGACCATGACAATATGGAACGACCACAAAACAATTTCTAATTACGTGAATATTATTCGATTGTCAAATAACCGTGGTTTAATGGAGTATTGGAACTCCTGCTTCACAGTATTTAGTAAATATACTAGAGTTGTCAAAGTATTAATTTTTGAAATGCATTAACGCACTGCATTAACTTTTTTAATGCATTAATTAATGCATCATTAATGCACCCATCGACAGTGAGAGTAGGGGGGGTAAGTTACCCAGGGCCCCGCAACATTTGGGGGGCCCGCCTGTAAAATATAGAAAGTTATAAACACATTTTAGACATATAATCAACAATAACTGCTGTCACAGCTAACATAAAAATCTATTAGCCTGTCGTTGGAATAATTATTTATTTACAGTAGTGATGGAATGGCAACTACAGTGTAGTTACTTGAGTTCATTCGATTGTCAAATAACCGCAGCTTAACGGAATATTGAAACTTTTGCTTCACGGAATTTAGTAAACTAACATAAATTTACGTATGTGCGTTAATTTTTTTAATGCGCATTAATTTTTTTAATGCGCATAAATCCGTTAATTTGGCAGCTCTAAAATTTACATATGTGCGTTAATTTTTTTAACACTCTTTAATTTATTAACATGTTAACGGGTTAAGTTAACGAGTTAATTTGACAGCTCTATGCAAAACGCTTGAAAACAACACCGAAAGCACATAATGCAAGCACATCCTACCTGACATGGACTTAAAATCAGGAACACAGGAAGACTGGTTACCGACTTTGGATGAAAAAGCAAGTCCTTTATGTCCATGAGAAGCAAGGAATGAAAACACCAAAACACAGACAAACTTACTGACATATACAAACTTATTACATTCAGTCCAGCTAACATCAGAATGTTGTTTATAAAAACATAAAGAGTCCTTCCCCAGCCACAAAGTCTTTCATTTTCGTTTCTCCAGCTAATACTGTAACTTAAAGACTATGGGCAGTGCATAGAGCAGTGTGCCTGTTTACGTCCCAGCTCTCATTGTGCCTATCCACGGAAGGATGGCTGGGCTGAATTAATCTGGGTGGGTGGCTGCTGATGGCCACCCACCCAAGTGCTGAGCAGGACCACCATCGATTAACTTCACTGATGAGACCAATAATGTTACCAAGTAAGCCAAAATGCCAAAAATGCCAAAATATTTGCTGAAATAACATAATATTTACAGCAATGTCAATGCTAAAATAATTATGGTCCACATGGCTAGCATCAGAAACAATACATTTGCCAACAATTAGGGGTAAGTTTTACGCTGACACTAAAAGCACAAGGCTAATGAAAAAGCCCTCCTGGTCTGTTTCGAAAATTTACACGACCAAAACTGCAACACTAACTCCTAATATACGACAGAAGATGCACATGCTACAAGCCAAAATAAAATCCATTTCTTAGCATATGTACACACACAATGCAAACTACACATAACTGAGACAAACAGTAGACAAGCATACCGACATCACTCATCTCTTATGTCCAAGCCTGCAAGCTTGTACTACGTGCTCAGCACAGGCCATACTCTTCAACTACATGTCAAGCTATATGCAGCAATACAAGTGAATTATTGATACGAGGTCTATGGTCTCTCATCGCTGCTCTATCACCAAGGAATGTAGTTGTCCTGACAACGTTCTTCCTTGCTGCAAACATTCGGTGCTGAAAATATTACCTAAAATTTGCATTAAAACTTAAATGCCACATAATTCATTAGCAAATACTTTGTTTACCCTTATGTTCGAAAACTAGGATTCCATCCTCACGTTGCTGCTTGCCTTTGTTGTGCTCAACTTTTCAAAATGTTTTTTTCTCTGTTACTCTTCATTTTTCAACAATCTTTCCCTTAATAGACTTCTAACAGACTAGTTCTGCACTTTAATCCAATATGCTAAACTGATCAACGTTTCCTATCACACAAGTCGATACGACTAAGCCGCCAGAATCAATAGTAATTAGTCATGACTTAACACAGATGACTAACTTGGGACCATTTTTTTAAGCACAGCAACTGAACTGTTCACTAAAGCAATTGCATTACACAGCAGTAAAAGAATATGTATCATTGTCAATCACAACACATCCGAATTTTTGGAATTAGTGATCATGTATTTGATGATAAAATTACACATCATAGAAATACACATAGATGGTAGAATACAACAAATCAAATGTGTCCCTAGAGACGTCAAACAATATCACTAAAATAGTATAGTCCGATCTCCCAAACAAGAAACTTAAAAGCATCACAGAACAACGACTCACTATGTGGCATCATAGCTGAAGCGATTTCATCATCATCATTGTCGTCACTGTTGAGAAACTTGTTCTGGCTTCGGCTGCGATGCATTGAATTACCTGCAATTATCAAACTCACAACTTTCAAACTGCAATTTGAATTTCACCATCAGACAGTTGCAAACCTACTACCCTCAGCAGAACGGGAAATGAGTAGCAGTTCATGGTGGGCTATCGGGTAAATGCCTAGTGTGGCTGTAGGGATGGTGGTATGTCCGCTGACTGCACTGCAGGTCCAAATGTTCACTGATGCGAGTAATGGATGGCTGCATAGTACACTGCAGTATCATTAGCTCATACCAATCACCTGCCAGTTCCAAGATTGTAAAGCGCTTCTGATCACAAGTCTGACTCATACGAGCAGCAATATGACATCGCTGGTGTAATCAGTATACAGCATGTGCCCACAGCTTTACCTTTACATAATGGGAAATAAGTAAAAAAAACGATAAATATGTCAATATGTGTCCTCCTTCAGTGATCTAAAGTTGCTGCTGGGGGGACAAAAAGGATACACAGGCTCTAAATCTTCTGCCAAAATAATAACTAAAAGTCTATTTTTGTGGGCCAAACTAAAGTGGAGTAATGCTGGAAAAGTGGGCTAGCTGAAGACAAATCGACTGTGTGTAATAAATGTGTGAAAGAGGACTGCTAACCTGAAACCAGTGCAACAGAAGAGCCACGAAGCAGTGAGTCCAGGTAAGGAATGCCAGGGTTTGTGATGATGTTAAAGCCACAGATCTTCTCAATCTTCTTCCAGCGCTGCGTTCGTTCCTGAAGCTCGACTTTTATGTCTTCCAGCGCTGCCCTGTTACCGGCATCATTACCACGCCATCATTATCAGTGCACAAGCCTCTTAACGTCACACACATGGATCATCATGCATCAACAAAAATTGTCATACTAATTATGCTGAGATTGCTGGTTTTTACAAAGTAAACAACAACTTGAAATTACTTCAGAAAAAGCCACATAAGCCAGTACCAGATCCATCCAAGAATTAACTACTAATTAACTCTCATCATCATCATTCAATATTTTTCCCATTAATTGTGAACTAGCTTAACTAAACTAAACTACCTCCTTCCAATGTTACTCTGCATCCAAGTTTAACACTCTTCCGTAATCTATACATCTTAATTCACCCAATGACTGCTACACTATCTTAGAACATCACAGTACAGTAGGCTGATAGATATATAAATGTGTTATGCTGCAGCACACTAATAGAGCAGAGAACGGCACTTATTGGATGCAGCAAATAAAAACGACAGACACAGTGACAATAAAGCAGACATACGACGGTTGTTCCATAAATAAGTTCACAAAATGGCACCATACCAATAATTCTTAAAAATAAGAAAAATCCAAAAAAAATACTTTTTTGTAAGTAATTTAATTCTAAATACCAGATGTGAGTTGAATTATTATAATGACGCCTCTGTGACATTATTTATAAACATTAAATGAGGCAATGTTTCCACTGAAATTGTCCTATCATGAACAGCAAGCTATTGTGTTTGTTTTGTGGGCAAAAAAACGTAATGCAAATGAGATTCACTCTGAAATGCATCCAGCATATGGCAACAAGTATTTTACAATGCAAACAGTACATATTTAATGTAAAACAATGCTAGATAGGAAGAAATTTGCATCAGTTACCAAAGTGCAATCGATCGTTCGTTAGTGACTTGGACAGCAGCCAGCATCGTTCTTTGCATCGAGTATTCAGAAGCTTGTTGACAGATGGGACAAATGTTTGAACAAACTCACACGATGTGTTGAAAAATGAAGCACTAATGTTTAGCATTTAAAGATCCATGGCCGCAGTCAAACTCACTTGCAAAAGTTTATGTAGACCTCAATTAAACATTTCACATTGCCTATATAATATGATGATTTGAACTTTATAAACGTATGAAATTAATGCCTTAATATAACGAAAAATGGCGTTACGTTATGCTAAAAATCCTAATCTTGAAAGTGGCCGGAAGTGATACCACCGCATGACCCAGTCAGTGTTTACCAATCAATTATAATATTTTTAATGGCAAAAATACTGTGTCGCATGACAACTGCAGCAGTACATAGGTAGACAATGTGATTTTATAATGCTTGTGTTTCTGAGCATATTTTACGTTGACTTTGAGTACACGGCTACACGCAATGACGTCATCTGCCTGTTAACATGGCATCTCGTTTTCTACGGCATTTTCGTAGATCGTCGATTTCAAAGGTAAGTTTCTTCGTGTTGCCTAGAGGAGCTGGGAGCCAATATTACTGACAAAATTCTCAGAAAATTGTGCTGTATTAAGAAAATGGTAAGTTAATTTTGGTGTCCAAGGACCTTTAACTTGTTAAGTTTATTCGTTTTTTTCTTTTCCATGCTGTTGTGAAAACATTACTGACAGGAAAAATAATACACAAATACACTGTGTTCTATTAGCAGATGACATCACAAATAAATGACGTCATAATCCAAAAAATTTCTGCGGATGTGCAGCATTAAATTCCCTACGAAGTCCATATTTCAGATTATTTCTATTTTCAGAATCAAAGGAATAGCGCCATTTTGTGAACTTATTTTTGGAATGACCTTGTAGAAAAAATGTGCACAGAGACAGATATAAACACACTTATCAAGCACCTGACACTCATGATTTTGTTGTCTGTTTCATCCAGTGACGTTGTGTGAGCCACACGAAACGATCCTAGAAACTTTCCCTTCTGCTTCCGAATCTTTTCACACTAAACAACGTGACACAGCATGCAAAGGTGCATGATATCAACTTATGAACTTACAAAATGAGTATGCAAGAAATGCAATACAACAAGACTTAGCTGCTCAGTGAACAAAATGGTTGTCAAGCTCAGAACGAGCAAAAGTCCGAAATAATCAAGATAAGGTAATATGGGCTTTCAACAGTGATAGCAATCACTAAGACATAACAGTCTACTTTACAACATACAATTCCATCGATGGATTCCTCAGTCCAGACCACCACAACAACAGAGTGGCATAAGAGTGGCATAAGACCAAGACAACAACATACTGTGTTCTGTTTACCATGTCTTTGGCATTGATGAGTTGTTTCTCGGCTGAGATTCGTCTCTCCTCAAAGTACTTGGTCTCAACCTCGTAGGTGAGTTGCAGCCACTGCTGCAGGTCGGCAAATGGCATCTGCTGGCGCATCTCCAGCTGACGCTCAGCCTCACACAGTGCTCGACGAACCTACACATGTACACAGTGGACAAACTAAAGTACAACTTCTACATACTGTATAAAAGTATTTTTCTACCACTACATCTTGTGCAGTGGCACACATCAGACATTTTCATAGCTTACATCCCTGGTCATACATGTGAGTGTGAACAAACACTGTCATTCACTACGGCATCACAACATCACAGCTGTGTCAATAAGCCGCAATACAAATCTTGACCACCCATCTGCATCTCCATCCCTCATCTGTCTGCCTGTCTGTCTTGTACAAGCTCTTAAGTGATGAAAACAAGACAAAAACCAAGTAAAAAACCAAAATCGCTGTAAATCATTCACCTGGCAAGCATAACTGGTAAACAATAAAGGTCACTAGGCAACAAAGACATCCAGAAAACGATGCACATGCAATATGCAGTATGCACTGTGACTTTCAATAAAAAATTCAAAATAAGTAAGTGCTGAATGTAATATGCAAACAGATGCCTAATGTCAACACTGGGCCAACATACTTTACTAAATAATGAACATTCCACTAACTTAATAAGCAATAAATGCTTCATATATCAGTTATTCAACGGTAGACCACTGTGAAAGTACAAGATACACGAAAAAAAACAAGTTTAATCCAATCAGGTTTTATAAAGTGACACAACACACAAGCCAAGCGGTACAGCAGCAGTGTGAAGTGCGAACCTGAACCAGTTCTTCCTCAGCCAGTTTAAGCTGTGAAAACTCTTCTTCATGCTGCATCTCACGCTGCTGCCGAAGTCGCTCCGCTTCCGCCTTTACAATGACAGCGTCATAAGCACTAGTGACACAGACTATATTATTATGGTGGCTTAACAGATTGGGCGTTGGAATTACGATTGCGAGGTGGGTTCTATTCCCAAGAGGGTCGCTATCAAGTTGTTACTACTTGGATGGGTGACTATGTGGACGTGCAAACCATCTTGGCACATAACTAACACCAAAGTCAACTAAGCCTTCCATCCCTCAAAGGTACAGCGGGTGGCCAAAAGTGTGTCATAATGCGATGACGATGCCAGAAAGTCGTGACACGCACCGCAAATGAAATAAGTAAAATTTCGAACTTTAACACATCTCTAGCCGATTTATATCTATGGTCATGTAGTTTTATCTATGTAAAATGCGTTGCATCATTCGTGACGTCATTTTAATCAAAAATATTGACAAACAAAGCGATTGAAATGATACAACAGGCAAAGAATTGACAAGGGAGCAAAAGAAAATTATTACAAAATTCAGTAATAGTAATTCTAACAAAGGATTCATTTTGAATACATTAAACGTAAGACAGGCTTGTGTACAGAAGTTTCTTAAGTGATGGAAATGTTGACAAAGCGTAGAAAAGTGGCTTCAAACTGGCAGACCACCGAATCTGAATGAAGGAGCTATTGGAGAATAATTCATCATGTTGACCATAAGACACTGAGAGGCAGTAAGTAATCCTTATACCACAGCTGCCAACCATCAACTGCTTAATGTGGCACTGTTTGCAACTCTGTACTGAATGCAGTCATTTAATGCAAAACTTATCACTTATGTAACCTGTGCTTAAACTTCAGTGCTTATGACAGGCTAATAAATGCCATTTGTCAGTGATAGTGTAAGGAACGTCAAATAGATCAACCTTAGCCTGTCCGATGTCCTGTAGTTGTCTTTCTAAGTCTTGTTTATCATCTGCTACCATCCGCTGAGCAGTCTGCGCCTGCTCCAGTCTGCAAAACAACATTTCAATGACCATATTGTCTACTATATATTAACAATAACGATCAAAAGTTCTAGTCACTGCACTCTGCACCTTAAATGAACATGATGCCTCAGACATATGTTCTATCAAACGAAATCAAACACACCGAGAATAAAAGCACAAAATATTTCAAAAGGGCCTCTGTGCAGTGTTCAAAATGCTACATAGCAATATTAATTAAACAGATAATCTACACTGTGTCTCAAAAAAAGCATGTGACTACATTTTTTGCAATAACTTGAACAATGAATGTCCGATTATAATAATTTTTGGCACACTTATTAATGAGACTATGTGT
>Ga0209671_1007387_pt1 | contig 11399 bp, 6 predicted proteins | sample WorMetHERISLAND2_2_FD_187401 | JGI IMG/M metagenome (GOLD analysis project Ga0209671, IMG submission 187401) | Marine gutless worms symbiont microbial communities from Max Planck institute for Marine Microbiology, Germany - Olavius geniculatus... | ecosystem: Host-associated > Annelida >...
CCCCATAATATCCTGTATGCGTGTGTGATTGGTATGAACTCCTCTAATGCTCCAACTACCGGTACCATTAATGCGATAGCAAGAACTCATTGCTACACTCTCAATGTATATATCCAAAGGCTGTAGGCCTATCAGGATCTCCATTGCTGCGGTGGGTGTAGTGCGAATGGCTCCGGTGATCGCCAAACACGCCAGGCGTTGAAGTCGACCCAGCAAGTTTTTGGCAACCCCCAGATTCGCTCTTGGCCACCATACCACCGCTGCATGAGTTAACATTGGTCTTATAATAGCTACATAAAGCCAATGTGCTATTTTTGGAGTAATACCCCAAGTTTTGCCTACAATCCTCCTGCATTGCCAGAGGGTCGAGACAGCCTTGTTGTATTTACTCATTAAATGTGCTTGCCAGGTGAGTATACTATCAAGAATCACTCCTAAGTATTTAACTTCGTGTGATCTTTTCAGTTCCTCACCAAAAACTAATATCGGCTTAAGACCGTCTAATTTTCTGTTGCGTGTAAAGAGGATCTCTTCAGTCTTTTTACCATTAACTGAGAGTCCATGTTCTTTACATCATCTCTCTAGTTTCAATATTGCAGCCTGCATTAAACTACAGACTGTACTTAAATCGATTCCCACCCCAAGGATCACGAAGTCATCTGCGAACGCTTGTGCAAAGTAACCGGCTTCATTTAGTATACGTAGTAGTCCATCTGCCACCAGGATCCACATTAAGGCAGACAGAACTCCGCCCTGTGGAAATCCTTTCCATAGATGAACTTCTACTGAGGTATTCCCTGTATTCGCCCTTGCTATCCGATTGGACAACATGAAGTCATGTACTGTTTAAGATGTCTGTATACAGACCATTATTAGCCCATCACCAGAAACATATCGCTTGGTTTTTGAGCCATTTTGTTGTCCAGATTATTTAGTCATAATCAGCTTTTAGGCAATAGGTGATGCATACAGAATAGTTGTTATTACTGCTATTGTTATTCAATAGTGCTCAGTTTTTACATGTGAGAGCTAATAGCTATTAGCTATGGTAATTCTGTCCGTCTGTCTGTCCGTCTGTCACGATCTGGCACCGATCCAAGACCAGGTCAGATAGAGACTTCAGGTTTTCACCATATGATATCTTAGAGTCTTTAGTATTTTGTGACAAAATTTTATGCCACTGGCTGAAGGGGTCCCCACGAATGAGGAGGAAGAAGAAGAGGGGCATCCCCCTTAAAAAGGCATTATTCTGCCACTTTTGGCTCCTCCAACGTGCAATGGTTGCAAATAGGCACAGACATGCTGCTTATCGTAACAAGCACTGGGGACGAGCAACTTAGGAATGTCAACATCGATGACCTTCAATGATCTTGAATTCCCAAAATACGGGGTTTTAGTGAATTTTTCGAGATTTTGGGCTGTGACACGCATTTCAAGAGTGAATTGCGCCAAAATGGCTGGAGATAGACCAAGACAACCTGCATATGAAATTCTCAGCATTGAATGTAGATTTTAGCAATCTAAGTCCGGACTCTCTAGATTCAGAGGCTTGTGCACGCGAGTGTCAAAGAGGGGTACCCCTCTAAAAACTGGTTATTTATCTGCTGTTGGCTTGTCTAGTGTGAAAATGGTTACAGATAGCCACAGACATGCTGCTTAACATAATTAAGTAAAGTTAGCAAGTACGTGCATATTTAAAGTGCACAATGAGAGCCAGTGGCCGAATCTGAGGCACATAACAAGCACTGGCGACGAGCTTTTTAGGATTGTCAACATTGATGACCTTGATTGATTTTGAACCTTAAAACTAGGGGTTTTTAGTGATTTTTGGCAGAAAAGAGTGAATTGCGATGAAATAGATGGAGATAGACTAAGATTATCCGAGAACAGGAACTGCAATAGGCTCTCGTGCATTTCATGAGCTTTAGCTCAGATTTCTTGTTTTACATTCATGGTTTACTCAGTGAAAATCTAGAGATACTATTTGTAACTTATAGCTCTGAGAGCAGCCTCTGGCCATGGTGTTTTTTTGATAATAGCTGTACTGGCAGCCATGGGTTTCTTTTTCTTGAGTTAATGAGTAAAAGTGTGCGAGAAATTTTTATGCGTGAAAGCAGCTACTGCTTTCAGCGCATCTTTTTAATTAGCCATCGCAATTCTGCCTGTCCGTCTGTCTGTCTGTCACATGGGTGGATCAGTCAAAAGTGGTGCAAGCTAGAATCACCAAATCTTCACTGTTGGCTGCCTGGAAGACTCTAGTTTCAGGAACCATAAAGCTTTCCCAAAATTTTGAAAGGGGTCACCCCAAACGAGGGCACTAAATGAGAGGGGGTGGGCAAAATCTGCGATTTTTGGCCTTTGGCCAATAAGTCGCTGTATCTCAGGAACGGTGCGAGATAGCCTAGGTTACTATTAATCACTAATAGGAAGTAGTACGCTGGCTCTCATTTGGCGCCGAATTTAATGACCTTGAATGACCCTGAATGCCAAAATAGGGGGTTTTATGGATTTTTTTGGCAATTTTGGGCTGCAACACAAGTCTATATCATTCACAAAGTGGCGCCACGGAACTATCGTTATTCGATCTAGATATAGAATTTGGTATTTGTATATTGACTTAGCGCGTACACCCCAATTTTTAGCTAAACTACTGAACCTGAACTGCTATAGGCTTTCGCACATCTCGTGAGCATTAGCTCAAATTTCTTGTTAACATGTTGGATGCAAATGCTTTCAATAATATCACAGTGTGTATGTATGGTACTGATAGGTGCATGCAGTGGTACAGAATGGCGATGTTTTAACCTGCGCTGCATAAGTCGTCGTCTGTTGTGTAATTCGTTCGATGACTGCGGCGATGCCTCAGACGAGTCCTATGCTCACGCCCGATGTCCACGTATGTGTTCAAAACAATGCAGTACTTGTAAACACATAGAATACCTGCTAACAGTGTAAAATAGTTTGTGGGCTTTTTCATAAGCACAGTAAGAATTTTTGAAAGTTTAAGTCAATAAAAAAGTTCAAAAATTTTAGAAATTTTTGAGCCTGTTTCACACAGCAAAGACTAAGTCTTTTCTTGAGCCTGTAAGTAAGTAAGTAAGTGAAGTGTAAATTTATATAGCGCATACTCAAGAACATTTCTAATGCACTAAATGCATTTTGTCATCAATATTTTGCAAAAAAAATATGTCGTCAGCTGACTGTTTTGCCGAGACCCAGACTTTATTTTTTGTTCTCAAGACATCTTGAGACTAAGATGTTGGTCGTGAAGACTATACCACTGGAGTTTGCAGAGGATACAGACAGAAACTGGTGTGCATCAGTTACATGGCCGAATTTTTGCTGGACTTCACAGAAAAGTTAGGAAATATTTCCTCGCACGACAATACAAAATTTTGAACAACTAACGCAGTCATTTCCATTGTGTATAATCGAGTGAAAGAAGTTACCACAAGATGTGTTTTGTGAGGTGGCTACTATAAGTGAGTCGAAATATTATGTTTGTGGCTACAATTCAGCGCCAGATCTGCTGGGGAAAGAAGGGATAAAGAAAGAAGGGGAGGAGAAGACAGGGAACCTTCCCAAGCAAAAATCATGGTTGATGACCACATGGTCAGCTTGGTTGATGACCATGGTCAGCTATCGACTGCTTTGATGTAGCTGCAGCATTGTGATAGCTGTTGAAAATAGACTGACATAATAATAATAATATAAACAATATTAATTTATTGTTAAAAGTGACATTTTAAGTTGCTTTTCATGATGGATTATACAGTTTTTCATTTGTGTGTATAAAAAATGAACATAATAGTGGAGCTGTAGTGTTGTACCTGTATTAGTGTTTGTGATTTCTGCTTGCAGTTCAGAATATCATGGCTTGTGACTTTTCAAGTATCGGGTATGTAATGCTGTCACTCAGTCTTGTTCTGTTTTATTTGTAAGGTTTTTCTGATAAATCTTTATTTACCGGTATATTTGGCATTGGCTTGCTTTCACAGATTTCTAAAATCTTCTATGAATCAGCAATGATTGTTTTTGATGTCTGCAGAATGATCTGTTAATCAGACTTTTTGCATTATGTGTTTGCCATGTGCGTGTTTGGCAACTTTTTCCTACATACCACATGCATCAGTACATTTCAGCAGACGTTTTATTTTTACGCACGATAGCAGAATGCTTCGCGGGTCTTATCCATCGTCTAGGCATCTGTCTGTTTGTCCGTCTGTCCGTCCATCTGTCCGTCACACCCTGGCACTGTATCAAAACGGTGCAAGCTAAAATCAAAAAAATCTTCACCATTGGCTGCATCAAGGATTCAAGGTCTCTAGTTTTTCCTGACAAAATTTTGTACCCCTTGGTTTGGGGGTTCCCCTCGAATGAGGGCATCAAAGAGAGGTACCTCCTCTAAAAGACGTTATTTTAACCCTGTCGGCTCTTCTAATGTGAAAATGGTTGCAGATAGGTACACACATGCTGCTTATCATAACAAGCTCTGGTGACAGGCTTTTTAGATTTATCAACATCGATGACCTTGAACGACCTTGAACGCTTCAAAAAGAGGGTTTTAGTGAATTTTTTGCAATTTTTGGATGCAGCACACATTTTAACACTGAATTGTGACAAATGGCTGGAGATAGACCAAGACAACCTGTGTATAAAATTTTCAGCACTAAACGTAGATTTTAGCAGTTTAAGTCCTGACCCCCTAGGTTCAAGGAGGTCGGTGCAAGCGGCCGTCAAAGACGGCTACCCCCTAAAAAATGGTTATTTTACCACAATTATCTTGTGTAGCGTGAACACGGTTGCAGATAGGCACAGACATGCTACTTATCCTAACAAGCACTGCTGACAAGCTTTTTATTGGTGTCAACCTCGATGACCTTGAATGACCTTGAACCTTAAAAATAGGGGTTTTTAGTGAATTTTTTTGTGATTTCTGCCTGCGACACACATTCTAAGAGTGAATTGCACCGAAATGGCTGGAGATGGACCTGGACAACCTGCATATAACATTTTAGCATAGAACGTACATTTTTAAGAATCTACTTTCGATCTTTTAAATTCAAATAGTTTTTCGTACGGAGGCCTGAAATTTAAGTACTCTTTCAAGATGCATTAATATCTTATTGCTGTAGGCTTACACTGATTGCCAAAATGGCAGGACCGCTGCTATCGCGCATTATGTGAGCTTTGCCCAAATTACTTGTACACTTACATTTAGTGATGGTCTTACAGTGATGTTTCTAAGTCAGTAAGTAAGTAAAAAACTAAGTTTGTTTAACAGGGGACAAAATGTGCTACGATCTCAACGTCCAAACAAAAATGTCTTCACAGGGTGCACATAGATCCTGGAAAGTCATCCGAAGTCATGGAATTTAAAATTTAAATTTTTCAGGAAAGTCATAATTTCAGGCCTGGGTCTTTAAACTGTTTTCTCATCTCCGATGAACTGAAAGTCTGTTTCGCAGCTTTATTTCTGCAGCTGCAAAACAGCTTTTTTGTAGTTTCTGTAGATTTGTCTGTATAAGTGTTGTATGTGTTGTGTTGTGTGGGCAGGTCTGATCGTCTGTGTGGGTTGACACATGATGGCTGGCATCACACTTACGCTCCTCACTCGCCGTATGGACCTCCCGGCGATCACACCAATGGCTCCGGTCTGTTCCATTCAGTCTAATACTAACGGCACAGTGGTTAGAATGTTTGATTTATGATCATGAGGTCATGAGTTTTGACTGTATTGCTGTTCAGTGGTAACTTCTTGGATGGGTGACTGTTGCCCTAGAACCAACGCTAAGGTTAACTCAGCCTTTCATCCCTCTGGGTTAGGTAAATCGAGCACCACTCTGTTTGGCTGAGTAAATGTAAATGTTAAAGTAAATGCTAAACAAACATGGTAGTGTTGGTGGTATTGGGAACAGGTGCAGCATTGGCACTAGTGGTAAAACAGCATGTCTCTGTTATGTCCTGCATTAATTGCATATCGACATTCTATATAGAGCTGGTTGGCAGTATTTTGTTGACTTTCTGTGATATACTCTATGTCTCGCCCAAAAAGTAAGCCAGACATTCTAATTTCACAGAGTATGGGCAACAACGACTTTAGGATGACGTGGCAACTTGGCAAGTTCTGTTTTCACCTTTTTCGCACTCTTTTGAGAATGTTGCAGCGAAAGAGCTATCAAAGTCGATTCGTATTTGCCGACCTTATCAAAAAATAAAAGTGGCTTCCTTCTTTCTGGGACACGGTGTATATTGTCGGTTGCTGTGGTGGTTGTTTAGGAGGTGGCTACATCTACACTGAGGGTAGAAACGGCAGCATGATATTACTGTCTCCGCAGCTGAATCTGTCAACGTCGTGTTCGCAGTCATCGGTCCTCTGTCTGAGTTTCTGGTACTTCGTTTACAGCGTAACGTCGAGTACCATTCTGCGCGTCTATGTTACTCGCGAGCAGGTCTATGCCAGGCCGGAGTGGAGTCGGCGTCATTTGCCAGGGGGCATCTGGACCAGGGGCTTGGTGACTCTGAGCTGTAATCAGCCGGTGCAGCTTGTCTTTGTTGCCGAGCTTGGACACTTGTTTACTGGCGTTGCTATTGACGACATCGCCATTCTCCCTGGTCGCTGTGAATCAAGTAAGTCTAGTTTTAGTGCTTGTTCTCTGCTTTGTTAGAGCTGCAAAAATTAACACATAATTGATAAAAGTTGTTTATGATTAATAAAGTGTTGATTGTTAAATTTTTGATTAAAGTCACATCACTAAGAATGCATTATAAATTAGATATAACAACAAACATTGGTGAAACGATAATCAATTTTTTTTGTGGAAAATTTTCTCTGGAGAAAGTGGTGTTGGATATAACAAACACTTAAGCCCTATATTAATGATAATATAGAGCTATTGTTGGTTCAGCGTAATTGTGACAGCTGTTAGCTGAATAACTTAAAAAGTTTATAAATACGTGTATTCTTCTTGCACTGTCATTTTTAGTCGAAATTAACAAATAATTGTCATTTTTTCAGATGTGAACTATTCTAAATTTTTTATTGTTAATGGCTCTACAAAAATAAACACTACTTGTATTCACATTCAACTAGCTGACAGTTCATATGGGTAAACTTTAAATAATCTAGACTGTTTATCGGTTGATTCAAGTGGCTAGAAATAAAAATTGACATGGAGACTGTTCCATGTAGATGTATTTACAATGCATTCAGTAAAGTGAGAAGAAGAGATATTGAGCTATTGTTGTTCTTTTTGTTGTTGCTTTTGTTGCCATTGTCATCGTTGTGACATCTGGCATGACTATACGGGAGAAGGGATGGGTCAGATGCTCCAAAGAAGTGAGGAATTTCACAAGATTCTGCTAGTGGTCAGGAGAATGATGCTCGTTACGGAAGCATAGCAGTAGAGCAGCATTTCAGGCCTACTGTGTAACTTCTTGTATTGCATTGCAGCGGATGCGTCGTGTAATTTTGAGTCGGGCACTTGTGATTGGTCGACGACTCGCCGCGTTCAACATCGCGACGGCTTATTGGATGGTGACTTGCTGTGGCGTAGACATCGTCGACAAATCTCAGCTGTTGGACCAGTTTGGGACAGATCATCGACGGACGGAAGTATGTCATGAGTCTCATATCATGATAGAAACTTATGAGATTGAGAGATTCCTATATGGGTTCCATGTGGAATCTATATGTGATATCAATATAACATTTGCCACGTATATTCCAGATGGCACGTCATGTCTGATCATTCACAGTTGCTGTTAAAACTTTTTGTTTGCAGTTTCGGAAACTTTTTCCTGTTGTTGAAAGGTCTTGTCTCTTTTGGACTGTAGGACCAAGATTCCGACAAAATTTTGCTGGAGATTTGCTGCTATTTTTCTTCTTTCCGAAAATTTGCCGCTTTTTCTGGAAATTGTTCCAAAAAAAAATTTGGCAGAAATGTTGGGAAGTTTTTTTGACTCAGGACCCTAGTTGACAGCGTAGTTGTGGTTGTGAATGGTGTAGGTGGTTACTATATGTTTGTGAGTCCATCGTCATCGTCACTTCTGGCAGGACTCGGTGATGTGTATAGTCGAGGTCTGCTCATTAGTCGTTCTCTGTCTGTCCCTTCATCCTCTTGCCACCGCCAGCCCTCGACCAAGTGTTTTCACCTGGCCTACCACCTCGCCGGAGATGATGTCTGCTCATTAGCGGTCAAACTACTCTCAGTCAACGATTATTCACTGAGTACCAGCTGGCGTCGCAAATGTGATGGGAGTGATGGGTCGTGGCATGAACTTGAACTTGAGATCAGTGAAAGCAGGCCATTTCAGGTTTGTTGCTGCTGCCATCAGCACATGATGCTTGTTGTAATTTCGCACAACAGCAGCTACTGCTGTAGTGCATCTTAACCATTGCAATTCTGTCTGTCTGTCTGTTCGTCCATCCATCTGTCACATGGGTGGATCAGTCAAAAACGGTGCAAGCTAGGATCACCAAATCTTCATCATCGGCTGCCTTGAAGACTGTAGTTTCAGGAGCCGTGAAGCTTTTACATAAATTCGAAAGGGGTCTCTCCGAACGGGGGCACTAAATGGGAAGGTGTTAAGTCACGTTTGCTAAATGCAAACAGGAGGAAATAGTTCTAAAGTTGACCAACGTACTCACGTTGCATTAGGACTATAGTCACAGCCTAACATTAGCCTCTTAGCTATCAATATGGTAAGCACATAGTGGGCATTTCGCAGTTATGAAAGTTTATGCATGAAAGTTCATGCAGAACCACTTACTGAGCATGTGGGTGGATTAAAAAAAACTTCATTTAATTTTTGTGTGGAGATGCTTTCAACCGTTCATCTCCACAGAGAGATGGCCAGGCTGAGTTGATCTGGCTGATGGTCAACCATCTTCTGAATACAGTATTGAACATCATCAGTACTCTCTACATCGATGCTAACTTTTTCCAAAACGGTCTGGTTGCTCTGTGTACGTATCACAAATATTTTCTACTTTTTTTATCTACCACCCTGTAGCAGTTTGATCACTGGTGATGTTTGTAGGTGTATAACAGTTTATTTGATGTGGGTAATGTTTGCAGATTGTATTAGAGGCAAGTTTTGCTTCCGGCAGTGCAGCAGCAGAAGTAGCTATTGACAAGGTTTATGTTGAAGATGGACCATGCTCTAACGGTAGTGTTTTCCGTATGCTTCATCAAACCAGCAGTGAACTTACTTTACTAGTAACTGTGCTAGGTGGTAGTTTTACTGTGGTAGTAGCAGTGGTGACACACTGGGCGACTTCACTTTTTGACTTAGACTTTTGCTGAGCTTTAAGTTCAGTCTAAGTACCTACTTAAGTCAAAAAGTGAAGTGATTTCAAAAGTTCGGTCTAAGTGGGTACTAGACCGAAGTTTAGGCTCAGCGAAAGTTTCATAAGTCAAAAAGTACCTACTTAGACCAAAGTTGAGCCGAACTAACCTGGCTGAAGTCGGTTCGATTTGCATGAAAGAGATAGTTTTAGGCTTTAGGCCTTAACCTTCGCTGAGCCTGAATCCACGTCAACTTTTGACTTTAGCTGAGCGAAAACATGGCGACTATTTACAGTCCTATACGTATGGATAGTTTAGTAAATTAAAGCAGTCTGGTACCAAAAATAAACCCTAATGGCTACGCAATGACGTAAGACGTTGCGTAATTACGTCATTTGCGTGCGCGGCGCAATTAAATAAGCAAGTCCAAGTGTAACTGGTTGATTTATTTCCTGTTTGGTTTACCGGTTTCTCACCATTTCTAATCGTTTTGGTAGACTTAGACCAAAGTTTAGTTGAACTTTGTGGTCTAAGTGCAGACTTTAGCGTTCAGCTTTAGCTTCGGCTCAGCGAAAAGGCTCAGCAAAAGTCTAAGTCAAAAAGTGAAGTCGCCCAGTGTGAAAAACCTTGAACTGTTAGAGAATTAACCTAATTTGGGGAATTACCACGAAATTGTCATTGTCATGCTTAACGTTTAATGCTCTTTAGCTTTTTACAGCCACTGGTGGTCTCTAGCGGCAACCTTAGCCCTGAAATTTCACTATTTGTGTCAGCCAGTTTAGCAATTTATTGTTTTTTATGGATGGTCAGTTATGATCATATGCTGTATTAGCCATTAGTTTTTTGTTTGACTAGTAATGAAATGTTTCATTGTAAACAATCAAGTTTTTGTAACTTCAAACCTATGAATTTGCAGATTTTTGTATATTTACTTGATGAGGACAGTATCCAGCAGCACCTGTTTTAATAACGTGAAACTTGTGAAAAGCTGAAGACCGATCTTGAAAGTTAGGCCTTTGAAATCTCAGAAGTGGCAGCTGATTGGCATAATGGTGCTGCTTCACACTATGCGACCATCCACTGCTCACGTTAGTGAACAATTGGACTTGCGGTCTGCAGCTAGCAGACATACCACCATCCCAATCAGCCACATTAGGCATTCACCTCATAGCCCGTAAGCTACTACTTATTTCCCATCCTGGTGAGGGTAGGAGGCTAAGTTGACCTGAGCATGCAGTAGGTTAGCAACTTGCTCAGGGTTGCTTGCAGATGACCCGCAGTGAGAACTGAACCGTCTTCTGAAAGTTACGACTAATCAAACCACTATACCACTCGCACCACAAGCTAAATGTGCCTTGCTACTGGTCGTAGGAGCAGCCGTATGCAGGAGGGGACAGTTTCAGTGTGCTGACGGTAGCTGTATCAGCTCCACACAGCGTTGTGATGGAATAGAGAACTGCCTCGATGCATCTGATGAATGTCTGGCTACCGGATGTATAGCCACTCCCGGTCTGCTTACTGGTTAGTCATCATCTAATCTTTTATTTCTTGTTTGTTTGGTTGGGTCATGTATTGACTTAAGTCAGCAGAATGCTGCATAATATATTTGAGGGAATCTTGTTAGGGAAAAGCAAGAGAAGAAGACAGTACTGATGTTAGACAGCTTGATAGGATGTAGCAGATATAGTACACTGGTCCAAAGAAACCAGGTTTAAGATAACCCCCGGTAGTAGCATTTATCAAACGTTAAGAAGGGACTGCCACAAACTTTCTGAATGAGCAGGTCACTGAAAAAATAATGTCCACAGAGCTGTTTATGTTTTTGGTGTCTATTTGTATATTGTCTAACATAACTCAAAAAGTTATGAACTAATTTCTTTGTAATTTTTCGGATGTGTTGGGCATAGTCAAAGAAAATGTCTCAACAGGTTTGCACTTTGGAACTTCATCAACGAGCTTTGTCAGGTGGCAGATGTTGAACGTCGTCAGTGACCAGGGTTTTCAATAGCGGACGTTTGGGTGTAAATACGCCCAAAAATTTCAGCCCGTACGTCCAAATTTTAAGACGTGGACGTCACGACGTCCAAAGCAATCTGCCTTGTATTATGT
>Ga0209671_1007389_pt1 | contig 11399 bp, 2 predicted proteins | sample WorMetHERISLAND2_2_FD_187401 | JGI IMG/M metagenome (GOLD analysis project Ga0209671, IMG submission 187401) | Marine gutless worms symbiont microbial communities from Max Planck institute for Marine Microbiology, Germany - Olavius geniculatus... | ecosystem: Host-associated > Annelida >...
CAACACCTCTTCTAAGTAATATGTTGTGCAAGTGTTTCAGCAGTTTTCGTCGTTGCAACCTTCTCTTAAATGACACGACTTGCTCAACGATTATTGTCAATATCCGCTGCCACCTGTTTTGGCATCACAGCACTTACTACGTTGTTACCATTACATTATTATTACTTAGTCATTAAAATAAACTGCGATCTTGCAAGTCAATGACGTTATACATAAAAATCTCCAACTTTAACGTAATCTTATAACGAAAATCTTCAACATATCGACGCAAAATTGCTACAATCTAGCTTGTGTAACGATGGGTGCGGTCTTGCATATGTGACCGACGTCAGGCGGACAGTCGAAATACAAACTGTTAAGCGTCGGAAGTAATCAACAACTGGCAAGTTTATTAGATGACTTTTAGGTCATAGCAAATATCGCAATGAGGTCAGACGAATCGTCGACATTGAGTGGCGACTAACGCGACCAGCACAGCTCGCGTAATGTCGTTGTCCGATTTATGCGTCAACTTACCGTTCGGTCACGTCCAATAAGCCGAACGGAATCGGCCACCCAGCCTAAAGCCAGTCATCGGCTGGCGTATACACCTTAATAATATCCACCGGAAAACGTTCGACCCGTTCGAGTATCGGTCGCGCCTAGCTGAACTCACATACGGACCGTTATTGACAATTACGTGCGCGTCATCAACGCAGAACAGGATTATTATTGAAGAACAGTCGGGCGGATATTTGTCCGGGTTCAGTCGATTTGGCCGTAAATAAATGTCAGTGAAAATGTGAAAAATTGTGAAATTGTTATATTTCAGATCCGCGTTTGATTGTCAATTTGCACACGGTTACAATTTTATTGCATGTCACAATTTACAGGTGAGACTAATTTCGTTTTCTTCAGTTTCTAGTTCCATTAACACATTTCTTAATTTAGAATTATACACAGCAATCCGCCAGCTCTTGAGTACGGTAAATTGTTGCAGATTTAAGTTTTTAATGTCAATGGTTTATCAGATTGCGGTCATTAACTTCGTCATTCCATCACTTCAAGGGTCACACTCGCCTGCTTATCGTCAACGTTTTCGTGAACAGACACATCGAAAACATTACAATAAATTTTCAGCGAAAATGAGTTTTCCGCAGACGAAGAAATAGTGGTGCACGCATGCAGCCTATACTAAAGGAATCTCCGATAAGTAATTTGAGCAAAGCTCATAAGACGCGCGACAGCCTTAGCAGTTGCTGTTTGCAGGTTGTCCAGGTCTATCTAAAGCCATGTCGGCGCAATTCACTTATGAAATCCGCACCACAGCCGAAAATTGCAAGAAAGCACTAAAACCCCCTATTTTGGAAGTCTAAAGGCATTCAAGGTCATCGTTGTTAACACCGTTTAAAAGCTCGTCACCAGTGCTTGTTATGATATGCAGTATGTCTGCGTCTGCATTAAAAAGCTATAAACGGCCTTTAACCTATGAACCTATATTTTACTTTTTGCATATTCCAGTTCAAAATAAAACTGAAAGTAGTCTATGGAAATGACATTGCGACTGCCCTTAAAAACCTAACGATAACATCATTCTGTCCCAACAGCTGGACTCGCCGTTGCTTTCAACGATGCCGCATTGCCGCCTAGAAATAATTGTTTTAGCTTGCAAAACAAAGCAAAAAATAAAAGTGGCATCATTGTTGTAGCTCGCAGCTGTAGTAGCCTAAGTGATAAACGATTTTGTTGGGCGAACATAATTACATAACCAGAAAAATGCCAGTACGATAGCGACATGGACTATGAAAAGAAAAAAAGTAACTGAGGTAAATTAAAACAGTAAAAAGAAAACCAGTCTACGGTGGCTAACGATGGTTTGTAATGTCCAAGCCGTTGTGATCGTTGTCCCGGTCACTATATGGGCTAACACTACTTCCTAGCTTTTGTTTTGCTGCCTATTAGCAATAGCAGAGCGTGCAGTTGATTATGTGCGAGTGGCAGAGAGCGCCGAGACAACTAAGACAACTGATAGTTTGTGTCGAGGATTGCAAAGCGATCAGCCAACCGGAAGTACTTGGGTGCTGGTGGAACGCCGATAGAACGAACAGCGTTCTCAAAGTTACGACGTACGCAACGCGGCTATGCATGCAACGCCGATAAAAGTGATTTACACGTGAATGCAGTAATTTTTGTTGCGCTCATTCGGTCAAGGCGGCGTTTCTGAGAGGCTGCAAGCGTTCTGCGAGCTCCGAGCAAAAAATGACTGTCAGGCTGCATGTAGTCGTAGTACCGGTAACAACTTTCTGCCATCAGTACTGAGTCGTCCTTCGCTGATGCCTTGATGTTAAAATGTGAGTAACCTGGCGCTGATATTAAAATATATAGCGTATATAGGCTAGTATTGTTAAGCCTAGTCATGCATGGCGTTGGCAATTGATTTTCCTGAAGGTTGCGTATTGCAATTAATGCTTCGTTATGTGTGTGCATGCCTGAGCTGTTTTTTTTAGTTTTATTGTTCAAATGCTCTGTGTGAGTTAGTCTAGAATCGCATTACAGCATATTGGTATATAATTAGATTACAGTTACACTAATGCTTAATTGGAACTGTCTTTTGGTAAACGCAGCCCTTGTGCTCAAGCTCTAAACGTTGAATGTAGGCTATATCCAGCTTGATTAAGGTTTCATACACGCATGATGTAACTAGTCTTAAGGTTCGTTCTCACTGCGTGCGTTCAGCTAAACGCGGAGACCATCTCAGTTCAATTGGTTATGTATCCGCTCTTCTAGGGTGAGGTAGGGCTTAATTGAACAGTCACTTGAGACGGTCCCCGCGTTTAGCGCGCGTTAACGCGCGCAGTGAGAACGCATCTTTAAAGACTCGCGGAGCTCAATGATTTTTTGTAGGCTCCTTACGCCTACAACTACAAGGCACGAGACCAATACAAATCGTTGAATTTCGCTATATACACGAACAATGCGACAGTTTTAAATGCATAGGCCTAGCTGCCGGTAGTCCGAGCGGCTAAAGGCAAACAAATAGCATACAGGTGAGGTGGTGTACAGTAAATTGGGCCGGATGTAATAGTTACCAGCGGTACTTAGCCGATTTAGCGTCCCGCCGTCAGCATCGACATCTCCATTGGCTCCTATAAACGAACCTTATTCTCAGGCAATGTGTCTGTGGCTGTCTGCGTCTCGGCGTCTGCTGGCTGTCCGCAGTCGGTTAGCAGGACAGCTATGGCTAGCAGCTGTCGCTAGCAGTCGCCAGCCACGTCGCATACTGTCTTGTCTGTCTGTTTGTTATCAATTGGTGCGTACTAGATACCACACTGCTGAAGTGGGTAAGTAAGTACGCAGTACGAGCTTATACCACTCCAGGCAGTGCTGTATCGTACTTAAACACGTTTAGATAGCATCCATCACGCCGTCGTTTGCTTTATGACGAACGACTGCAGCCGAAAGTCATACAATAGTAGTGCAAGCTGAGTGCGGTTTAGTGTGTAATAGCGGCACAAACTATCACGAAATCTTCAGAAACTGATAGCCCTAGAAAACCGCCATTATGTACACTATCGATATAAACGAAGGTATAATATAATATCGGCGATAACTGTAACCCACCCGTACTTCTGGCACTATAAAACAGCATTAATCGGCAGATGAGTGGTGGGAAACAGACTAACGGTAGCGGCGGAGCTGAGCCGTGGGGAGCCAGAACCCTCCCAACTTTTCCTTTTTTGAGGGGGAAATAAGCCCCAAGAATTTGCCGTAGACTAGTTTAGCAGTCGTAGCACACATAAAGTCCGTTGAGCGGTCCGTGGGCATTAACTGAATTGATAGCGTACTGCAGTTCGTGTGGTTTTTAGTTGTCACTGTTATTTACTACAAATGCGGCTTATTCGTGTCGTGAACACGTGTTGGGCGCTTTGGCTTTTTAGTTGACAAACAGCTTCGGCGAACCGCTGCATGGGTCTTTGTTACATCCATGTTCTGCAATCTACTGCTAACTGGCATTTTCTTGCATGTTTAGCACCGTCGATTCTTTCAGAGTGGTCTTATTTCGCCAAATCCCAAACCTTAACTCTAACCCTAACCGTAAGCACAGGCAAATGGTCCGTTTACATGTCGCCTTAGACTCAAGAACAAAAAAAAACTTATGCAGAAGGAGAAGAAGCTAACTGCAGCATCCGTTGACAAGTTCGACGACGAAATTAATGTTAACATACAACATTAAGTCACTGTGTCACATAGGCTACTGAGGTGCTAAACAGACGGCACAAGTGAGAGCGATAACTAAACGGCAAGTAATGCTGATCAGTGTGAGATGGTGTCCTCTAGGACGTCAAAGAATGATGCTACGGACACCTCCATAGTGTATCTGTTGGCACCCTAGACTGTCGCGGTGGTCCCATTGTGAATCGAACTTACGCGGTTTAAATATTAGGTCCCTACAGCACGCGTTGTCGGCGTCGCACGAAGAACCGTTGTACTGTACAGGGTGCAGCAAAAAAGTAACCCCCTAAAGTTTTTCGCTGTTTGTTCAGCAACCGTTTAGCATTTTAATATGAAATTCTACAGATTTATTTCTTGAATTGTTCTACGGCTAAGTGCCAAGTAAAATTTGATTCCATTGAAAAATGACGAAGTTATAGATTTTTTAACGTGACCGCTTACCGATTTTTCAGCGTTAAAAATGTTCAAGCTACACCAGTTCAATAAAATCGTTGAAACAAGTCGAACAACACAGTTAACTAATAATCAGATGCCAGAATTCCGTTGTCACTGTGAATGTTCGAAGTGTCCACCGGCAGCTCCAAGCTCCAACACAAGCCTCCAGTCGCTTAATTTGAGAAGTCTTTCACAGCCTTGTCGATCGGTCCTTGTGGTAGGTTGCACCAGATATCCTGAAGCGCTTCTTTGAGTTCGGCGATTGTTTTCGGCTTTTGTTTTAAGCTTGCAGTAAGCCTCCAACATTGCACCCTAAACCTGATTGTTGATTGAGTTGATACTGGGCGAATTTGAAGGCCACTGGTCTTTTGTGATGAAATCTGGACAGCTGGCGCGCAGCCAGTTCTGTGCGCTGCGCGCTGTGTGTGCTGACACGCCGTCCTGCTGGAAGATGAACCCGGTGGGCAGCCGGCGATTGCTTTAAAAGAACGATAACCTAGTGATAATTTATAAACAAAATAAATTACTGTTTGTAAAACCTCACTGTGACGGCATCGGCAGTAACGTGGTAACCGGTTTTTAAAAATTAAATTGCATTTTTCGCTTAAACATTTTTAATGCCGAAAAATCGGTAGGCGGTTATGTTCACAAGTTTATAATTTCGTCGTTTTTTTAACGGAATCATACTTCACTCGGCAGTTAGATGTAGAGCGTTTCTGTGAATAAATCTATAAAATTTCAAATTAAAATTTCAAAAGTTTGCCGAGAAAACAGCGAAAAACTGTAGGGGACTACTTTTTGTCGCACCCTGTATATCTTGAACGTAATCCGCGATATGGAGATTATGCTTGTTTTGTATTCTGTATATTTATAAATGTTAATGCGACTTTTTACTTTGAAACATGTGTTGATTGACTTCTTAGTTTTTTCGTACAACTCCAGAGGCGACAGGAGTTTTCGAGTGCATTCGGTTTACGAAAACTAGTTTGAAACTGGTAATGTTGTCGCTTTTGTACGGTCCATATAATTATATCTTATTTGTTGAATGTATATTTACGCCTGTCGCCTCCGAAGTTGTAAGCTTTTCGTTGAATTGAAAACAAGTCGTGCGGGATACAGACCGTTCTTAGCCGCAACAGCAACTGTCACCACTGATCCCTTTTCAGGCTTGCCGTGGATATGGATATCAATGGATATATCCATGGATATATCTATGTGTGGATATTAGACTTTAGCCATCTTGTGGATATATCCATGAATATTATGTTGTCGCACCTCCTAATTAAACTGAATACTTATATGCTTTGTCTCTACAATATTTCCTTGTTTGTCGTTCTTACTCTTCATTTTCTCTTTTATTTATGCTGTTTAGCAAATGAATAATTACCAATGACATCAACACGTCATTATTTAGTTAGCCTGAGTTAATTAATTAGCACTACAGCACTATCAAGTCATAATTTTCAGTGTTTTAGTGCTGTTGGTTCAGCAAAATATTTGTCCGTTTGTGAGTTTATTTTTATTTTTGTTATCAATTGGTAAGAAAATTACACAAGAAATTTGAGCAAAGCTCACGAGACGCGCGAAAGCCTATAGCAGTTCCTGTTTGCAAATAATCTTAGTCTATCTCCATCCATTTCGTCGTAATTCACTTGTTTGCAGCCAAAAATCGCCAAACAATCACGTTAAATCAATATTTTTAGGGTTCAAGGTCATTCAACGTTATCGATGTTTACATTCGTAAGAAGCTCCTCACAAGTGCTTGTTATGATAAGCAGCTTGGCTGTGCCTATCTGCAACCATTTACACGTTAGACAAGCCAACAGAGTATAAATAACCACTTTTACAGGGGTAGGGGCCTACCTCTCGTTGACACCCACGTGCGCAGGCCTGCTTGAACATAGAGGGTCCGGACTTGGACTGCTAAAATCTACATTCCATGCTGAAAATTTCATATGCAGGTTGTCTTCGTCTATCTCCAGCCATTTTGGTGCAATTCACTCTTGAAATGCGTGTCGCAGCGCAAAATTCTGCAAAAAATTCACTAAAAACCCCTTTTGGGAAGGTTTAAGGTTATTCAAGGTCATCGATGTTGATAAATTTAAAAAGCCTGTCACCAGTGCTTGTTATGATAGGCAGCATGTATGTGCCTATCTGCAACCGTTTTCACGCTACATGAGATAATTGCGGTAAAATAACCACTTTTTAGGGGGGTAGCTGTCTTTGACGCCCACCTGCACCGGCCTCCTTGAACCTAGGGGGTCAGGACTTGAACTGCTAAAATCTAAGTTGAATGCTGAAAATTTCATACGCAGGTTGTCTTGGTCTATCTCCAGCCATTTCGTCGCAATTCAGTGTTGAAATGTGCGCTGCATCCAAAAATTGCGAAAAAAAATTCACTAAAAACCTCTTTTTGAGAGGTTCAAGGTCGTTCAAGGTCATCGATGTTGATAAATCCAAAAAGCCTGTCACCAGTGCTTGTTATGATAAGCAGCATGTACGTACCTATCTGCAACCGTTTTCACATTATTCGAGCCAATAACGGCAAAATGACGTCTTTTTTTAGGGGGTACCCCTCTTTGACGCCCTCGTTCGAGGGGAACCCCTGCACCCAGTGGCACGAATTTTTGTCACGATAAACTAGAGACCTTGGGGCAGCCCACAGTGGAGATTTCGTGATCCTAGCTTGCACCGTTTTAATACAGATCACGAGTGTGACAGACAGACGGACAGACAGACAGACAGACGGACGGACAGACAGACGCCCAGACGATGGCAAAGACGCGCGAAGCATTTTGCTTTCGCGCGTAAAAAGTTTTTTTCTTATTAACATTTTGAATGCTAGTAGGAAGTACACAAGAAGTGTGCCTTAAAAGCGTTTACTCCACCATATACCCATCGACGTACATGAATGCAACCTGCGTTTTGCTGTTGCTGGGGTGGGCCGACCGTACCGTCTATATCCGACAGCCAGCGTCCGACTTTAGGTCGTGGAAAGAAAACGATTTCCCAGGGTGACTGCAGTCCCATATACGCAATGGTGACGCTGCTATATCAAATGTACAGTTAACGCCAGGATACAATACGGTAATTCAGCGCACGTGGGTCATGGCTGCAGGCAGCAACATTGCATTCATAATTGCGGCCAAACCGCTTCATGGTTACTTTTGACAGGCTATAGTAAGTTGCCGTGGCACTATCTCACGGTACCATTTCCTACCCCCCAATACATGCTTTATGGACAGGCAGTCGACATATCGTATCCAAGGCTCGACCTAACGGTCGGCCAAAAACAGAAGCAATAAAATTGTGCAGATTTTTCAGAAAGTTAGAAAATACTTAAATATGTTATATTTTAATCCAAATGTGTTTATTTTTTACTTTTATTTATTTTTTTCACAATTTCAGGAGGAAAATGCTTGGGTCTTGTTTTAGGAGAGAATGACGTTCTTGCCCTGTAGTATTTTGTGAAAATTTGTGGGCTATATGTGCGCAAGAGAGGCGTCTGTGGATATGGATATGGATGGGAAATTTCATATCCACGGCAAGCCTGTCCCTTTCATTAGAAAGAATCGATGAACCACGCGTCAAATAAAACAAGCGGACAAACTGCAGCATGCAACCACTTTTGCCGACGATAGACTTACATCACATTACATCTTTGCTTGTCTACAAAGTCTCACCATTTCAATACATTTCCGGTTTTGTTGTAGCACTGGTAAGTTTATAACAATGTGTACCGGTTTATTGCGACATAAATTTCATCTCTGTGATATCCTTATTTGAGCGCGGCGCAATCTAGCGCTGTCGACTGTCGAAACAATAGGTCTAAAAACTTGCTTACTTTATTACTGTATAGCAGAATAAAGCGGCATTATACTATTTTCGTCTATTTTAATAACGAACGAACAAACCACAACCAGTCAATGCAATAACAGCACGAACGACTTAAGCAAAGTGTCTGAAATAAGAACTGTATCAATTTGAACAGACAAACCGTAGGCCTACTACTCTGAACCATTACATATGAACAGCATAGCAAAATGACGTTGAATACAGTGCCGGAAGTAACTATCAAAAATACACATACAAGAAACAAGTCTACTATTCTCACTGTGGTAAATTTTTACAGCGTCACACCTCAATTATATATCCCATAGATAACAATAAATTAAATACACGAAAGCAACAAAATTGTCAATGTGAGATGCAGTAAACATCCTGTTTTATTGTTATAATATGATAAAAATACAAACAAAGCAGAAATATCATTTCAATGTTAAATGTCATTTCAGTAGTAAATATACAGGCTGGGCCAAAATAAATTGCCCAACTTGTTTTTGTCTGAACTTTGTCAAATTTCCACCAAACTTGACAATTTTTGGCACACAAATGACCAAAACGATAGAATTATGTGAAATGGACTCATTTTCCACCTCATCTGATTTATGTCAACGCACTACTGCGTAAAATGCAAATACTTCAAATTGTTGCATAATGTAAGTTGTTGTCCCCGAAAAGTTTCAACAACTTAATTAAGCACAATAAACTAAAATGCGATTTATTTAGCAGCATTATACGTTTATGTAACAATTTGCTTTTGAATTATCCAAATTTATGCTAATATTGCGCCTCGCATACACATACACGAAGGCTTAGACGCGGCGCCACTGGCTCAGGGCTGTATCACGGCATAGGCCAACTAGGCCATGGCCTAGGGCCCTACGCTTCTTAGGGGCTCCTCGCTAAGCAAATAAATAACGTTGAGAAAATTAAAAAATCACACACGAAACGTGGCAAGAATTAAAAAAACGTTAAAAAAACTTCTCTACGTCTATGATTATTTGTGCTTTGACTTGATACAAATCTGTCTGTTGGACGGTCACTTTGTCGTATATTTTTGCGTGATGGCTATAGCTCTTCATGAGAAACCCATCTCAGAGCTACGGAGCGTCACCCGCCGTATGGGATCACACACCCAACACAGGTAAACACGCCCCGCCTTAACCCCAGCCAGATAAGCCGGTACTCGATTTACCTACCTAGGATGGAAGGCTGAGTGGACCTGGGCGGCTGGTTGCATATCGAGATGGTTACCTGCCCGCAGGCCATCACCCATTACAGTACTAACCCGGCCCGGCGTTGGTTAACTACGTTCATCGGATGAACGCGTTACCGCTACGCCAAGCCATCAGCCCAAATGCATGATTGATGCATGGTTTATTCTATCATTGTATTCTAATTTAGACTGTGTGCGTATTGGCCCCTCAAAATGTTTAGGCCTAACTTGCCAACTAAACATGTACAATCATCATTATTTTTGACTTGATTTGACTTGATATGGGCTATTTGTAGCCGCCTAGTTATGTCTTGACATTGCCTCACTGGTAGGCCTGGCCCTTGTTCCGTCAGTGCGCCTAAGAAGTGTTCTTATGCTGGTTTGGCTTCGCTGTTGTCTGTTGTGGACTCATAAATACAATCTGTTTAAATGCAGAAAGTTTTTGAAATTGTTGCAACACCCTTTCCCCATTGTGGCTTTGAGGTTCGATGTTATAAATTTTCTATCAAAATGCCATGCGAGTCAATTTTTAGAACTTTTTGGTCAATTAATTCACCAGAAAACGGTGCCATCAGATGACAGATTTTAAGGCTAAAATGCATCAAATTCGATTTCTGCTGGGGCTCCGAACAAGACCCCGCCGGGGGAGCTCACAGCGCTCCCAAAGACCCTCAGCTGGCTTTAAGAGGATCCTACTTCTAAGGGGAAAACGGGATAGGGGAAAGAGAGCAGGGAAAGGGGAAATGGGGAAAGGGTAAAGGAGAGAAATGGGAAGGATGAGAGGAAAGGGAAGGAAACAGGAAGGAAAAGAGGGGGATGGAAAAGGAAAGGGGAAAGAAAAGGGGAAAAGGGACAGAAAAAGAATTGGCCTAGGGCCCCGCAAAGCCTTAATCCAGCCCTGCAGTGGCTGATAGCAGCATTAGCGATCAACTGATCAAACTGCACTCACTCATAGATTAGATGTGTTTTAGGTCATCAGCCAGCTATTTTGTTGTCTGATATTTTCAGCGTTAATACCACAAAATTATTAAATCACGTGACGCCCTCTGTCGAACTAGTGATGAACAGGTGAGCAATCTGATGATGATAATCACCGTGTAATATAACAATTTGGTTCATCTGCATTTTACACGGTAATGTGTTGACATAAATTGGGTGAAATGGAAAACAAGTGCATCTCACATAATTCTATCGTCTTGGCCACCTGTGCGCCAAAATTATCAAATTTGGTAGAGATTTGACAAAGTTCAGACAAAAACAAGTTGGGAAATTTTTTCTTGGCCCACCCTGTACACTGAAAAATAATCTCAGGCCACCCACACTCAACGGTATGCATACGAACTGCATACGAATTGCTGTGTTTAACTACGGCAAAATAATTGTGCAGCCGTCCTAACAGGCCACATTGCGGGTATTGCCTGTTCGACGTCCGTCTGTTTCTAACTTGAAAACAAAGTGTTGAAAAACCAGACTTGTAACAAGTCCAGCAACAGCCAAGTCCAAGTCCAAGTCCACCTTAAATGGGCAAGTCCAAGTCCGAGTCCAAGTCCAGTAGAAAAAAAGAACCTGCAAGCAGTTTTATCCCATTCCAATATTATTTCTCTTGCTGTTATTGAGTAAAACACTTTATCGTACACAAAAAAGAACCAATCCTTGAATACTGTTAGCGCATTTAATTGATGACATTAATTAC
>Ga0209671_1007391_pt1 | contig 11397 bp, 8 predicted proteins | sample WorMetHERISLAND2_2_FD_187401 | JGI IMG/M metagenome (GOLD analysis project Ga0209671, IMG submission 187401) | Marine gutless worms symbiont microbial communities from Max Planck institute for Marine Microbiology, Germany - Olavius geniculatus... | ecosystem: Host-associated > Annelida >...
ATATATATACATATATATATACACAGGTGCTAGACAAATGTTTTTTTTTGATTGTTTAGCATTTTAATTTTTTTACTGCTGTTTTTATGCTCTAACATTGTTTTAATTCTGTCTAATTGTTGCTAAGCTGTTAGGCACTTTTGTTGTTTCTCCTTGTGTCACTATCTTACATCACCCAAATCTTGACTTTTTTGACTGATTGATTGACTGAGTGAAAGATATTGCGGTCAGGCATGAGAATTCAAAGTGCAAAATGAAATACAGCCAGATAAGTGTCTTGTTGGTGTACCAATGAAGCACAGTACAACGAAAACAATGTTTTCACAGTAAAGGCATTTTTTAACTGAATACTGGCTGACCGGTGTTGAAGCCTACTCCTAACTGCTAGCATACGTTTTGGGGCAACGGCCGCTCAGATTACCTTTTGAACATAACACATTTACAACAAACACAGACGTAAAACAATAAAGTACTAAAAAAATTATAGCCTACACTAACGACAAGTCCAGTAATGATTGTGGCTCAGTAGCCCCCAGCCCAAGTCGCCTAACCAGTGTGGCCCCTATTAGTTGCCACAGCAGTACGATGGTCGTAGAGTAAGTAATGATAGTTGATGTATTAAGGAAGAAAAATTTTCACAGTCTGTATATCAGTAAAACTCACATTCTCAAACTCATATGAGTTTATTACAGAAGTGATACCATTGCAATTCATGATGTCATAGAACATTCACTAGTATATGTGCAAAATGTAATGACCATAATGAGATTTCTGTGTGTCCCATTGCTATCGGATAGTGTAAAAAAAATTATGAAATCACTTGCATCTCACTGCCTCTCTGTTTGTAAGCACTTCTACGACCGCAATTTTTATTCGATTTTGAGGAAGTATTGCACACTGGTTTGAGTTCCTAAAAGTAAGATCAAATTTTGTTTAAAATAAAAATCCAATCATTTTCCCCCATTTTGCCCAATTTCTTTATTTTTTAATGCATGTTATTGGAAAGGTTTTACTACCACAGAAAAAAGACCCAATAATTTACAGTGACTGTAGTAGCTTAAAAGACATGGCCTGGGGGCTGCTATAGATGCAAATCCAAATATCCTTTTTCCCTTGACTTGCCCCCACCTCCAAAAACAGTGATCACTGCATTCTTAGTAGTAATTATGAGTGGCTGAATATTCATGCAATATCTCAACAATTGTGCAAGATAGTGGGATGGTTTCAATGGACCATTTATGGGAAACCATATATTGCAAATCGAATGATCACGTGACCCAAGTGGTAAAATTTTAAGTCTGAGATGACGGTTGGAGACAACCACTGGCTGTAACAAAATTTAACTAATTAAATGTTAGTAGGCAGCAGGCAATAGGACAGATGCCTCGTTTCACAGAACTTATTAGTGGTTGCTTTTTTTAAATTTACAAACAGATATAGTTACTCGCTGTGTACTGTTTAGGGTTACTGGTATCTAACTGTACGAAGCCAGAGCCACAAACAGCTTGCTGGTAGTTGTAGATCTGTCGACTGGACTGCAGTTCTGGATTTAAGGTAAGGCTTATTATGTTTGCTTTTGGACGTATACACAAGCGGGGCCTCAAATATTAAGTTATAGATGTTGCTTAGCCTTTCGGTAATAAAAGAAATATTATGAACGATTGATTTTTTATACAATTTTATGCGTCATGTCAAGTTTTGATGTGATGTCATAGTTAGCTCAAATGGTTTTATTTAAATTTTTTTTACATAAATAGCATATCACATATTTGTAATTGCAAATGAAGAATGCTGTAATTTATTTGTCAAGGCTTTCACAAACTCAGACACTTGGTCGCTTTGCTACATCTGGCTGCAGAATGGAAGTTGTCTAGTCTCATTCTATGCTGTTTGTATTAAGTTTCTAAACACTGGTGATGGTGAAATTCATTTGAGTGCAGAGTGCTGTTTGAACCAGCTCATCAACAGATTGTACATTGCAGCGGTCGAAGATGTTTATGCCGACTGTGCGTTCAGCACTCTGCTGCTGATGTGACTCAGTCTTCCTTGCTGTCTGTTTGGTTTTGGTACGTGGCTTCTTTTTTTTCTGTTGGTCTGCTTTTGCCTCCTTTGTTGTTTTCTTCTGTTTTCCTGATTTTGTGCAGCTTTCGTTGACACTAATCAGGTCAACAAGCTGAGGAGCATACAACCGTCTGAGTCGGTTGTACTCCTTGACAGCCTTTTGGTCACATGCTACTTTGGACCTGTCAAAGGCGACAAGATAGAGACCAGTAAGACTTGTGACTCGTGGCAGTGCCACATATATCATTCCAGGCCAAAAGGTTGAAGAACCTGCGTTAACTATGGCTGTCTGTAGGCTCAGTCCCTGCGACTTGTGTATTGTGATTGCAAAGGCAAGCATCAGCGAAAACTGTTTTCTTGTGTGGTAGATGGACTTCAGTACTTCAAAGAAAGCTGAGTTTCTCTCGATGTTTGCGATGTTGTCTATTTTGTCAAATTTTACTGCAATGCTGTCAACTGATGTGATGTTTCCTTGTGTGGTGGTGTTGAAACTGGTTACTGTCCCGACTGAGCCGTTGACTAATCCAGCTTCAACATTTTTGTTCCGCTTCAGCATTACTTTGCATCCAACACACAGCTGCAGATGTTTTACCAGTCCGGCAGTGCGTGTCACATCTTCTTCGCTTTTGTCTTATGCTTGCTGCATTTTTTTATGAGCCGCCGGTCGACGATGGTGTTCAGAGTGTCAACTGCTGTAATTCTGTGTATGGTATTGCCAATTTTATTTAACATGGCAACGTTGACTTCATCGCACAGACTGGTTTTTGGCATAAGGATCAGTGGAGACTGTCCTTTATTCGTAAGTGTCTTGTACGTTTGGCAAATGTTTTGCACATTTGCCCTACCATCGCTGGTTATGAGTTTCGTTTGCAACATATTGTGGTGTTCTTCAGTCATTTTTCCAACCCGCAGATTGCTCAGCAAGTCAGCATATTGTTGGTCACCATTTTGGCGCATGTTGATGGTGAGCTCATCATACTAAATGCCTTCCACAGATCAACAGAGGCGATGGTTTTCACTCGTTGTTTAGCCTCCAGGAACGTGACGGGAATGAATGGCTGATTGCCTTTCACTAGTGGCAGCTGCAAGAAGTCTGCAAAGAACACCAAGCTGATGCCTCCAAAAAGATCATTGCAGTTCAGTATCTCAGTCAGGCGCATGTGGATAAACAAAAGAGTCAGTGATGACACCATGCTGACCTCGTCTATAATGATTAGTTTTACATCCTTGAGTATGGCTTTCAGCAGTGACAGCTGTTCTTCTCTTAGACGGCAGTAATCAGCTGGTTTGCCGTGCTCTACGGGCAAGCTCAGCAGTCTGTGAATCGTGATTCCACCGATGCTGAAAGCTGCAAGGCTAGTTGGTGCTGCAACAAGAACAAGTACGGCAACGTTATGCAGCTGTTCACTGATTTTCTTGTTCAGATAGTCTATAACTCTGCTTTTGCCCGTGCCACCCTGGCCGCTGACAATGACACGCAGTGTTTCCTTCTGATGGCAAACGGCATTGACCACCTTGTCAGCAATTTTTTGTTGGTCTGCGTTCAGTGCACTGTACGCTGCAGCTAAATCATCGTTGTCATTGTTGTTTCGTTGAACTGATCTGGTGTGTGTGTCAAGTACTTCCTGCATGGCATTTCTGAGCTGGTCTGTTCGGCAACTTTCAAAGGCACTTTCCTGATCTGTCTCAACATCCTTTTCTTGTGCTTGTTTCATGCTTTGTGCTTGTTCATCAATGTCCTTCTCTATCTGCTCTTCCTGTCGTGATGTGTGCACGTTATTTTCATGGTACATTTTCATTTCCGGCAGTCTGCCTTTCTTACTTTCGTACGTTTTACTGTAACTCATTCCAGACAAGCACAAGTCAGCCTCTCTTTGCCATGGTTTAAAGAGTTTCAGCAGGTAGTAAAAGTACTGCTTTTTTGCCTCGTCTGACTGGTGCGGGTTGACTCTCTGGTGAGTGATGATGTATGTCCGGTCTCTTCGGCGGCGAAGCCAGTAGCGAAGAGTCTTCAGCTGCATGGGTTCTTTGCCAGTTGAGCGCACTTTTTCGTACCATCCGAGAAGATCGTACAAACTGCACGACTTCAGCTCATCTGGTCGGTCAGGGTAGATGTCTTGTACCATGTGATGCTGGAAAATGTCATACGAGTTTGGATTCTTGTCAAGGATGGTTTTGATTTTATCGGCAGGTTTGAGTATTTTTTTCTTGTCTTCTGGCGCTAGATCAGCAAACCTCATCTGTCGAGATTTGCTGTGCAGCTTGTGGCCAAGTAGACGGTGTGCTGCTTCGTTGGCTCCTGCCTGGCGACTCTTGACGGACTTTAGCAAAAAGGACATGGCATTAAAGCCCAGTGATTTTGTGCTGCTGAATATGTCCTGCCACATTCCATCCTGCTCTGACCGCTCGTGTTTGGCAATGTAATCCGTGATGTAGTATGGCAGCCAAGAGCCGAGATGGCCGATGTACTGCACATTAACATTAGCTTGGTTGGCCAGAAGGAGAGCTGGATTGTAATTGTTGACATGCTGTTCATTCTTGTTTCGTGGCAGATGATACAGTTTTTTTCTCGGCTGATTGTTCTTGCTGACTGCCATACAGTCTATCACGTCATTGATGTCAACTTTTTGCTTCACTGGCCTCGGGAATCTAAATCTGCATTTTTGGTAGAATTTGCTTTGTTTTTTGTATGACTTTGTGCAGTATTTGTTGCACTTATGCACTTAAAACTGCTGAACAAGGCTGTGCAGTGTCGGTGATGTCTCAGCATTCGGCATTGAGCATGTGCAATGGTGCTGATGTACTGTTGGACCTCATGTATGCTGTTTCGACCCAGCATTGGTGCATCTTTGATCCAAAGGATGCAATGTACATGTGAAGCACCTCTGGCCTGATACTCAATGTGTTAAAAGTAGTCCTCCACTACACCAAAAAGAAAAGTGATCTTGTCTTTAAACAATTTGGTGAAGATGGCATTCCACTTTTGGTGAAAATGAATGCTGACACTGACAGGATCCATGCAACACAGCTCTGCTGGTGTCATCTTGTCAAAGTTTGGCATGTCCTTGTTTGCTGTTTTTAGGTGCTCTATCAGAGACTCAGAAAACCACTCAGCAGTTGAACATGTCACAAACAGCGTTGGTGGACCAAGGCGCTTTATCATCCATTTAATGTCCATGCCGAGCTTGGCAAAGTATTCCTTGGAACCACGGAGGTTTGCCATCATGGTAAAAATTTTCGACTGCACTTCGCCATCTCTGTTTTGCAGCCGTTCCATGAAAGCTGTGGCAGTCAGGTTTTTGCCAGTGACAGTTTTCACATGTGGCCTATGGAATGACACATATTGGAGACTTCCTGGACCTGAAAACTGTGCAGCAGATAATTGATTTTTAGTCTGAATTTCGGATTTTTGTGTAACAGACGACTTTTGATGTAGTCACTGGTTCCAATTTTGATGTTTCTCTTCGTGTCTTTCAGTTTATGTTTACCAGTTGGAAACAGTTCGAAAAATGCTCTCAGATCTAGCTCAGCAACAAAGATGTCAGCGCTTTCGGCGCTGACCTTGTTCATCTAATAGTCCACTAGTACATCCGCTGGATAGTCACTGCTGAGTGGCTGCACTGAGAAATTCTATACAGGTATGACTTCGATGCGTCATCCAGTTTCTTTATTAGTGCACTGTTGGCCGACTTGTGCTGCTCTTCTCCCTCAAGCTTATGATGTCTTCAATCTCAGCCACTGTATATGCTGAAATGTCCTTGTAAATAGGGTTGTTGCTTCGCAGCCATTCTAGTGCACTGTGGACTTTCCCCAAGTCAACCACTGATGTCCAGATACGCTGCTGCTGCGTCGGTTGGCTGCCAACCAGCAAGACCATGCTCTGCACATTCAGCAGATTGTCTGGCAGGAAACGTGCATTGGACTGCAGGTCTACTGGCAAGTACGCAATGCGGCCTTTTAGTGCTCCTGTCAGCTCGTTCCGAGGTCGGCATGATTTAGTTACTTGGCCCAGGCGGACAACAGTGATGCATGTCATGCAGAACTTGATCAGAGCTCTCTCGAACAGGTTGAGTTGTGTGATGCAATCTGGCGTGGCAACAACGCTCAGCTGGTTGTAAAAGCTCTTGGCTACCTCTTTGTTACCACAAAGTTTGTCTGCGCAGTACTTGCATATCTGTATGCTATCCAGAAATTTGCGAAAGTTCTCTTCTTGCGTTTTATGCTGATACAGCATGTCCAGTGTGTCTCGCATTTTTCTGAATTGTAGCCTTTCTTTTTGGAAAAGGATTTAAGAGGAGCCAGATCTTTTCTCAGCTGCTCACACGCATCACAAGCTGACGTAGCATATGTGTCTCTGATGGTGGTCACCTCTCTGAGGGCCTGTCCATACTGCTGCATTACACTGTCTTCGTCCACCCGGTGATGTGCTTGACTGCAGTCCTCATCTGCAGCAAAACTGCGGCTGCTGCCAACAGATAGTTTGGTCAAGACGTAGTCAAAGTCTTTCAACGACTGTTTCAATGTGCTGTAATCACTACTGTTTATTGCTGCTGTCACTGACTGCATTGTTGCAACTAGCCGGCGTGCCTCATACAGTCGACTGACTACTGACCGCAGGTATGGAAAATGTGGCGACAGTATTCATGCGGGTCTCAGCAGACTGCGGCAGCCATTTTCTTCACAGCAGTAGACTGAGTGTCCAAGTCTGGTGTCACGAGCAGGGTTGGTACAGTCATCCAAGTGTTTGTAGAATTGCCAGCAGTTGCTAGAATTTTTCAAAGATAGCTCTCGGAACAGATAAGTTACAGCCTGTATGGCGTTTGGTGGTAGCTGACACAACTGAGATTCACATTCCGATCTGCTGACTGCATCAGTCGCTGCATTTGTTCTTTCTTTGTTTGTGCTGATTGCTTCAGATGATGACTTAGTCTGAACAGAAGCTGGTTTGAAGATGTGTGCTTTTCCACCAGAATCAACAGCTATGGGCTGGGTCGCTGGATAGATATTGTAGCAATGCTCTCAGAAGTATGGTTCATTTGTTGATATGTGCACTCTAAGACCATTGAAGGCAAAGACAAGCTTATCATCTGTTGAACTGCAATCAACTGGCAACTGTTCCAAACAGTAAGTAACTTTTGTTACTAGATTCAAACGAAAGTAAATCAACATTTTTTGTCTACGTTTTTATCTTTGTTCTGCCTTTTTTGTTAGTAATTTGACATTCAGCAGAGGCACACCAGAGTTTGAAGCCATTTTTTTCTGCAGCATTGCTGTGCGGCTGTTTTCTCTTGCTGCGGCTATCAGCCTTGTTCTGCCAGCCCAGTAGTTTTTTGCTGCTCTGCTCTGTGTAGGCCTACTGCTGCTGTCATAACGTGTTTGCTTTTTCTGATATGCTGCTCTCCTTTTGCTGCGAAGTTCTTCTCTGTATTTGCTGTCATTCCGCAGCCGTAACTTGTAGTGCTGCCTTATCTTTTCGTTGCGTTCTTCCCTGTACTTTTTATCCTTTAACCTAAATTTAGCATTTTGTCTAACTCTGGCTTGGTGATGTTTCCGGTAGTTTATGTGTGTGTTCATTTTTGTTTGTATCCTCAGTCTAAGCTTCGCTAGTACTTGCTCCCTAAACTGAGAATTGTTGCGCTGCCTGCGATCACGGCTGGCTGAACGTGACCTGTTGGCCTGCTTATATTCACTGCTGCTGTGTAAGTGGTACTCTTTAGCACGTCGTTTGTTCTGCTTTCTCAGTGTGTGATGAGTCCGCATTCTACTACTGGCTTGCTCAATCATCGCTTCTCTATTCTGCTGATACGAGGTACGTGCTTTGCTGTGCTTTTTCTGTTGATTTTTTGCATTTCATTTTTTTAGCTTCTGCTTTTTCTTACGTTCTTTTGTAACCATATTGACTGAGAATGACAAAGTTAAAAAATTACAAGCATTGACGTGATCTTGTCAATCGTAGCAACCGTTGATAGTTAACTCACAAAATTGTGAGGTGATTGGACTCAAGATAAGCAGTATCTACACACTTGGCAACCGTAAATATTTAAGTCGGTAGATTGCAAGGTGATTAGTTTCACTATAGGCGAAATCTACTCGCTCGGCAACCGCCGATATTAAAGTCGGTAGATTATGGCGTGGTTCTAATAACGATTAGTGATGTAGATCGCGAGGTGTTAGTTATACTGTTGTGTTTTTAGCACTGAGCTTTGCATATACACAGGGTGTATGTTGCAGGTTGAACATTGAAACAGGCAGTGTCTGTAGTTCATATGCTGGACGTGCAGTGCAGGGCTCGAGACTTCACAGCTGAGCAGTCTGCAGCAGTTGAGATGGCAGTCATGACACCACTGATACCTGGCCAAGCCATACAGGTAAGGGCATTTACTCAACTTTGAAATCAATCATGACAGCTTAGCTATAAGAATAAAGAAGAAAAAGAAGATTTCGCATAAGCACCAGGCAACGAAGCTGAACTAGGCCCGTTGCGTGGGAGCTCATCCCCATGACGGCACTTTGAGCCGGCGAGGGCGGAGCCCGATTAAGCCAGCATACCGCCCAAGTCAGCTGGATAGCCGGCTCAAATTAACAGCCAGCTCCTTTAACTGACTGGATCGGTATACCTGCAGTCCTGGCCACAGGGCCTACTGTTGTGCAAAACTCGGCGTTTTTTCCCTAGCGATGGCCTTGACCACCGCCAGTACTCATTTTACCATCCCACAGAAAGTAGAAGGCTGAGTCGACCTAGTTGGCTGGCTCCGTACTGTAGACAGTCACCCATCTAAGTACTAACCGGGCCCGGCGTAGAGTAACTTCGTTTCATCCGAGACACGTTACCAACTACGCCACGCCACCAAGAATGGGCGAACACAAATTACTTACTCAACTGAACTTGTTATGGCAAACAACAAAGTCTGTTTTGTTTGTTGTAGATATAGGCCCTAACAGTCGTTTGTCATGTTTCTACGTACCTACTTTGATGGTGAAAGAAAGAAGCTGGAGGTGGTGACGAACACACGCGGGCACAGCTTCTTACACTGTCGACACAGCACGCTCAGATGTCAGTTCCACAGACGGCACCACACACACCTACATAAGAAGCACAAGTGAAGACGATTATATCACTAAACGGGCTTTGGCCTCATTCTAAACTGTTGTTGTTCTGAAGGGTCAATAAAACGGTGTTTTGTTTGTTAAAAGTTTTGCTACACTAACAGTGATTCAGACTGTTTTGGGGGGGAATAGCCTAACTTAAGTAACTCAGGAAAAATGAGTTATTTGAAAAAAAGAGTTGTGAAGAAGTGGAGCTATTTCTGTAGTCATGGGGTTTAGTTAAAACTCAGGGTAGTGGTTACAATTTTTACATGCGACAGCAGGTACTGTTATAGCACGTCTTAGCCATCGCAATTCTGTCCGTCTGTTTGTCCGTCTGTCAAACGGGTTGATCAGCGATTGGTGCCAAATTTAATAATCCTGAATGACATTGAAGGCCAAAATGGGGTTTTTATGGATTTTTTCGGCGATTTTGGCCTCAAAGACATTTCAATAGCGAATTGCGCCGAAATCACTACAGATAGACTACTCGGACAACCAGCGTTTAACATATAGTTGTCATTATGATCATTGTCTCAGATATTGATTGCTAGGATCGATGAACTTAGATTTGTTCACAGCGAGTCTTCGTGCATGCACTGCTGTCGCGCGTTCCCTGCGCGTTAGCTAGGCTTTTTTGTTTGGATTAATTTCTTTATCTAGGAATTTGTGATTAAGAAATTTGCAATCCCAAGATAACATTTTTGGCATTAGGATTAGGAATTGGTTGATATTTAGTATCCCTATAGTAGCCTTACTAGACTTTCTTCATGTATACAGGGTGGTCCAAAAAACGGATACCCAGTTTTATTTTTGGGATAACTTCGGTAATTTAGCATCGATTTTAACCATTCTTTCACTGTTGCAAGCATAAATTTATGGCGCGTAAACGTAAAGTTTATCCACCCACCGCACCATTATTGTGTGACCACATTACCTAGCAAAACAAACACTGTCAAAGCTACAGTGGTCTCGGAAAACAGGCAACACATAAAGAATTTCGTAGCATAAAATAGTTAAGCTTACTTACTTATTTGCAGTAGTGCGTTGTAACGTCATTGTTACGTCATATTGTGTTTATTTACTATGTTTACCAGTAATAATTTTTAGAATAAATCGTTTGATATCTGCAGAATAACAAAGGATGATCGCTGTTTGATCATGGGTTTACGAACTGAAAACTGTTTTGAATTTTACCTATGCATTCAAATGTTACCAGCAAAAATGTAAGTTAACTTTACTTTAGCTGGCCCACCCTGTATATGGTGGTGTTTTAAACAAATGCTGTTTCAGTGACAACACAACAGTGATGTAGATCTTAAAAGTAAAATTTATATCTGAGGCATCTTGAAAACAAAACTAGTCCTTTCCTGGTGTGAGTCTTGGTAATTAAGGACAGTGATGTTTTTGGTTAATTCTAGCAGTTACTGCTATTATCATCATCATTTATTACGCCAGCAAAATAGCATATCACATATATACAGTTAAAAAAACACACACGCAAACATAAAACATAAAATTCTACAGTTAAAATCGGCCTACACTAAAAAGCATACACTAAAATACACATTATAAAATAAAAATAAAAGTCAAAATCAAAATAAAACAGTACGTGCAAAATTGTCCCATATCATGTCCTTTATTTTCCTAGTTGTCATCACCTCGATATCATGACTGTATTTTGCGCACACGGCTACAAACTCATTGCGGTTCAACGCTGTCATTGTTCGCAAAATCGCATTATCAGAACAACGAGTTTGTAGCCAAAACAACAATTTACGTTGGTCCATTAATAACGATAGTGGTAATGATTTGCAATAGAACTAAAGTGGGCGTGTGGTCTCCCTCTAGCAACATTGAAATATACGTCGAAAACAGTTGTTCCAGGCAACGTCAAGTTTGTGTAAGTTAGCTACTGACAACGACCACGCTTCGCAACCATACATTAATGTGGGTATGCAGTATGTTTTCACAATATAAAGGGTAAACATTTTATTGGCATTGGCTCCAAGAACTGATAAAATGTTATTAAACTGGCCATAAAATTTACGAAAAACTGCCGATAAGTCAGTGCTACAGCTATTGCCAAGTAATGTCACACCTAAGTATTTAACTTTCATCACCCAAGGAATCGCAGCATTGTTTATAGTGATGCGGCATTGTTCTGGGTTACTTGCCCAAAACGTCAATAGCTGACTCTTCAGTGTATTGAACTTTATATTCCATAACGTGCCATATTGAGAACATATG
>Ga0209671_1007396_pt1 | contig 11393 bp, 8 predicted proteins | sample WorMetHERISLAND2_2_FD_187401 | JGI IMG/M metagenome (GOLD analysis project Ga0209671, IMG submission 187401) | Marine gutless worms symbiont microbial communities from Max Planck institute for Marine Microbiology, Germany - Olavius geniculatus... | ecosystem: Host-associated > Annelida >...
GCTGCCCTAGATAGGCAGCGGTGGGCAGCGATAGTAACAATGGCGTCAGACACCAACGGGCATTGAGCCCACGGTTGTCGATGATGATGATGATGACTAACCACTCCGACGACTGGACATTCATTCTCCCGCTCGCTTTTCCAGGGGCGCCATGCGTGCGTCTGTCTGTTTGCTCCACTTGAAGTCGTCAGGAGCGTCACATCACAACTATAGACCCCCCACGCTGCGTCTTAACAGACTTGTGAATGCGCCTGTCTTAGCTCGTTTTTAGCCGATCGTACTAAGTAACGGTCTGAGCTTATGGTACGAGTTGTCGTCTATCTGTCTTCCGTCGTCCGTAACGGATGTATTGTGGCTAAGCGTTAGGTCGCAGGGAAAAACTTTTTACACGAGTAATTAGGCATGTGTCTTAAACCTAGACCTGCAAAATTTCATTCATCTAGTGCAAGGGAAACATTTTCAAATTTGAGATTGAATGTAGGGGGTTAGGGAAAACGTGCATTTTCAGCGGAAAACTAAGCATGTCTCACAAACACTGAGAAATAGGGCCTAGGTTACTATTGATCACTAATAGGAAGTGGCATATTGGCTTTCAGATGACATGCAAATCATCGACCTTGGATGACCTTGAAGGTCACTGACAACCAGTGCGGTCGGCTATCTTAGCGACAGCTGGGCTTCTTCAGCTAACGATTATCTTTACATTATTTTGACTCATTTAGCTTACTACAAGGCAGGATGGGGGAGTTGAAAACACAGGTGAAAACAATTTTTACGCGTGAGAGCTATCGCCTATATTAGCTACGGTAATTCTGTCCGTCTGTCTGTCTGTCTGTCTGTCCTGGTGTCACGTCCCGGTACCATTCCAAGCCCAGGTGAGATATAAGAGACTTCGGGTTTTCACCAGTCTAGTGTCTTTATTGTCTCTACTTGTGTCACTAGTTTTTCTTGACAAAATTTTATGCCACTAGGTGAAACGGGTCCCCACGAACGAGGGGGGCAAAGGATGGGCACACCTCCTAAAAACGTTATTCTACTCGTCTAACGTGAAAATGGTGCAGATAACCACGGACATGGTGCTTATTATAACAAACACTGGCGAGGCGCTTCTTAGAAATGTCAACTTCGATGACCTTGAACCCCCAAAATTGGGGGTTTTAGTGAATTTTTTTAGGATTTCGGGCTGCGACACGCATTTAAAGAATGAATTGCGCCAAAATGGCTGGAGATAAACCAAAACAATCTGCATATGAAATTCTCAGCATTGAATGTAGATTTTATCGGTCCAAGTCCGAACCCTTTACGTTCAAGGAGAGTTGCGCAAGCGGGTATCAAAGAGGGGTACCTTTCTAAAAAGTGGTTATTTATCAGTTGTTGGCTTGTCTAGCGTGAAAATAGTTGCAGATATGCACAGACATGCTGCTTATCATAACAAGCACTAGCGACGAGCTTCTTAGAAATGTTAACATCGATGACCTTGAATGTCTTTGAACTTTAAAAAATAGGAGTTTTTAGTGATTTTTGGCGATTTTCAGCTGCAGTAGAGTGAATTGCAACGAAGTGGATGGAGAGAGACCAATATTACCTGCGAACAGGAACTGCTATAGGCTCTCGCGCGTCTCATGAGCATTAGCTCAAATTTCTTGCTCACAACGTTGTCGTGTTCTTGATTATTTTTATGACTTCACTCGTATTTTGTCTAGTATAAGTCGCAGCCGGTTGTACGGAAAATGTGAGTGAATGATTTTCTGGGTCAGCATGACGTCATCATGACGTCACGTCGCACCGGAAGTCGCGTGCAATGTGCTTATAGATAATAATTGCACTGTCTGCGTAGTAATAATTGATGATGACGTCGATTGAGTACAACACGAGTAATGTGGCTATTATGGGCATTCAACGCCCTCTCGCTTTCTCCTACTTTTTCCAGAGCGAGGTTTCTGTCCGGGGGTGGGGTCATAGTGATGTATCCTATTTGGGTGAATGTACCTTACTATAACTGGCGCCATCTGTCGTCTTGCGTGCGCCATGATTTTCGGCATAATCATTGGCACTTTTTAATAAATCCTATTCGCGACGGTCGGGCGACTGTAGCACTTGTATGGAGGGGGAGGGGGCGACGAAGTTGGGAGGGGAAACTGTGCGTCGCAACTCGCAGCGCGTGTCGTAACTGCGTGCAGTTTTGTTTGCAGACTGCACTGTGCCTATAGGCCTATTATTCAACGTTAATTCTGCAACTAATTGCTCGCGGCTTCCGGTTGTTTTTTTTCTGTAGTATAGGAGAATCGCCGTTTAGGCTTAACAGCGCGGGCAGTACTTTTTACGGTCCAATAGAAGTGACTTTAATTGAGATGCATGCTTGCGGTATATTGTGCTATCGGTGCATGGGAATACACGGAAGAATACATCGCGTGACCAGGCGTAGGCCTACACAGCAGGGCTTCCGTACATTAATAATTATATACTACTACGCTCTACTGCTGATTACCAAACGTCGAATCAAATCTGAACTATTTTCAAAACGTTACTTACGGTTAATTGAATAGTGCTTTTTGCCTATTCCGTACTGTCTGTAAAATGCTGGCTGATTGCTGCCGTGGGCACGGGCCGAAGGATTATCAATGCACCAAATCTAGAGTTGAAATCGGGCGGAAGTCACCCCCCCCCATTTTCAGACTCAAATTTTCTTCCACTTTCCGGTTCAAGCCCTTTTCCGTTTTCGGGCTTTTTGTTAAGGGTGTACATTTCCCTGCAGTGGAAAAATAGGAGGAAGTTTAGATCTACATCCACAAGAAAACTTTCTTCATGTTTTTCGCTGTTTGCAAGCGGCGTCCATTTTGAGGTTTGCGTTCAACGCTAAACAGGTATAGAAACAATGCACTGCCAGGGGGGTCGTTGCGGCACGCGGGTAGAATTGACCCAACGCTTCATAACTGGGAGATCTAAATTTTCAGTTTCTCAATTAATTTCGCTCATAGGAGCGTTCTAGTTGACTACAGACGGCCGTATAGGCCCTGGTTCGTAGCAATAAGTCAACTGCATCAGTTGTAGTATTTATGATTTTGAAAAATGACAATGAAATTTTAGCTGGTATGAAGTGGCGAAACGGACTGGCTAATTACGGCGGGTACGGGTAGGGCCTTAATTTTTTGGCACAAAAAGGCCCTGCCATGTCGGTCAGGGCCAAAAGGGAGTAAGTCAGTGAGTGAGTGAGCAATATGTAAGTAATTTATGTAGCGCGTTAACTATAACAACAGGTTAAAGGTGGTGTTATACCTCTTAATATGGAAGCCCATTCCAGAGCTACGGAGCGTCACCTGCCGTGTGGGATCACACCCGACACAGGTGAACGCGCCCCGCCTTAACTCAGCCAGATAGGCCGGTACTCGATTTACCTGCCCCGGAGGGATGGAAGGCTGAGTTGATCTAGGCGGCTGGTTACATATCGAGATGGTTTACCTGCCCGCAGGCAGTCACCCATCCAAGTACTAACCCGGCCCGGCGTAGAGTAACTTCCTTGATCGAATGAAACGCGTTACCGCTACGCCACGCGACCAAACCAATAATAATAGTCCGAACGCGCTCGGTGATGTGCTTTTAGAACATGAAGTAAAAATGTTTTAGTCGGTAGTGAGTGGTAGATTTGTCGAGATTGAGAGATGACAAGTGAAGCGTGCGTCATGACACGCAAGGGAGGGACCGCACGACTCAAAACACGCAGTGACGCAGCGTGCTCTGATTGAACAATCGGATTATTTCATTTCATCCCTCGCAGAAACTGAATCATTAATTGACTCGTCTCTAAGACACAGACATCTCCAGTCCTCGGAACAAACTGAGCAGTACGGTCTGCCCACTCGCCGACACTAACCGAATTAATCGCAACCTAATTTGCGTCGGAATTTGACTCGCCCGCCGCCACAATTGGATTCATCGCTGTGAACAAGAATTTCTGCTAACTTATTTATCTGATTTTGTCTTCACAGTGAATTTCGTCGGCGATTTAGGCCGTATTTCACCGTCTTCTGGGAGGCGCTTAGGATTTTCAGTCAGTCTTTATTTGGTGTACATATTTTAGTGGAGAAAGTTTTTTTTTCAATTTAGAAGACGGACATAGTTTTATGACTGACCGTCTCGAAGTTTTTCTCATCGACCGTTTGTTGATTACAAGCGGTTAATGGCGCCTTGTCTAACTTCTTTGTGGTGATAAGTTGATAACTGATAAGCGTGGAAAACAGGTCAGTTAAATAAGAGTTGACATACCGATGTATCAGGTGCTGCATGCAGTGCCAGAATGGACTTTGAACAAGGAGGCGTATTCACCTTTTCTTATGACTAAATAATAGCCTATCATCACCAGCATGTCCACGGTGAAGGTCTAAACTCTTGGAGTGTTTTTTGATTCGATTGCCACGTACTGTATGGGGCTATATACACTATAAAATGTTAAAATAATTGTGAAAAATTAGCTAGGGCAGGTGGAGCTTTTTGTCGGTCGGAGCCCAATCAAAATTGTGATGTAAATCAATGTATGTAGTATACAGCTGACCACTCCTCCCCCAGTACATAATTTGACATTGTTTTAGGGGGGTTGAGAAAACATTTGGGGGTTCAACCCTTTAATTCCTCTCCCCCGGCAATTCAAACACTGCTTTGAACAAGTAATTACATTTAACGGTTCTTGGCTGACTAAAAATAGCTTATCATGACCATGTGCTTGTCGGAGGTTTAAAATTTTTTAATGCTCACAACTTTTTGATTCGGTCGCCACGTAGGCCTGTCGTCCTATATATAAATGCGTTCGTATTGATTGGTTGTACTTTTGGCCATCTCACCTTAATACTGTCGCTACACTACTTTGATCGATTGAACGATTTAATTGTAGGACGCTCAGAGTGCCGTATCACTGGGTCTGTGTATGGAAGATCTTATTCTTTCTTTGGCTGACAGTCGCTTCTTTTACAACGATCTGGAGGTGAGGTTTTTATGTAGGCTGCTTACTCTAAGTTACTAATTTTTTGGTGTAACTACTATTATCAGTACTAGCAACGGGCGGGTACACTCCGTTACGGGGCAATTTACCCCCCCCCTCTCTCAGGCTGTCTGTGGGGGAAGCGGGGAGCTAGGTGGGGGCGCACGTACCTAATGCCCATGGGGACTCAAACGCCACGTTTGGGGGTCCTCGACCGTGCGCCAGATGGGTATGACAGACAGACCGACAGACAAAATATCCAGCTCATTATCTTTGCCAGTGGAATGAAGTGAATTGGAGGAGATTATGAGATTGGTCGATCTGTCCGTCGTTGTGTGTCCGTCTGTCTGTCCGTTTGTCTGTCTGTGTACACATTGGCGGAGATATGCACTCTAGTGAGCGCCTTCTAGTTATAGTAAGTTATGCACTGTTGCTGCTGCTGCTATACTACTACTGCATGTAGCCTACTGCTACTATTTGAATTTTTGTACTACTGACCAGTTATTTTGAGTTACCCCAGGAAAGGCTAAGTAATGAATATCACGAATTGTGATAGTCAGGGTATTTTTCAAACCTTTTTGCCGGTTAAACATACAAAGTAATGCTTTTAATGTTATTGATTAATCTACGTCTGTTGCGCTGCGCTGGATGTATGAACTGAAGAGTATTGTGGTGGCTGAATTTTGGGCAGTTTTTTCCCGAGTTTTTACTTTGCTGCAGCATTCTGTTGGGTGATTTGTGTGACTGGCAGAACTTTGATCAAGTTCACATCGATGACGTCAGTGCTGACGACAGCGGCGTCGATTTAAGGTTTGTATCTTTACTTTTCGCAATAAGATAATAAATGAATTTATAAAAGTTAGCAAGCAAAACCTTCAGTACGAATCAGTTTTCTGAGGACGCCGCCCTTCGCCTTTAGCTACCTATTTCTCCTTATCATTGTCCGTCCTCTGTCTTTTTCTGTGTCGGCTGTCAGACTCGTGCGCCCTGCTTAAACTGTTTAATTGCACCAGATTTACATGTCATTTCGCAGGCACAAGAACACATCGTGTCACATCGGTTCCTTGATCCCTAGTGGGGATATTTGGGGGTTCTACCACCAACGAAAACATTCCTGCTGCTACCTATAGCGAATGCAGTCCAGTAGCTGGATATATGTAAATAATTATATAGGCCTGTTATGTCATGCATTTAGATTGTTTTCTCTGGCGAATAGAAAAGAAGCGATTTCGCCTAATACAAAATGACATTGGTTACTTATCATGGATTGGTTGCAGTAGCTACAGTTTCAGTGCGGACGGTTTCACGGCTCTGACAGCCAGTCTGTGTGGAGCGCCGTTGTCAGCTCGAAGCAACGTCGACTTGATGCGTAAGCTGGCGTTCAGATATCGACGCATTCGAGACATCTATGCCGCCGGCTCTACCAATGTCGCCGGTAATATATAACATTGCACTATTATCCGGCCGTCCTAACAGGCCGCATTACTGGTTTTGTTCGTCCGTCTGTCCGTTTGCATCTCCCGTAGTGGCTCGTAACTCAAAAACTAAAAGGTTTAGAAAACCAAAATGGTAACCCGTGTGCCGATTTTTAGCTCAGACGTCTTGCGCTGGGACGGCCACGTAATGTATCGTAATATTCATAGTTAATTTGGGAAATCTAGGCAGTAACAAAGTCGAAATAGTAGTCATAGAAGCAACTGCATTGCTGTTTTATCGTCCGAGCTATATAGTGCGGCTATATAGTCAGTTGCCATTATGATCGTATGAGTCTTCAGCAGCATTAGCGGCAGTAGTAGTACTGTTTATAAGTACTAGCACAGTTCCCGCCCTATTTGCGGGAGTTTTCATGTCATTCGTCAGATGGCGCCATGAAGCACTACACGCTGCGTTAAGCACTATTCTGATGGCGGGCCGGTGACACCGGCAACACACCCCACTTCCTCCTCAGGCTGCCCGTGGGGAGAAGTAGGGGGCAAGATGGGGGCGCATTTACCTAAGGCCGAAGGACTCAAACGCCGCGGTCGGGGTCTGCGTTCGTGCAACACAGAAAGCGCCAGACTATGTATAACAGACAGACAAACTTTCCACGCATTATACTAAGATACACCGCAGTTATGACTGAAGTTGATGTTGACCCCTGAGATAAACAGCCGATTGCTTTTGCGTCCATTAATTCGTGTTTCTTAGACAAACGGGCAGACACTTGAACGTTGTGCAGGTTTGCTGGGAAGCCAAGAGAAGTACGAGGCATGGTGTCAGTTGCGGCTACAGATTGAAGAATTAACAGACCACTGGTTGACACTGGCCACCAAGTCACTGGCCATTGTCCAGTCACGGTCAGTCTCAGTGGCTTTTATTTCCCCAAATCTGGAATCAAAAATTCCCCTTCACTTTTGAGTTCAAATTTCCCCCACTTTCGGACTCAAGTTCTCTCTCCCCCCTTTGCCTCATTCCTCTCTCTAGGGGGAAAGTTTTGTTAAGAGTATTGATTGCCCAGTAAAAATTGGAGGGGGTTTATTGAGGGTGTAGAATGTCAAGTGAAAAAATAGGGTCGAAGTTTTGATCGTCAACAAAACTTTGCCTTTATTTTTCACTGTGCCCACCAGATATAGGGATAGAAGCCATTGGTCGGTCCTTTCATCTTCATGTGCAAATACTGTGCATATCTGGCATAGCAAACTAGAACAATATATACAGAGCACAAGAAGAATAAATTTGATGATGATCGTTATGTTAATAATTAACTGCTCGCATTTTATTAGGTGTAAACTATGTGCTTAGTTTTTAAGTTTTAGTTTGTATTTTTATCTGTTTGTTTCTATATTATTTTCGTATTACTGTGTGTGCCATACAAACTTTTTTTAAATGTATACATGTAATTATGAATCCAGACATTAGAAACGTATTGTTTTAGCCGACTGTACTTAAGTGACGGTTGTCGTGGTTGTCGTTCGTCCCTCCGTCTGTCTGTCGTTTGTCTGTCACAGGCGTACTGTGGCTAAACGGTGCAAGATAGAGCCTAGGTTGCTATTATATTCAACTTTATTCACCATAGAATGGTAGCACATATAAAGAAAAAAACAAGCATAATTAACAACACAGCGGACAGTAAGACCGCGTAGCAGTAAGATGACATTGATCATTGATAGGAAGTCGCATATTGGCTTTCAAATGACATCAAAATCATCGACCTTGGATGACCTTGAAGTTCACTAGCAGCTAGTATGGTCGGCTATCCTAGCGACAGCTGGTTTCTGTTTTTTTGTTCTGGCATTACATCTTATTTGTGTTGTTTTAAGTGCAATATATTTTTATTTTTTTCAGGCCAGCATTTCTGCTTGCTCGTACTTGTTACATAACCGACATGATGACGTTTCAACCAATTCAATCTTGAAGCTTTAAGCTTTGATCACAGATGACTTGTAGACCATCTCTGCATCAAATTTTAGACTTTTCTTTCTACATTATTTGTAACATTTTCAATGAATAGTATTGTTTACTTTATCTTGTCGCCAGTACGCTATGCTGTTCCACAGTTTCACTTGGTTGCCATTACTTGGAAATAAGTCGCCAAAGCAGTGCGCAAAATACATAGTCATTAGTCGCCGCTGGTTAAATAGACAGTATTCTAATGGCTGGATTAGTCATCATAATTTGGCCGACTTCTTTGAACTACAAGACTGTTAATTATTTGCATGGACGGTACAAGCAGAATTGTAATTCCCGGCCAGTGTCACATTAAAATGTCTCCCCTATGAAAAATCTGCCCGTGATTTGATATGTCTTCCTCTTATTAAAATATCGCCGGCCCCATAAAAGGTCTCCCCATTATAGGATCGCCCTTCAGAAAAGTCTCCCCCCGGTCGACAATTTACCGGTAAAAATCCGTCCTGACCGCACGGCCGCCGGGCGGGGCGGATTTTTTGCCGGTAAATTGTCGGCCGGGGAGACTTTTCTGGAGGGCGATCCTATAGTGGGACACCAGCTGGAGGTCACGACCTATGCTGGTTAATGGTAGGCTAGTAGTTAGGAATTTTGTTTGGACGATGAGACTGTGTGATATAGAGACACGTTGGTGTCTTTTTGCGTGATCCGTGTATTGGGACCACGTGGTACTAACCATCAAGAATTTTTTTGGCTCGAAACAATAGATAAGCATTAAAAACGTATGTTTGTAATACAGTTAGAGAAATAAGATGTTTGTAAAGCCAGTTTACCTGCTTTATTATATTTTGCCTGGCTACGGGTAAAAGCTTAGTGTGGCCGATTTGGGTGATGGTATGTCTGCTAGCTGCATCGCAAGTCCAATTCGGCATCTCCGTTAACGCTGTTAACATTTGGCAGAATATGCCGCTGTAGCATATTGGCTATCACCATATCATATCATAATGTCATATATTTATGTCAATAAGATTTATAGTACCTCGTTGGTTTGAGGCGTGGCGTAGTGGTAACGCGTTGTGTCCGATCAGCGAACTTGCTATATATGCCGGGCCGGGTTAGTACTTGGATGGGTTAGGTGTCAACTTGGATGGGTATCGGTATCAACTGTTGGATGGGTCTGCGGTCGGGCAAACCATCTCGGTACGTAACCAGCAACTCAGGTCGACTCAGCCTCCTACCCTCCATGGGATGGATGGTAAAATGAGTGTTGGTTTTCGGACGACGCTTTCGGTACCATACCGTCAGCTTTATGTCGCAACTTGGACTGTGACAGTCAGTGTTGGATAGCTGACAGTGTGGCCGCCTCCTTCCCTCTTACGACCATGGGCGTGAGCGAACCCTTCGCATGCTTTTGTGTCTCAGGAAAATAATTAAAACTGTTGCTACCGGATATCGTATTTTAAGGCTAAGATGCACCAATTTTGGCTGGACAGTGCTCTCCATACCATCTTGCTGGGGTCCCACCACTAAGGGAGGGCAGGGGAGAAAAGTAGAAATGAAGAGGAGGGGAAGTGAAGGGAGGAGAATGATATTTTACGCCTTTTCCTCTCTCGCTGAAGCGTAGATCGGCCATAGTGACGTCATTTCAGTAAATCATTGGGAGTCTCACTAATCATTGGAATCTGGAAGGTCTCAGTTTACGTAACGTAATTTTTTGCAGCAGTAACACTGTTTCAAACGTACGATTTACGGGGAAAAATTAAAATAAAATCATAAATCTTGGGGTTCCGTAGATCCCTCCAGCCCCTCCCCTCCCTAAGTGACGCACCTGATCCGCCACTGATGACAATGTAGCAATAATGAGCGTGGAATCGCTGTGGGTGGCTGAACACAGTGCAAGGTGCGTTGAGGTATTTGACTAGCGTCCGGCCTCTTATAGAATAGACCACCGTGCATGGAGTCGTCCTAGTACCAGTCGCTACCAGCGGGTGGCAGGCCACGCCATTCTACGCCAGCAAGCACTTAGAGACATACTTTGATTGACAGATGGACTGAGTGACTGATCATATTTACCGCTGCTGCTCTTATTGACCGACCTAGGCCTCCGACACCATTTCATTTCCCGTCATACTGTTCGCCGTTCAGTTGGGCGTGAAGTACACCGATTACGCTGAATTATTAATGTACGGTACTAGATTTAATTAAGACTATTGTGAAAGTCCAGACAGACAAGACTGGTGGTCTTAAGCCCATAAGTTCATAGGCGGATGGGTACAGACAACACCGTCCACACCAAAACCCGCGTGCAACAAACCCTTTCTCCACGCTATGACGAAACCCCGTTTTTGTCATACGGTGAATTCTTATAAACATTCTTTTTTGTGTTTCGTCCTTTTCAGCACATTGTTTACGTTAATGTGCTGTAAACCTTTACGTTATAAATAAAGGCTGTACTGACTTACGTATAAGATTTGTGTGTGTAAATCGCAGGACGTCGTGTGTTAACGTTCTGGTGACTAGCAGTCAGCTTGTTCCTGCGCTTTCTAAACTTCTTCTCTTCGATCTTTCCGGCTTTTTCGCTGTCAGTGACGTCTACAGCGCCATTAAGATAGGTCGGATATGTGGTCATTCGCTGTTAAACTCGTTTTATTTTGATCGTCATCATTTTGCCAGCCAGAAGTAGGCCTAAACACTAGTTCATTTCATTTTCACGCCGTAGCTTTTCTGTTGTCACATTTATCCCTTTCAAGTGTCGCACGGAAAAAATCTGTAACTTCTGTGTCGGAATATAGGTCAGAGAAAGAATATATATACAACTTTATTCACCATAATATAATGGTAGCACAGTTAAAAAAATAAATCTTAACTAAACTCAATGCTCAATGTATCAGTATTCTTTCAACAAGTTACGCGTTGCATATAATGATGCGTTTCGACAATTGTTACAGGAGCCACGATGGTGTAGTGCTTCTAAACTTTTTTTTTAACAGTGTTTCATCATTACCGGAAAATATGCGTAAATTGACTTTCTCACTAT